>Ga0207686_10000827_pt1 | contig 18886 bp, 17 predicted proteins | sample KBSM24metaG_FD_184396 | JGI IMG/M metagenome (GOLD analysis project Ga0207686, IMG submission 184396) | Miscanthus rhizosphere microbial communities from Kellogg Biological Station, Michigan, USA - KBS M2-4 metaG (SPAdes) (version 2) | ecosystem: Host-associated > Plants > Roots > Rhizosphere >...
TGAAGCCGGCAGCCGCTGGTCGCGCAACGATTTCCGTCCGCAGCATCTGCTCGACCCGCGCCGCCTGGTCAACCGCGCCGTCAACCGCACCAAAGACGACGCCGCTCCAGCTCCGGAATCCGCCGCCTAAGCGCCTTCTTTGGTTTTCCGCTGCCTCTGCTTTTCTTCGTATCTGGCCCGGAAGATAATTCCTAATGAATAACCTAGGCAGCCCAAGGTCGGATACGTGAACAAATAAACGGCCCACTATGCTTCTCCTTGGTGTTCGGGGTAGAGCAGCCCTTCAATCTCGCGCATGAACCTCCCGCTGGGGAAAGATGAGAGAAGCAACGCTAAAGCCAAGAAGCTCGGCAAGAGCCAGACCCACCGTCCGGACGAAGCGACACGCGGCACAGACCCTTGCACCAGCGAACCGAACAAAGTAGCAGGCACAAAGCTAAGGGTAAAGATGAACAGCGCTTCGATCGCGTTTCCGGTGCTGGCGCCGCTCATCGCCCTGGGAATCTCGCCCGTAATCAAGGCCCAAATCACAGACGCGATGCAGACTCCCACCTGCTGAAGCGCAAACGATAAGAACGATCCTCCCTCGTCAATTTCGGTTTCAAACATTTTGTTGGGATTTACTTCTTCGCCGCGACCTCAGTCACTGCAGCGAAGGTGAACTCCACAAATTTGTAAAGCGACGATTCCTCCAGCCGCTCGACATCGCTGTGCCAGCTAAAGTGGGTGCGGTCCTCGTCGGATACCGGCGGATCGATCCCATAGCACTGCACCCCCTTCGCGCGGAGCTGCGCACAATCCGTAGCGGCGGTGAGCATCACCGGCAGCGTCGTCGAGCCAGGATACAGCCGCTTGCTCACGGCTTCGAGCGCGCGAAACATATCGTTGTCGATGCGCGACGGCGGCGTGGGGACGCGGTTACCCGACGGAATCCGCTCGATGCGAATGGCCGGGTCGCCGACGATGTGCGTCATTTCTTCGGTGAACCGCGCGACGTCTTCGTCCGGCAACACCCGCACGTCGATATTGGCTTCCGCCTCGGACGGGATCACGTTGGTCTGGAAACCGGCCTTCAAAACCGTCGGCGTGACAGAAGTGCGCAGCATCGAGTAATGCTCGGGTTCGTTCTCGGCTAGATAGCGCTGGATGGCGGCGGATTTCTGCGGGTCCGTCAGGCCGTTGTAGCGGGCAGCTTTGTCGGGCGGACTGATGGTGGCCAGGCGCTCGAAGTAGGTGCGGGTGGTATCGTTTAGGCGCATGGGAGTCTCCCAGGCCCCTAGCTTCGCTACCGCCGTCGACAGGTGCACCACAGCGTTATCGACGCGCGGGATCGACCCGTGCCCCGATGTACCGTCAACTACCAAACGAACCCAGCGCGGGACCTTCTCGGCAGTGGCGACCTGGACTGCGGTCACGCGCCCGTTCTCCAGGCGCGTCCGGCCCCCTTCGTTGAGGGCAAATTCGGCGTCGATCTCGCTAAAGTGCTGATTCACCATGAAATCGATGCCTAGGCTGGTGGTTTCCTCGCCCGCTTCGGCTAGAAAGATCACATCGCGATCGAGCGCCACGCCACTGCGTTTCAGGAGCAGCATGACCATCAGGTCGGCGGTCAGCTTGTCCTTGTCATCGGAGGTGCCGCGGCCCCATACGTAACCGTCCTTGAGGACCGCGCCAAAGGGGTCCACCGGCCACTTGGCGCGCTGCACGCCCACGACATCGGTGTGGGCCATCAGCAGGATCGGGCGTTTACTGCCGTTGCCTTTCAGCCGGGCTACCAGGTTCGCTCGCGACGGTTCAGAGGCGAAGGTTTTGGTCGCGATGCCCTCGGCCTCCAGCACCTGCTTCAGGTAATCGACCGCCCTGGTTTCGTTGCCAGGCGGATTGGACGTGTCGATCTGCACTAGAGCACGGAAATGCCGCAGCGTCTCGGCCTTCTGCTGATCCCAGTTGATCGTCGGAGTCTGTGCAAACGCGGTCGCGGCGAATACGATGAAGATGATTTTGTTCATTTTTTGCTCGCTGCGACTTCGGTGACCGCGTTCCAGGTGAATTCCACGAAGTTATAGAGCGACGATTCGATCAGACGCTCGACGTCGCCGTGCGCGCCGTAGTTGGCATTGTCCTCTTCGCTCGAATACGGGCCGATGCCGTAGCTCTGGACGCCCTTATTCCGCAATTGCGCTTTGTCGCTCGCGCCGGTGGACATGGTGGGGAGCACTGTCGATCCGGGATACAGTTTGTGGCTCACTTGCTCCAGCACACGGTACATTTCGGTGTCGAGGCTGGAGGCCGGCGAACCGGGCCGGATCGCCGGCAGCGGCACGATCTTCACCGCCGGGTCGCCGATAATCTTTTGCATTTCGGTATAGAACTGCGGAATGTTCTCGTCGGGAAGCGCGCGGATGTCGAGCGTCGCTTCAGCCTCCGAGGGAATCACGTTGGGGCCGACGCCGGCCTTCATCATGGTGGGCACTACCGAGGTTCGCAGCATCGAGTAACGCCCCGGCTCGTTGGCGGCGAGATAGCGTTGGGCGGCGGCGGCGCGCTGGGGATTCAGCAGACTGTTGTAGCGCGCTGCTTGCTCAGGGGGGCTGATGGTGGCCAGCTTTTCGAAATAAGTGCGGGTGGTGTCGTTCAGGCGCATCGGGGTTTCCCATTTGCCCACCTTCTCGACGGCCGCTCCCAGATGAATGAGCGCATTGTCCAGGCGCGGCACCGAACCGTGTCCGGAAGTACCGTTGGCTACCAGGCGGACACGCGCCGGAACCTTCTCGGCGGTGCCAATGTTCACAACACTGACGCGCTTTCCATCGAACACGGAGCCGCCACCTTCCGTGAGCGAGAACTCCGCATCGATTTCATCGAAATGCTGATTCACCATGAAATTGATGCCGACCCCGGTTACGTCGGCTTCTTCAGCGGACTCCGCCAGGAAGATCACGTCGCGATCCAGCGGCACGCCGCTGCGTTTTAGCAGCATCATCACCATTAAATTCGCCGCAAGAATGGGTTTATCATCGCGGCTGCCGCGACCCCAAATGTAGCCGTCTTTCATGATCGCGCCAAAGGGGTCGACCGGCCATTTCTCGCGCTGCACGCCAACCACGTCCGTGTGGGCCAGGATCAGCAGCGGCCGCTTCGTGCCGTTGCCCTTGAGCCGGGCCACCAGGTTGGCGCGATTGGGATCGAGCGCGAAGGTCTTGGTTGGGATGCCTTCCGATTCCAGTACTTTCTTCAGATACGCGACCGCCCTGGTTTCGTTTCCGGGCGGGCTGGTGTCGATCTGCACCAAAGCCCGGTAATGTTCCAGAATTTCCGCCTTTTGTTTGCCCCAATCGATGGCGGAGGGCTGGGCAAATGCGGCGAAAGCGCAGAGAGCGATGAGGATGACTTGTTTCAAGACAGTGCTCCTATTAAAAGAGTATGGCTTAAAGATAGTACCCCCTGCGCCGGTGGTCCTATTCTTAGGCCGTGTTTTATCACATATACTGAAATCAAGTTTATGGCGTCGGCTGTCGACCACCTTACCGAACAGCGAACCGCACCCCCATCCCGCCCCATGCCGTGGATGGCTTTAGCCTGGTTCACCGTGCTGCTGATCCTGGCCTACTTCCCGGTGGTAAAGCATTTAGTAGAGCAGTGGAGCACCGATGAGGACGTGGGGCACGGATTCTTCGTCGTCCCGGTGGCGGCGTTTATCGTATGGCAGCGCCGCGAGCAGATTCTGGCTCTCCATTACCAGCCCGCCTGGTGGGGTTTGGGTGTGATGGCGTGGGCTGCATTGCAAGGTTACATAGGCACGCTGGGCGCGGAACTGTTCTTGCAGCGGACTTCGCTCCTGATCGCCTTGGTGGGTTTGCTGTTGGTGACAGGCGGCACCAAGTTAGTGCGCGAGCTGGCGTTCCCCTTGCTGCTGCTGCCTTTCATGATTCCGATCCCGACCGTGGTTTACAATCAGATCACTTTTCCGCTGCAGCTCTTCGCGAGCCGGGTGGCGGAGTTCAACTTGGGGATGGTGGGAATTCCGGTGCTCCGCGACGGCAATATCCTGGAGTTGGCCAGCCAGAAACTTTCGGTAGTGGAAGCCTGCAGCGGCATTCGCAGTCTGCTGTCGCTTTCCTTCCTGTCTCTGGTCTACGCCTATTTCTTCGACAAACGCGTGTGGATGCGCTGGGTGTTGCTGGCCGCGACCATACCTGTGGCGATCATCGCGAACGCCGGGCGGGTCACCTTCACGGGAATCCTGAGCGAAGTGAATCCCGAGTTGGCGCGCGGCTTCTTCCATAGCCTGGAGGGCTGGATCATCTTCGTGATCGCCCTGGTTTTGTTGGGCGGGCTGCACCTGCTGATTTGCCGTTTTACGAGAAAGAATCCCGCGGAGGCCACCGTTGCTTAAATTCCTGAAATCGCCGCCGATCATGGCCGCCACCCTCCTGATTGTTTTGCAGGGAGCGTTGATCTATAGCGCGGTGCGCCCGGAAGCGATTCCGGCGGGACGTCCCTTGTCTATGCTGCCAGGGACGTTGGGTTCCTGGAATTTCCTGCAAGAAGGCGTCATCGACAACGACACCCGGGAAATCTTGAAGGCGGACGATCTGCTGAACCGGTTTTACGCGTCCGGGTCTATGGGGGCGAACCTGTTTGTGGCCGCGTTCCGCTCGCAGCGCAACGGAAAAGCTCCGCATTCTCCCAAAAATTGTCTTCCCGGCAGCGGCTGGACGCCTCTCAATTCGGGCCAAGTGCCCATCGACGTCGGGCGAGCCATGCCGATCGTCGTGAACCGCTACGTGGTGGCGCATGGCGACGATCGCAGCCTGGTGCTGTATTGGTATCAATCGCGCGACCGGGCCATCGCCAGCGAGTACACCGCGAAGTTCTGGGTGGTGGTGGACGCCATGCGCCTGAATCGCACCGACACGGCGCTGGTGCGAGTGGTGGTTCCCATTGTGAATCGCGACGAAGACGCCGCGGCGAAATCGGCCACTGACTTTGTGCGATCGTTCTACGGCACGCTGCGCGAATACCTGCCTTCCTGAAGTACACTCTGGGTGAGATGTACTTTCAGCAGTTCTATCTGACCTGCCTGTCGCACGCTTCTTACCTGTTGGGATCTGAGGGCGTGGCCTGCGTGGTAGATCCGCAGCGCGACGTATCCATCTATCTAGACGAGGCGCGCGCGCAGGGGCTCAAGATCGAGCACATTATTGAAACTCATCTGCATGCCGATTTCGTGAGTGGCCACGTGGAACTGGCGTCGAAAACCGGCGCGAAAATCTATCTGGGCGCCGCGGCGGATTCGCCCCTGCAGCATGTGGCGGTGCACGACGGCGATGAAATCCGCTTCGGGCGCCTGATTCTGAAATTCCTGGAGACGCCCGGCCATACTGTGGAAAGCGTTTCCGTGGTGATTACTGACCTCGACCGCGGCGAGAAACCGTGGGCGGTGCTCACCGGCGACACGCTGTTCATCGGCGACGTGGGGCGTCCCGACTTGTCGGGCGATAAAACCCCGCAAGAGCTGGCGGCGATGCTCTACGACAGCCTGCACCAGAAATTGGAGCCGCTCGGCGATGACGTCGAGGTGTATCCCGCGCACGGCGCTGGCTCGCTGTGCGGTAAGCAGATGCGGCCGGAGCGGCAATCGACCATCGGCAAGGAGCGGGCCTTGAACTACGCTCTGCGGGCTTCGAGCAAGGAAGAGTTCGTGCGTCTTCTGACGGCCGAGCTGCCCGACCGGCCGGAGTACTTCGCGCAGGACGCCGAGATCAACCGCACCGGCGCGATCCCGCTCGAATTCCTCCTGGAGATGGAAGCTCTGACGCCGGCACAGGTACTGGAGCGGCAGACGGCCGGTGCTTTCGTGCTGGACACCAGGCCCGCGATGGAGTTCGGCAGCGGACACGTGCCGGGCTCAGTGAACATTCCGCTGGCCGGACAGTTTGCCGGGTCTGCGGGAGCGCTGCTGGGGCTGGAGCATGACATCATTCTGATTGCCGAAGATCAGGCCGCGGTGGAGGAATCACGCACTCGTCTGGCGCGGGTGGGTTTCGAGCGAGTGGCCGGCTACCTGGATGGCGGCATGCCGCGCTGGGTAGCGGACCAAATGCCGACCGCGCAAATCATGCAGATAACCGCAGCCGAATTGCAGCGGGAGCTCGACCAGGAGCCCGGCTCAATCCAGATCGTAGACGTTCGCCGCAAGCCGGAATGGGACCAAGCCCACATCGCGGGCGCGCTGCACAAGCCGCTCGACCGCGTCGCCAAAATGCTGGGCGATCTGGATCGCACCAAGCCCGTAGTCGTGCATTGCAAGGGCGGCTACCGCAGCGCGATTGCCTGTAGTCTAATTCAGCGCGCGGGGTTTGAGAACGTCACCAACCTGATCGGCGGGTTGGATGCGTGGCAGGCGACGGGCTTGGCGGTAAACTCCTAGCCTTTACTCGCGGCCTTCGCCGACGCAGCGACACCCGCACGCCCAAGCTTGCGCTGCTGGCGTTGCAAGGCCAGTAGCTCGCGGCGGCGGCGGGATTTCACGTGGCTATCCACGCTGCCCCAGAACTTGCGGAAATAGTCGGCGGCAGAAACCAGCGCGAACAGCACTACGACCCACATGGCGATCAGCCCTAACTGGTCAAGCTGCGGCCAGCGGATTCCGGCGATCACCAGCGCAATCGCCACCACCTGCGCCACCATTTTGGTTTTCCCCAGGTCGCTCGCTTCGATGGTGTAGCCGCCTGCCGCGGCGATGGAGCGCAATCCGGAGACCGCGAATTCCCGGCCGATGATCAGGATCACCATCCACGCCGGGACGCGGTGGATGTCGACCAGCGAAACCAACGCGGCGGAGATGAGCAGCTTGTCGGCGATGGGGTCGAGCAGGGTCCCGACAGTGGTGATTTGCCCCCAGCGTCGCGCCAGATACCCGTCCAGCAAGTCAGTAGCGGCGGCGGCCAGGAAGATCAGCAGCGCGAAAGTCTCGCGCGTGATCGCCAGCGGCCCCGTCAAAGCGGCTAAATAGGGTTCGACGAACCCCACTCCGAGCAGCGCTGCCACCAGCAGCGGGACGAAGAAAATCCGCAGAAGCGTAAGCAGATTCGGCCCGTTCATGGGTTGTTGCTTCTCATGATAGCCTACGCCAGTAGGTATTTTGCCAGGCGGCGGCGGATGGATTCGGGGGTCTCGGCCTGGATCACGCAGTCGTCGCCCGAGTAACGCGTGGAAAGCACCCGCGCGCGCTCATGCAGCGTGTGGATCGGGCCGCCTTCGCCGGCGGGGATGCGGAAGGTGCACTCGGTGACGGCATCCAGCGCCAGCGTTTCGTCGATTTTCTTGAGCAATGCTGCAAAACCGGCCCCGGTGCGGGCGGAGATGGCGACGGCCCCTGCGGGTTGATGGTCGGGGTCTTCGAGTATGCGGCGCGCCAGCGATTGGGCGTCGGGCTCGCCTGGAATTTGATCGATTTTATTCAGCACCAGAATCTGCAGCGTGGTGTCGGCGCCGATCTCCTGGAGCGTGGCCATGACGTGCGCGGTGTGCTCAGCGGCCTCGGGCGAGCTGGCGTCAACCACGTGCAGCAGCAGTTCCGCTTCGATTACTTCTTCGAGCGTCGCACGGAAGGCTTTCACCAGCGTGGTGGGCAGATTGCGGATGAAGCCCACAGTGTCGCTCACCAGCACGCGGCGGCGCGAGGGCAGCGTGATGTGGCGCACCGTGGGATCAAGCGTGGCGAACATCTTGGCGTCGGCCAGCACTTCGGCACCGGTGAGCCGGTTGAACAATGACGACTTGCCGGCGTTGGTGTAGCCGACGAGCGCGATCGTCGCGAGCGGCACGGCTTGCCGCTGGAGGCGCTGCGTGGTGCGTCCGCCGCGCACGCGCTCGAGTCCGCGTTCGATCGCGTGGATGCGCTGATGAATGCGGCGGCGGTCGGTTTCCAGTTTGGTTTCGCCAGGGCCACGCGAGCCGATGCCCGCGCCGAGCCTGGACATGGCGGCTCCGTGTCCGGTCAAACGCGGCAGGAGGTAGTTCAACTGCGCGAGTTCCACTTGCAACTGCCCTTCCCGGGTGCGCGCACGGCGGGCGAAGATATCGAGGATCAACTGCGTCCGGTCGAGCACCTTCACATCCAGCACCTTTTCCAGATTGCGCTGTTGCGTAGGCGTCAGCTCGCGATCGAAAATCACCACATCGGCTTCGTGCAGGTGGATCAGAGCCTTCAGCTCTTCCACTTTGCCGGAGCCGACCTGCGTGGCCGAATCTACCTTCGGGCGCGATTGAATCTGGCTCTCGGCCACCCGCACTCCTGCCGTCGCGGCGAGCGATGCCAGTTCCGCTAGCGAATCCTCGGCGCCGGATTGCGCGGATTCGCCGCCCGACGCCTTGCGCTGCGCCCCGCGGCCCGTCAGGTTCAGGCCGACCAGGATCGCAACTTCTTCGACGGCTGACAAAGGCTTGCTTTAGTGATGCTCTTCTACCGCCGGAGCGCCGGGCGCAACGTGGGTACTTACGCTAGCGGCGTTGGACTGCGGGGCCAAGTGATACGGCCGCGAGACCACTACCGTAGAAATTGCGTGTTTGAAGATAAGCTGTTCCTGACTGTTGGTTTCAAGTACCACAGAGTACTTATCGAAGCTCTTAATGCGGCCGGAAAGCTTCACCCCACTCATCAGGTAGATGGTTAAAAACGTTTTGTCCTTGCGCGCATTGTTTAAAAATGCTTCTTGTATGTTTTGCGCTTGTTTTTCCATGGAGAGATCCTCGGTTCACAGTCTCACGGGACCCTGGGAAGCCACCGTCCAGGCAAACTTTATCCGTGCCCTTCATCATATCGTAATGGAGTCTTCCGGTATTCCGTGGTGCCGTATTCTATGGTCAGGGTCCGGGAAAACATATGAAAGTCCTCATTACGGGAGGATCGGGCTTTATCGGGCGCGCCATCGCGGAGCGTTTACGCGCCAGCGGCTACAGCGCCACCGCGGTTTCGCTGCGGACTCCGCCTGGTCCCGCAGTCTTCGCGGGATGCGGCGCAGTCGTGCACCTCGCGGGCGAACCGGTGGCCCAGCGGTGGACAGCCGCGGCGAAAGAACGCATTAGGGACAGCCGCGTTCAAGGCACGCGAACGCTGGTCGCCGCGCTTCGTCAGCAGCCCCCGGCGGTGCTCATCAGCGCTTCTGCGATCGGCTACTATGGCTCGCGAGGCAATGAAACCCTGACAGAAGACTCGCCGCCGGGATCGGACTTTTTAAGCCAGGTCGCCGTCGCCTGGGAACAGGAGGCGCGGGCGGCTGAACAGTTCGGCGTGCGCGTGGTCACGCCGCGCATCGGCGTGGTGCTCGGGCGCGGAGGGGGCGCGCTTGCCAAGATGGCCCTGCCGTTCCACCTCGGGGTGGGCGGGCGCTTGGGAGACGGCCGGCAGTGGACCTCCTGGATTCACCTGGACGACCTGATCGCACTGGTTGAATTTTCGATCGCGACAACGGCCATCCATGGTGCCGTGAATGCTGTTGCTCCCAATCCCGTGACGAATACCGACTTTACGCGTGCACTCGCTTCGGCCCTCCATCGCCCGGCGATTTTTCCGGTTCCCGCGGCAGCTCTCAGACTTCTGTTGGGCGAAATGTCACAGGTGGTGCTCGCCAGCCAGCGCGTGATTCCGCAAGCGGCCGCGCGCGCGGGTTTTCAATTTCGCTTTACGGAAGCAGGTGAAGCTCTACGGCAAATTTTCGCGGCCTGAAGCGGCGGCGTTGGGCTCCCACAGCACTTCGGGAACACCGAGAACGTGATTCACCCAGCGGCTCCACACGAACATGGCATCGCTCAAGCGATTCAAGTATGGAATCACTTCCGGCGGGACGGATTCCTGGCGCGCCATCGCCACCACCAGTCGCTCCGCGCGCCGGCAGACTGTCCGCGTCACGTGCAACTCGGCATTAAGGTGAGTTCCTCCCGGCAGAACGAAGCTGCGTAGCGCGGGCAGATCCGCATTCATGGAATCGATTTCGCGTTCCAGTTGCGCGATCTCCACGGCCGTCACGCGCGGCTGGTGAGGATGCACGTCCGCGGGCTCCGTCGCCAGAATCGAACCGAGATTGAAGAGTTCATGCTGAACGCGGCGCAGGATTGCCGCCAGAGGCGCAAGTCTCGAATCTTCCGCGCAGGATACGGCAGCGATGCCGATAAAGGCGTTCACCTCATCTACCGTGCCATAAGCTTCGATGCGAGGCGAGTCTTTCGGGACGCGCTGGCCGCCCACCAATCCGGTTTCACCGGAGTCCCCGCGCTTGGTATAGATGCGGTTGAGAGCGATGTGCGGTTCGTCGAATCTTTCAGCCACCTTTCCATAGAAACACAAATGGGAGGCGGCCTCCGAGGTCCACCTCCCTCTCCTTCGTTGGTGTATACGCAACCTGCAGGATTTTGGATTTGACACAGGTAATCCCAGGCGATAAGGTCACAAGTGAAATGTCTTCCTCCGATCTTCAATATCAGTCCGGCTTCGGCAATGAATTCGCCACGGAAGCGCTGGCGGGCGCGTTGCCGCTCGGGCAAAATTCCCCGCAGAAGAACCCCTTCGGTCTGTATGGGGAGCAGTTGACGGGCAGCGCTTTCACCGCCGCGCGGGGCGTCACGAGATGGTCCTGGACATACCGCATCCGCCCCTCGGTTCTGCATGACCCTTTTCGGGAGATGCCAACAGGCCTGCTGCGCAGCGGGCCCTTCAACGATGCGCCCCCGACTCCCAATCAAATGCGCTGGGCACCCCTGCCGGTGCCGGCCCAGTCCACGGATTTTCTGAAAGGCATCATCACCATGGGCGGCAACGGCGAGCCGGCGTTGCAGACCGGCGTCGCCATTCACCTCTACGCCGCGAACGCTTCCATGCAGGACTGTTTCTTTTACAACGCCGACGGTGAAATGCTGATCGTGCCGCAATTGGGCAAGCTCCGATTTCACACAGAGATGGGAATTTTAGAGATTACGCCCGGTGAGGTCTGCGTGATCCCGCGCGGTGTCCGCTTCCGCGTGGAATTGCTGGAGCCCGCGGCGCGCGGCTACATTTGCGAGAACTACGGCCAGTATTTGCGCTTGCCGGAACTGGGAGTCATCGGCACCTCCGGCCTCGCGAATGCCCGCGACTTCCTGGCGCCTGTGGCGTCGTACGAAGATCGCGAAGGCGACTTCCGCCTGGTGGCCAAGTTCGGCGGCGGTTTGTGGGAAGCCGCGATCGATCATTCTCCGCTGGATGTGGTCGCCTGGCACGGCAATTTAACACCTTATAAATATGATTTAGCGAAATTTAATTGCATCAATACCGTCACTTGGGATCATCCCGACCCCTCCATTTATTGCGCGCTGCTATCGCCTTCGGCAATCCCAGGCACGGCCAACATGGAGCTGTCCGTTTTCGGCCCGCGCTGGAGTGTGGCGGATCACACCTTCCGGCCGCCGCCGTTCCATCGCAACGTCGCCAGCGAATTTATGGGTTTGATTTACGGGCAATACATCGGCAAAACGGAAGGTTTTGTGCCGGGCTGCGCCAGTCTACACAACTGCATGAGCGGGCACGGCCCCGACGCCGAGGCCTTCGAGCGCGGCGTTTCCGCGCAGCCGAAACCAGAGTATCTCGGGAACACCATGGCGTTCATGTTCGAGACGCAGTTGCAAATCCGCTTGACTCAATTTGCGCTTCAAACCGATCTAGTGGAACGCAGCTACTACACCCACTGGCAGGGCATCAAGAAGCAGTTTAAGCCGCAGGAATAGATTGAAGGAGAAACCAAAATCAATGACACAGGGATTCCGTAGTGTCGCGAGTGCGGCCGGGCTGCTGTTTTTCGCGGCTGCTGTTGTGACCGCGCAAGATGGCGAGGGCTGGTACAAGCAAGGCTGCGCGTCCTGCCATGACGGCGGCCTGGATCGCGCGCCGAGCCGCGAAGCCTTCAAACAAATGAGTCCAGCGGGCGTTTTGGCAGCTATGGAAACGGGGCCCATGATCTCGATGGCGGTCCGCTTTACACAGCCGCAGCGACGCGCGATTGCGGAATATTTGACGGGCAAGTCGTTCACGGATCCCATCGAAGTCGCAGCCTCGCCGAAAGCCATGTGCGCGAATAGTCCTGGTACTTTTTCGCTTTCGGCATCCGGGCCCACCTGGAACGGATGGGGCATGAATACCTCGAACACGCGCTTTCAGGACGCGGCCGCCGCCGGATTCACGGGCGCGCAGGTGCCGCGACTCAAGCTGAAGTGGGCCTTCGGATTCCCGGGTGAATTGACGCGCATGGGCGCGCCCAATTTAGCGGGCGGACGCGTCTTCGTGGGTGGCGCGGATGGCAAAGTTTATTCGCTCGACGCCGCGAGCGGCTGCGTTTACTGGGCGATTGATGCAGGTTCGGGAGTTCGGTCGGCGATCACCGTTGCGCAGATCAAGACGGACTCGGGAACTCGTTATGCCGCATTGTTCGGAGACGGCCGGGCTTTCGCGCACGCCGTCGACGCCGCGACAGGCCAGGAAATCTGGAAAACCAAAGTGGACGATTACCCGGTCGCAGGCATCACCGGCGGCTTGGTGTTCTATAAAGATCGCGCGTATGTTCCCGTAAAATCGGGAGAAGAAGCCGCGGGCGGATCGGCAAAGTACGAATGCTGCCGCTTCCGCGGATCGCTGGTGGCGCTGGACGCGTCGACTGGCAAGCAGATCTGGAAAACCTACACCATCGAGGAACCCAAGAAGACCAAGGTCAATAAAATCGGCACGCAATTGTGGGGGCCTTCGGGCGCGCCGATCTGGAGCACGCCGGCCGTCGACCCGCGGCGGAACACTATTTATGTCACGACGGGTGACAACTACAGCGATCCCAGTTCCAGCATGAGCGATGCTTTCATCGCCATGGATGCGGATACCGGAAAGATTTTGTGGTCGCGCCAGATGACGGCCAACGATGCTTACACGTCCGCCTGCCGCATGCCCGACAAGACAAACTGCCCCGAGGTCAACGGTCCCGATTTCGATTTCGGCGCGTCGCCGATTCTGGTGACGCTCGGCAACGGCAAACGGCTGGTGGTAGCGGGCCAGAAATCCGGCATGGTGCATGCGCTCGATCCGGATCAGGGTGGCGAACTGGTGTGGTCGACTCGCGTCGGCATCGGCGGAACCATGGGCGGGGTGCAGTGGGGCTCGGCCGCGGATGCGAATACTATTTACGTCGCGAATTCCGATATTTTGCGGGTGATGCTGCCCTACGCGAACAACACCGATGCCGATCCCAAGCGCGGCGGCGGCATGTATGCGCTGCGACTCGACACCGGGAAGCAGGTGTGGTTCACGCCGCCGATCGGCTGCGGCGAAAAGAAACGGTGCAGCCCGGCGCAATCGCAGGCCGTGACCGCCATTCCCGGCGTGGCGTTTTCAGGTTCCGTCGACGGGCACTTGCGCGCATACGACGCCGTCAATGGCAAGGTGGTGTGGGACGTGGATACGGCTATCGATTACAAAACCGCCAATGGCGTCACGGCGCGGGGCGGATCGCTCGACGGCGCGGGACCCGTAATTGGCGGCGGAGTCCTGTACGTCAATTCGGGGTATTCATCGGCTGGCGGGATGCCCGGCAACGTGCTGTTGGCATTTTCGGTGGACGGAAAGTAGCGAGCGATCCGATGAGCGATGACGAACTTGCAATTCGCGAGCTAATCGCAAACTGGAACCGCGCGACTTCCGTGGGAGACGCCGCACCTCTGATGAAGCTAATGGCTGAGGACGTCGTCTTCCTGACTCCCGGCCATCCCCCGATGCGCGGCCGCGATGGCTTCCAAACTGCATTTCAAGCGGCCTTGAAGCGCTTCCGCATCGACCCCGTCTCAGAGGTCCAAGAGATTCAGATTGCGGGCGACCTGGCGTATTGCTGGACCTACATCACCGTTACCATGACGCCCATCAATGGGGGCGCAGCCGCGCGACGCAGCGGCGATACGCTGACTATTTTACGCAAGCAGGCCGGCGGCGCGTGGATGATCGCACGCGACGCGAATATGCTGACGGCGGCTGCATGAGAACGGCCGCTTTACTCGCGCTTGCTGCTGGCGCCCTCTGCGCGCAGACCGTCCAAGTGTATTCGGAGTTCGCGCAAATCAATGACGCTGGCGAGGTGCTGGCACCCGGGAACCCACGCGAAATTCTGTCTCCGGCCGTTGCTCGCAACGCTTTCAGTTCTTTTCAGATCGCGATTCAGGTTCCCAAGGGCACTAAGTTCCTGGTGTACGTGGGCCAGAATCCGGACGACGCAGCGAAGGTAACGCTCTACCGCCGCCGCGCCGGCAAGTTCGAGCCCATAGAGTTGCCGTATTCCGGCGAATCGTCGCAAGTCTTGTGGATGGATCTGTGGCTTGACGCGAACGCTCCCGTGCGCCGCGTGAAAATCGAGCCACAAGTGGGCATCGATAGCGACTGGGTGACCTACCCGATGGAAGTGCGTGTGATGGAGCCGGTTGTGCCGAACCGTTCGGGTCCCGAGGCAGGAGTCGCCAGCGCGTTCGAAGTCATGCACGTATTCTTGTGCGGGGGTAAGTTTCGACCCATAGCGGGTCGCGTCCCTATCGGCGCGGAACTGGTCTTCCGCAACGCCCAACAGGACGTGGCGCTGGCGGCCGCAGGGTCTGTGGCGCTCCGCGACGAGATGAAGAAGGCCATGGGCGGGTGCAGTGCCAACCCGCCCGCCGATCCGGAGTTTTATTTGCGCCTTCGCGATTATTTGTTCACGCCGCTGTGGAAAAAGGTGCGCTGAAGCGGGCCGCCGCGCTAAACTTGTTATTCACCCCCGCGGAGAGATGGCCGAGTGGTTGAAGGCGCACGCTTGGAAAGCGTGTTTAGGGGAAACTCTAACGAGGGTTCGAATCCCTCTCTCTCCGCCATACAATCACCTGCCAGCATCCGGCAGCGCATTCCACGCGGACATGCTGACATCGAGTCCCGGGAACGCTACCTTTGCGAAGGGCCAACTGGTTTTGATCCACTCGCGGACTTTGGCTTCGAGCAGCGGCTGCAGGTTTTCCTTGGCGCCGCGCTCGGTCATCAGGAAGCGCACGGTGGCATCGTAGCCTTGCTTCTTGCTGGGATTCACGTAGACGCAGGCTATTTCCTCGGTGCCGTCGGCGGATAGAATGCCGTAGGCGAAGGACGTCGCGTGCTGGAACTCCCAGCGGTGGCGCTTGAGCTCGCCGTAGTCTTCGTCGGTGGTGATGGTCGCGGGCGCGGTGCGGCCGACGGTGTGCATCAACGCGCCGAAATCTACCTTGAGGATCTCGGGCTCGAGGATGTTCCAGGTGTAGTCGCCGATGGTGGGCGGCGGCGGGACCATGAACGTGTCGGGAACAAACTTCACTTTCGCGGTGGCGTAGGCGTTGTTCGTCGTGGGCGAAGCCACTACCAGCGTCGGGCTGCATTTCGCCGAACCGGCGACGCAGACCGAGTAGTGAATCCAGCGCGGCTCGGTGGTGGCAAGCGTCGCGATCATTTCGTCGCCGCTAGGTGCGAATGTGTTCTCCGCGGTCTTGCCGTTTAGGGTGGTTTTCAAAGTAAAGCTCGACCCGGCTTTCGCGTTCAGCAGCTTCATGCGGAATTTCACGGGCTCGCCGGGGATGAAGGTTTCCAGGTCTTCCACTAGCAGGTCGGTTTTGCCGTCGCCATCGAGGTCGACCTGCTGGGCGTCGTTGGTCCAGGGATGCGGCGCTGCGCTGATCACTTTCTGCGCGAGGAAGCGCCATACCTTGCCTTCGCGCCCGTTCGACAACCACACGTAGCCGTGCCCGATGCGCATGGCATCGCCGCCGGGACCGGTCAATTGGGCGGTCACCTTGTTGCTGGCGGGGTCGATTCGCGAAACCGGAATAGACTTCTGCGTGACCCACAGAGCCCCTTCGCCCGTGGCGATGTCGCCACCCGTGCCGGGAACGCCCGCATCAATGGTCGCAACCACCTTCATGGTGCGGGGATCGATTTTAGTCACCGTCCCGCTTCCCTGGTTAAGCGTCCAAACGAAACCCTCGCCCGCTGCCATGAAGCGCGGGTTCGGACCCACCGGGATCTCGGCGATCACCTTATTGCTGGCGGGATGAATCACGCTGACAACGCTCTTGGCCGTGCTCGACACCCATACCAGGTTGTATCCATACACCGCGGTGAAAGAATCCGGCGGCACGCTGATCTCGGCGGTCACTTTGTTAGTGGCCGGGTCGATGCGCGATACGATGCCTTTCGGGTCGCTCGGCATCCAGGCGGACCCGGCGCCGAAGGCAATGCCGCCCTCGGTATTTGCAGGGCCTACGGGGACTTTCGCCAACACTTCGTTGGTCTTCAGGTCGATGCGATAGATGACGTGCTCATCGCAGCTCGGCGACCACAGCGTTCCCGCGGCTACGGCGAAACCCGAGCAGGGTTTCGGCACGGGCACTGCGGCCAGGATCTTATCCGACTTCGCGTCCATGCGGAACACCATATTGGTGCCGCGGCTGTTAGTCCAAACCGAATCCTCGGTGACGGCCAGCCAATCGGGACCGCCCTTGATCCCGTTGGCCTCGATCGAATATTGCGCGTCCGGGATCAGGAACGACATGGGCGCTTGCACGCCCGGCACTCCCGGTTTTTGCTTCGCTGTCGAACCGGCGGGTTGCTGCCCGAAGGCAATGCAACCCACCGCCAGCAATCCGGTGATCAGGTACCGGGAGCTAGGCCACGATGTCATGGATGACCTCCCCGGCAGTATCGGTCAAACGAAAATCACGCCCGCTGTAGGGATACGTGAGTTTCAAGTGATCGATGCCGAGCAGATACAAAATGGTGGCGTGCAGGTCATGCACGTGGGTCGGTTTTTCGACGGCTTTGTACCCGAAGTCATCCGTGGCTCCATGCGTGATGCCGCCCTTGATGCCGCCTCCGGCCATCCATAACGAAAATCCGTAGTGATTGTGATCGCGGCCGTTGACCACGCCTCCACCCACCATTTCGTTGGCGGTTTGAATGGCGGGCGTGCGCCCGAACTCGGTGCCGCCGATCACCAGCGTGTCGTCGAGCATGCCGCGCTGTTTCAGATCCTTGACCACGGCCGCGAAGGGCTGGTCTGAATCTTTGGCGAGCTTGCGATAAGACAAGATGTCGGTGTGGGCATCCCACGGGTCACCCTTGCTGTAGTAGACCTGCACCATGCGCACGCCTTTTTCAGCCAGGCGCACGGCCATCAGGCAACCAAGAGCCGTGCTGCCGGGCCCGTACATATCGAGAATGGCCTTGCTCTCCTTGCTGACGTCGAACACTTCGGGTGCTTCGGTCTGCATGGCGAATGCGGTCTCCATGGTTTTGATGGAGGCCTCGAGTTGCGAATCCTTCTCGCCGACTTTTGCGAGATTCGCTTCGTTGAGTTTTTTCAAGTACGCCAGATCGCGGCGCTGCACGGCGGCGTCAACGTCTGAATTGGTCACGTTGGGGATGACCTTCGCGGCTTCGAAGGGCTGTCCTTCGATCCACTCGTTCTTGACGTAGGTGCCCTGGTAGATGGCAGGCAAGAACGCCGAACTCCATAGCGGACTGCCAATCGTAATCGGCTGCGAAGGGCACAGCACCACGTAACCCGGCAGATTGGAATTCTCACTGCCCAGGCCATAAGTGATCCAGGAGCCCATCGACGGACGCCCAATCACGTTGGCGCCGGTGTTCATCAACGTGATCGACGGCTCATGATTCGGAATATCGGAATGCATCGACCGAATGACGCAGATGTCTTCCGAAATGCCGCCAACGTTAGGCCAAAGCTCGCTGACTTCGGTGTCGGCTTTGCCGTAGCGCTTGAACGCGAACGGCGATTTCATCAGGTTGCCGGTCTTGCGCTGCGTGAGGATAGCGCCCCCGGGCAGTGGTTGCCCGTCGTACTTCGTGAGCATGGGCTTGGGATCGAAAGTGTCGACGTGCGACATACCTCCGTTCGAGAACAGGAAGATAATCCGCTTCGCACGAGGCTTGAAATGCAGTTGCTTCAGCATTCCCGGAGTGCCGCCGGCGGGCTCCGCGGCCTTAAGCGACTGGCTGACCATGTTCGCGAATGCCAACATTCCGAAGCCCCCGCCCACCCGGGCGAGAGCTTCACGGCGCGTAAAAGGACGAGGTCTGTGATTGCAAGACATATTTTTCTCCTAGTTCAAGAACAGGAATTCATTCGAGCTGAGCAGAGCCCAGCACAGAGCTTCAAGCGGCGTCTCCACTTTCTTCACAACCGGAGCCGCAGCGGGCGCCGGCGCCGAAGACATGGAATCCTTCGTCGCGTCGCCATCAGGCTTGGCCGCAAAGGCGGCGGCCTTGAAGCTAACCTCGGCCCGGGAAGCAGGCTCGGTGCTCGTCGGCGTGGAGGAGTCATGAAGCAGAGCTACGGAGAAGCTCAGCTCGTCAGCCGACGGGTCTCGTTGGTAAACGATTTCGAAGGCCTTGCGAACTTGAGCTTCCTCGTTTCCGGCTCCCTTGACGCGTTCGGCCAAAGCTGCAGCCTGCTTGTGGACGAACTCGTTATTCAGGAAGTACAAGCGCTGCAGGGCGACGTTGGTGGTGTAGCGCCGCTCAGCGGAAAGCGTCGGCAGCGGGTAGTCGAACAGCGTCTGGAATTCGTTCGGGAATACGCGGCTGACGGCGCCGTACATTCCGCGGCGAACCATCTTCGCATCTAGCTCCTCGCTGGGGCCGCCGACCTTGGCCATGTCCAGTTTGCCCGAAGCCGTGAGCAAGCCATCCCAGATTCCTTCGGCTTCCAGACGACGGCGGTTGCCGCGCCAGTAGAGGCGGTTGTCCTGATCTTTGGCGAGATCGGTTTCCGACGGCGCGGAGCTGAGCTGATACGTCCGCGACATGACG
>Ga0207686_10000831_pt1 | contig 18796 bp, 13 predicted proteins | sample KBSM24metaG_FD_184396 | JGI IMG/M metagenome (GOLD analysis project Ga0207686, IMG submission 184396) | Miscanthus rhizosphere microbial communities from Kellogg Biological Station, Michigan, USA - KBS M2-4 metaG (SPAdes) (version 2) | ecosystem: Host-associated > Plants > Roots > Rhizosphere >...
ACAACAATTGAACATTTGTAACGGAATTAAAATTTATTTGAAATAACAACACATCAAAATCTCTGTTTCCCTTACTTTTGCACCCCGGGTATTAAACCCGGTTTTTTTATGTCCTCTCGGTTGCCAGCTATTAAATTAAAACCCAAAAATGCCAAAAGATCCTTCGATTAAATCTGTATTAATTATTGGTTCTGGCCCCATCATTATTGGCCAGGCATGTGAGTTCGATTATTCAGGTACACAAGCAGCAAGAAGTTTAAGAGAAGAAGGAATTAAAGTAATTCTTATCAATAGCAATCCCGCCACCATCATGACTGACCCGATGATGGCTGACCGTGTGTATCTTTTACCACTAACAGTTGAAAGTATTGAGCAGATCCTGCAGGAGAATCAAATTGATGCTGTATTACCAACTATGGGTGGACAAACAGCATTGAATCTTGCAAAAGAGGCAGAAGACCTTGGATTGTGGAAGCAATATAACGTACGATTGATCGGTGTAGATATTAAAGCAATTGATAAAGCAGAGGACAGGGAAAAATTCCGCCAATGGATGATCCGGCTCGGCGTACCGGTTGCTCCTGCTAAAACTGCGAATTCACATTTAGAAGGAAAAGAGTTTGCTCAGGAGATCGGGTTTCCGCTTGTAATTCGTCCTTCATTTACACTCGGCGGCACAGGAGGTGGTTTTGTGCTTAACAAAGATTTTTTAGATGAGGCGCTTAACCGCGGACTGGAAGCTTCTCCAATTCATGAAGTACTTGTTGAAAAAGCCGTATTGGGTTGGAAAGAATTTGAATTGGAATTACTCCGTGATGCAAATGATAATGTTTGTATCATCTGCAGTGTTGAGAATTTTGACCCAATGGGTGTGCATACCGGCGATTCGATCACTGTTGCACCGGCAATGACCTTGAGTGATACAGCTATGCAGTTAATGAGGAATACCGCCATCAAAATGATGCGTGACCTTGGAAATTTCGCCGGTGGTTGTAATGTTCAGTTTGCCTTGAATCCGGATACAGAAGAAATAATTGCAATTGAAATAAACCCGAGGGTGAGTCGTTCCTCAGCCCTCGCATCAAAAGCTACCGGTTATCCAATTGCCAAGATCGCCGCAAAGCTTGCAATCGGTTATAATCTTGATGAACTGGAAAACCAGATCACAAAAACTACCTCAGCATTTTTTGAGCCGGCATTGGATTATGTAATTGTAAAGATCCCTCGCTGGAATTTTGATAAGTTCAAAGGCGCAAATGATACACTTGGTCTTCAGATGAAAAGTGTAGGTGAAGTAATGGCTATCGGAAGAAGTTTTGCTGAAGCAGTTCAGAAAGCTTGTCAAAGTTTAGAGAACAATGCAGTCGGCCTGGGCTATTATGGAAAAAGCATGATGCATGCCGAAGAAATTCTTGAGCACATCAAAACACCAAAATGGGACCGCATCTTCAGAATAAAAGATGCGCTGATGATGGGTGTAAGTGTAAACACCATTTCAAAAGCAACCAATGGGATTGACCGCTGGTTTATTTATGAGATACAAAAGATCTGCAACCTTGAAGTAGAACTTAAAAAATACAAACTCCATACGCTACCAGCTGAACTATTACGTGAAGCAAAGACAATGGGCTTTAGTGATGAGCAACTTTGCCGCATCATGAATGATGCAACAGAAGATGAAGTTTATGAACATAGAAAAAAACTCGGCATTACTCGTGTCTTTAAAATGGTGGACACCTGCAGTGCAGAGTTTGAAGCAAAGACACCTTACTTCTACTCCACTTTCGAAAGAGGCGGCGAGAATGAAAGCAAACGCAGTGATAAGAAAAAAATAATCGTTCTTGGTTCAGGTCCAAATCGTATTGGGCAGGGAATTGAATTTGATTACTGCTGTGTGCATGGTTTGCTTGCAATAAAAGAATGCGGTTACGAATCGATCATGATCAATTGTAATCCCGAAACAGTGAGTACTGATTTTGACATGGCTGATAAACTTTATTTCGAACCGGTTTATTGGGAACATATCTGGGAAATAATTGAACATGAAAAGCCAGATGGAGTGATCGTTCAGTTGGGTGGCCAAACTGCATTGAAACTTGCAGAAAAACTTCATAACAAAGGAGTCAAGATCATTGGCACTTCTTATGACAGCATGGATATTGCTGAAGACCGTGGTCGCTTTTCTGATATCCTGAAAGAGCTTGAGATTCCTTACCCGGAATATGGAACTGCATGGACAGTAGATGAAGCAATAGTTGTTGCCAATAAAGTAGGATATCCAGTGCTTGTTCGTCCTTCTTATGTATTGGGCGGACAAAGAATGCGGATCGTGATCAACGATGATGAGCTGGAAAAAGCGGTAGTGAGTTTGCTGAAACATATTCCCGGAAATAAAATTTTGGTTGATCATTTTCTTGATCGTTGCCAGGAAGCCGAGATCGATGCAATATGTGATGGTGAAAAATTTCATGTGATGGGTATCATGGAGCATATCGAACCTGCGGGTATTCACAGTGGCGACAGTAATGCTGTTCTTCCTGCTTTCAATCTTAGTCCACTTGAACTCCAGGATATGGTTGACTATGCAAAAAAGATCGCACTTGAATTAAAAATAAAAGGGCTTATCAATATTCAGTTTGCTATTAAGGAAACAAAAGTATATGTGATAGAAGCTAACCCCCGTGCTTCAAGAACGACGCCATTCATTGCAAAAGCATATAACAAACCTTATCTGAACTATGCTACTAAAGTAATGTTAGGTGAAATGAAAGTGGCAGATATACCAGAAGAAAAACATCTGGATGGTTTTGCGATCAAAGAACCGGTATTTAGTTTCAATAAATTTCCCGGAGTAAGCAGGGAACTTGGGCCTGAAATGAAATCAACCGGTGAGGCGATACGATTTATAAAAAATTTGAGAGATCCTTATTTCAGACAGTTATATAAAGACAGGAGTATGTACTTAAGTAAATAGAACCACGATTTACTAGATTATAAAGATTAGGAGGAAAGGGTTGCTGATGTAGCCCTTTTTTGATTTGGGAAGGTTACTTCGTAAATTTAATTCATGCCAATACAAAGATGTTCCTGTCAGCTCAAGGAAACACTATTAGAATTTTATACTGATGTTGCTAGCAGCAAGGAATCAATGAATATTGGTAATGCAATGCTCAAATTTATTGATATGATTAATAGCACATTCAAAGAAACTCAGATATGGGGAATGACATCACATTATCATTTAAAACTTTTCCCAAGAAACGACTGCGAAAATAATTGGCTTATATCAGTTATTTCATCGAGTAATAATGAATATTATATTGAATATCGAATTCCAGAAAATAGGGCTCCCTGGAAATATGCTTTTATCACCGGTGTAGCTACTTCATTAAAAGAAGCAAGAACATATCTGGCTATTTCTATGAAAGAAAGCAGCGGTTGGATAGAAAATTCAGAAGTTAATAATGTCCTAAATGAAAATGAGTAATAATCATTGATAAAAGATTTCAGTGTAATAAACCTTTATATCATGAATAAAGAAACTCAATACATCATCAAAAGTTTTGAAAGTACTTTAAGCGAGCAACCTTGGTATGGTCGTGCTGTGTATGAAATACTCGGAGAAATAGATGAATCAAAAGTGCAAACAAAACCAAACGGTACGGAACATTCAATGATCGAATTGCTTTGGCACATGAATACATGGGCCGAATTTACACTTGGCGGTCTCGAGAACAGAACTGTTGAGCAAATGAAAACCATTGAATCAAATGACTGGCGGATTATTGATCCAAAAACACATACATGGCAAAAGGGAGTAGAACAATTGAAAGCAAGTCATAATAAAATAATTGACCTGCTTAAACAGAAAGAAAATGATAATTTTTTAGGTGATATTGTTCCTCTGCGTAAGTACAATTTCCGGTTTTTGCTGAATGGATTGATACAGCATAATATTTATCATCTCGGGCAAGTGGCGTATTTGAAAAAGATGCTGGCGTAGAAAGGCTTCGCGCAAAGTCCGCAAAGATGAAATACAAAAGACGCAAAGAGATTCTTTATGCCTTTACGAATTCTTGGCGTCTTTGCGGTTAAATAAAAAGTTGAATAGAATTCCTGAACGTACAAGAGTGCGACGCAACCAAAGTTTAATAGTAGTACTGAAGTTGGTTACACATTAATCATCATCGTCCTCTGTCTTTTTGTCTTTCAATTTCAAAAAAGCTGATCGTTTAGGCCCGGGAAATGGAATATGATCTCCTTTAATGGCATACCAAAGCAATTCGCTGAATTCAAGATCAGGCGCCTTGTCTTCATTGGTAAAATCAAATGTCTCACTCTTCTCTTGCCATTTATTTATCACCATATTTTTGTCTTGAAGACTGATATTGGAAGGCAACGATACAAACGGTGTAATGTCAGCAGATGCTGAAAAGCTGCGCCACATCGGTTCGGCAGCCGCATCATACTGGCTCATTGGTTGCAAACCAAGAACGAGCTCCATGGTACGTAACATAGACGAAGTGGAATACATGGTATGATCAACAAATTTTCTTTTTACAAATCCGCCGGCAACATAGGCGGTGGTTCTATGTGCGTCCACATGATCGGAGCCGTTCTGCGCATCATCTTCCACAATGAATACGGCGCTTTCTTTCCAGATGGAACTCTTGCTCAGGTATTCGACAAACATTCCAACAGCAAGATCATTATCGGCTACATGTGCAAACGGCGTTGGCTTATCTTTCCGCAACCCCTCTGTATGATCGTTGCCAAAACGCATTGTATTGAATTGTGGAACTGCGTTCACCGTGAGCAATGAATCAAATTCCTTTTTCCATTGGTAAAACCTTGTGGTGTCTTTTACCGCAAGATTCCAGCCGGCATAAGTTGGACAGAAATGTTTTTCAAGAGCGGGAATGTTGGCTGTTCTTGCATCAGTAAACTCACCATATGTACGATAAGAAACATTTTTTTTCTTACACTGATCCCAGATATACCATTTATTGTTAGCGGTTTTTCTCATACCCTCGCCACTGTAATTGCCACCACGACTACCGTAATCTGTCGGCCATGTCTTTTCTAAAAAATCTGTTGCATAAGCACCCATGCTCCAACTATGTCCATCGGAACTTACCTCCCCATCGCAATAAAAATTATCAAGCAACACGAATTCCTTTGCCAGCTTGTGAAGGTTAGGTGTAATGTTTTCTCCAAATAAAACCAGGGATGGATCACCGTTGCCTTCTTTGATATCCCCAAGCACCTGGTCGTAGGTCCTGTTTTCTTTGATCAGGTAAAAAACATATTTGATTGGTGAAGGATCGCCGAGCTTCATTGGGATAGGGCTTCCTTTTTCACCTTTGCTCAATGACTCGGTTTCTTTTTTATACGGCGTATTGCGATAAACAACCTGCGAATAAATAGAAAGCTGCTGTGGTGTTGGCGTATTAATAATACTCATGGTTCCTTTAAATAAACCGGCGATATATTGAACTTCTATCGGCTTATTCCGGTCACCTCCCTGGTAAATAACTTCTTCTCTTTTTCTTACAGGGTTAGGGCCATAAGGATTTGCCTGCGATGAAAATCCTTTTCCATTTGTTACAAATATTTTTTTACCGATCACTTTTACATTGGTAGGATACCAGCCGGTGGGAATAAATCCATTGCTTTTACTTTGACCGGGTTTGCTTACATCAAATACAGCCAAACAATTATTATCTGCATTGGCGATGTACAATGTTTTTTCATCAGCACTTAATGCAAGACCATTGGAAGTGGAACCGGGAGGAGCATCCGGATAAAGTGCAGCGCTTAATGTCTCGATCACTTTTAATGTTTGTGTATTGATGACCGAAACTGAATTATCATTTGCATTGGCTACATATAATAGCTTACCACTTTTTGATAAACAAAGTTCATTGGGGTTATCACCAACTTTTATATGATCTGAGATTTTCCTGTCTGTTGTATTTACAACGATCACTTCATCTGCGCCCCAGACTGAAACGTACAATCTTTTTTTATCGGGAGACAATAAACAACAGTATGCTTCGCCATCTAATTTAATTGAATCAGTAAGTTTCTTAGAGACAAGATCAACAAAGTAAAGAGAACTGTTCTCCTTTGTTCCCACATACATTGTTTTTTTTGCATCATCTATTTCAATTCCTGTTGGGGAAATTTTATTTGGCCATTTAGCGCCAAGCTTTATGCTATCCCTTAAAACAAGTTGATTTTTTTGAATAGCATACTTCAATATCCAGTTATCATTTCCGCCTGAAGCATAAAGAAATCTTTCATCACTACTGAATTTTATTCCGTACCATGATTTTGGAATGACGACTGTGCTCAGCACTTTGTCATTCCATGTGTCGACCAGTTGAAGAGATTGCACACTTTGACCATTGTTAGTAACGGCAATAAGTTTTTTTGATGGTGAAACGGCCATGTTCAATGGAAGATCACCCAATGGAAGATCTTTTCCAACTGGAGTAAGACTCCAGCCATTTGGCAGGTGGACTCTTTTTGATTCGATCTGCTGCAGGGTTTGGGAAAATAAATTACTGCATATGATCAATGCAGGTACAAACAAAAGTTTTCTCATAAAATTTTTCATTATTGAAAGGTACGAAGCTATAAGAAATACCCGTAAAGTGGTATTGAAAAGATATTAAGTGTGTTTTACCTTTTGTAAATGTCTTTGCCAGTAATTCATGTATGGAAAAAAGCGCCGTTCATCCGATTCCTGTTTCCTTTAATTGCTGGAATTGTTTTACAATGGAATTTGCAAATCCCACCTGGAATTTTATGGTTCATACTAGTCACTTCTTCAATTACAACGATCACTTTTTTCCTTATTCCCTTTTTTGAACGGTACAAACTTTCTGCCTTAAGCGGTTTGGCGGTTACTCTATTGTTTATCGCTCTTGGTGGGTTATTGTCATGGTATAAAAATATTACGCATGATAAAAATTGGTTTGGCAAAAAGTATAAAAATGAAAATGCACTTATTGTAACATTAATTGAAAACCCTGTTGAAAAAACAAAGTCCTATAAAGCAAACGCCTCAGTGGAATATATTTTACAAAATGACACCTGCATTAAAACAAAGGGATTTATCATCCTTTATTTTAAAAAAGACAGCGCACTGTCAGCTCTTGAATATGGTTCACAATTGATCATTACAAAACCATTTCAGGAAATAAAGAACTCCGGTAACCCCGGCGGCTTCGATTATAAAAGATATTCCGTGTTCCAGGGGATCACTCACCAGGTTTTCCTGAAAGAAAATGAGTTTGAAATTTTACCTACTGCCAATGAAAATTTCTTCCAGCAATTCCTTAATAAATCCCGGGTAAAAGTGTTGAGTATTCTTCGTAAAGATATTAAAGGCGAAAAAGAATTAGGCTTGGCAGAGGCATTACTAATAGGATATAAAGATGACCTTGATAAAACGTTGGTACAATCTTACAGTAATACCGGCGTCGTTCATGTCATTGCGATCTCAGGCTTGCATCTCGGTCTCATCTACTGGTTGCTCACTTTGATATTAAAACCACTACAAAGAAAAAGAGTAAAATGGCTAAGACCTGCTTTAATTCTCGCCGGGTTATGGCTATTTAGTTTGCTTGCAGGGGCGCAACCATCTATTATCCGGTCTGCAGTAATGTTTACCTGTATTGTTTTAGCAGATTCTCTTACAAGAAAGTCATCCATCTTTAACACTCTTGCTTTTTCAGCTTTCTTATTACTGTGCTATAACCCTTACTGGCTTTGGGATGTTGGCTTCCAATTATCATACGCTGCCGTGTTAAGTATTGTCGTCTTCATGCAACCGATCTATAATTTGTTTTACATAAAAAATAAACTATTAGATCTTATATGGAAATTAAATGCAGTAACGATCGCTGCACAGATCCTTACGGTACCGGTTAGCATTTATCATTTTCACCAGTTCCCAAATTATTTTTTACTGACCAACTTTTTGGCCGTACCATTATCAAGTTTGATCGTGCTTGGTGAAATTTTATTATGCGCTATTTCATTCATCCCTGCTATTGCAATATTTATTGGTAAAATTATTTTTTGGTTTATCAGGATCATGAATTCTTATATCGAACGAATTGAGATACTGCCATTTTCATTATGGGATGGTCTTCAAATCTCAATTCCTCAAACAATCTTGTTGTATGGAGTTGCTATCGGTTTGGGCTTTTGGCTAATGGAGAAAAGTAAAACAGGTCTTAAATATTCATTGGCAGCATTGTTTGGATTCGTTGTGTTACGGACTATTTCATTTGTCCAGGCAAATAACCGGGAGCAACTGATCGTTTATAATGTACCTCAAAAGCGAGCCATTGACTTTATTGATGGAAGAAAATATTTCTTCGTTGGCGATTCTGACTTATTAGCAGATGATTTTATAAGAAACTTTCACTTAAAGCCATCAAGGGTTTTGCATCGTATTGAACCGACCATAAATTTTGAAAATTATCAAGAGCAGGAGAATTTAATTGTCTACAACAGCAAAAGGATAATGACGATAGGTGAAACAAAATATTTTGCTCCGCTTGAAGAAAAGATCCCGATTGATCTGCTGCTGATCTCTGGTAACCCTAAATTATATTTTAATAAATTGGCAGAAACATTTTCTGTAAAGCAAGTTGTTTTTGACGGCTCCTGTCCTGCATGGAAAATTAACTATTGGAAAAAGGATTGTGATCTATTACATATTCCCTGGCATGATGTAAGTGAAAAAGGGGCTTTTGTGATGAACCTCCGGTAGCTTACATTTGCGGCTTCTCTGACGATTACCCGCCTCTAATTTTTAAAAAACTATGAACAAAAAAATTCAGTCTGCCCTCATCTCTGTTTTTTACAAAGATGGTCTTGAGCCTATTGTGAAATTGCTGTCTGAACTTGGCGTTACTATTTATTCCACCGGCGGCACACAAAGTTTTATTGAAAAGCTGGGGGTAAAAGTTGTACCTGTTGAAGATCTTACTACTTACCCATCTATTCTTGGCGGCAGGGTAAAGACTTTACATCCATCTGTATTTGGTGGCATTCTTGGAAAAAGAGATGATGAAACGCATATGGCAGAAATGAAGCAATTCAACATTCCTGAAATTGATCTCGTGATCGTTGACCTCTATCCGTTTGAAGAAACTGTTGCTTCAACTACTGATGAAAACGCCATCATTGAAAAAATTGATATTGGCGGGCCTTCAATGATCCGCGGTGCAGGGAAAAATCACAAAGATGTTGTTGTTGTAGCAAACAAGGCAGATTATTCGTTGCTTGAAAAAGTAATAGGAGAACAAAACGGAGAAACATCATTAGAACAAAGAAGGATGTTTGCTATCAAAGCTTTTGATGTATGCACAGCATATGATACTGCTATCTCAAATTATTTTCACCAGCTTTCTGTTATTACTCCATTTAATAAAGAAGAAAAAGCAATGCGCTATGGTGAGAACCCTCATCAAAAAGCTGCGTTCTTCGGCAACCTTAATGAATTATTTGATCAGTTAAATGGCAAAGAACTTTCCTATAACAATCTTGTTGATGTAGATGCAGCTGTACAGATCATAAAAGAGTTTACTGATACAACATTTGCGATCATCAAGCACACCAATGTTTGCGGTGTGGCACAAAGAGCAACAGTAAAAGAAAGCTGGGATGCTGCTCTTGCCGGTGACCCTGAATCTGCTTTTGGTGGTGTATTGGTTTCTAACGGCACAATTGATAAAGCAACCGCTGATGCTATAAATGAAATATTTTTTGAAGTGTTGATCGCTCCTTCATTCAATGAAGATGCATTGGTCGTACTCAAATCAAAAAAGAATAGGATTCTATTACAACAGAAATCAGAAACAAAGAAACAGAAACCAGAAATGTTCCGTTCATTATTAAATGGAGTGCTGATACAAGGAACAGATGAAGGCAATTATTCAGAATGGAAAGAAGTTGGTGGCAGGGAAACAACATCTTCAGAAAAAGAAGATCTGAAATTTGCCAATCTTATTTGCAAGCATCTTAAATCAAATGCAATTGCATTGATAAAAAATAAACAACTGATCGGAAAAGGTTGCGGGCAAACAAGCCGTATTGATTCATTGCGACAATCAATTGAAAAAGCAAAGCAATTTAATTTTGATCTTCATGGAGCAGTGTTAGCAAGTGATGCCTTCTTCCCATTTAATGATTGTGTAAAGATGAGCCATGAAGAAGGAATAGAAGCATTCATACAACCCGGTGGTTCCATACGGGATAAAGATTCAATTGATTATTGTGTAGAAAATAAACTGGCAATGGTGATGACAGGGATGAGACACTTTAAACACTAACTGATAGCTGGTCAGATGATAGATGATAGTTTTTAAAATATCATCTATTATTTCGTAAATGCCTTTATTCGATTTCAATAAAACCTTATCACAATCCACTGATGCTTTAAAAAGTTTATCGGCGCTGAATCCTTTGACCATTCACAAAAAAGGAACTAGAGCTAAAGCCATCTTTGCACTTTCATTGGTATGCATACTTTGGGGCACTACGTGGCTTGCAAGCAAACAGGGTGTAAAATATATTCCTGATGCATTGCAGATGGCAGCCATCAGGCAAATGCTCGGCGGTATTTGTTATGTTGGCTTCTTTCTTTACAAAAGAATTCCATTGCCAAAAGGCAAAGAGTGGATCCCGATAATTGTATTGAGCTTCCTGAATTTTATGATCAGTAATGGGCTCAGCACACTTGCTTTGCAATACAAAATTTCAGCAGGACTTGGCGCTATCATCGGCGCCATCTTTCCATTATGGTTGGTGGTAATCGGGCTTTTTATGTCAAAAGGGAAAATGCCGGTAATGGCAATTGTTGGTTTGTTGCTTGGTTTTGGTGGCGTGTGTGTAATTTTTTATGATCACCTGGATGAATTTTTTGATCCACAATTCCGCTGGGGTATTTTACTTTCAGTAATTGCTACATGGACATGGGCAATTGCAACACTTTATACCAAAAAGCAAGCAGTTCGATTCAATCCTTATTTCGGTCTCGGTCTTCAAATGGTCATTAGTGGAATTGTGTTGTATAGTTTTTCTGCAGCAACCGGTAAGGCTGTTGCACTTACAGTCATCCCATGGCAATCATGGACTGCCATTGCATATCTTGTCATCTTCGGTTCACTGATCGCTTTTATTTGTTACTTGTATGCGTTGCAGAATTTACCTACCGAACAAGCTTCTGTTTATGCTTATATCAATCCGATGGTTGCAGTTATACTCGGTTCTATGATCTTTGATGAAAAGCTTACTATCTATCTTGCCATTGGAGGTCTTGTTACTTTGCTTGGTGTTTTCCTGGTTAATAAGGCCTATAAAATTACAAGTACAGAACAGCCCGAAGCGGAAGGAGTGTAAACCCAACCCCCTGTCCCCCTAAAGGGGAGACTTAGATTTAAACTTCTTTATTTATTTGTGGTTATTCAAATGTTGAAGTGGTAGATATATAGTTCGGCATTGCACTTAAGCACCGCTCCTTCTCTAGTAGGAGAAGGAATTGGAGGATGAGGTCAGCTGCATTACTACTATTAAGCTTCTCTTGCGTCGCACTCTTGTACTGTAACAATTCTATTCATTTTTTTTCTCATTGATTTCACAGATTCACACAGAAATTAATCTGTGAAAATCCGTGTCATCTGTGAGATAATAACTCTCAATTCATTTTTGGCTGCCTACTCGAAGAACAAATTCTTCATACACATCTCTCCATCCTCGGAACTTAGGATACGTTCCTAAAAAATTATTATGCCAGATAGTAATGAGTGTGCCATTAACAGCTTTGACAACATTATAGTAATGCATCATTTCTTCAAAGGCTCTTTGCGGTAAATATTTTTGTTCAAAAAATGAATTGGCTTCCATAAAACAGAAAGTATGAAGCAAAAGATTTGTTTGTTCTTCTTTTTCCAGGTCATACCAGTAAAATGCAGAAGCCACCGATGCACGAAAGCCATTGATACTACCATAGCCCATTGAATAATCATCTGTAATACCCGCAGCAATTAATCTGCGAAAAGTTTGTGGCAAAGTAAATCGAATATAATGCTGCCGTGAAGCAGTTATTTTTTTACCAGTTGCTGACTCAAGAGTTTCAATTTCGCTTCCCAGCAAATTTTTATTATCACCGCTTGCCCACGATGGATGAATTCCGATAGAATATTTTTCGGCATGCTGCTTTATTAATTGCTGCATGGCCGGATGAGAGGGGGGAATATTCTTATCATACTTTCCTTTCTCAGTTGCTACATGAAAAAAATACAGTGGCCTCAAATTATTTCTTTCATGCAGCTTATCCATCCATTCATACGCATCATAAGGATCATTTGTTTTTCCACGAATCACTTTCAATCTTTTATTTACAATTGCCCATTCACCTTTCACTAAGGATTTAGCAAGACCTCCTGCTATTTTCGACAATTCTTTATTCTTAAATGCAAATGCCTCATCGATATCGTAGGTCGGTTGAAAGTTAAAAGTTGAAGGTTGAAAGTTAAAAGTTGGAAATTTTTTCTTTAATACTTTTTTGAAATCTTCGATCCAGGTATTTACTAAAGGGGTATTTAAAAACCCTTCTTTGAATGCCAGCGAATTCTCATGAGCATATCTGCCATACATATCTTTTTTATAAGGAAGGTATTCTTCATAACGACTGAGTAAATAAAAAACAGCAGAGAAGATGTCAAACGGATAATCTCCTTCAGATTTAAAAAATGCTGGAAAATCGTTTAGTTTAAAGCAAGAGATATTTTGTTTCTTGATCGAATCTTCAAATAGCAGCGGATAATTAACGATCAATAATTCATCATTTGAAATAGGCTCATAACCGTAATTGATCTTCGGGCCGTTATAAGCTTTGAAAAAAGACTCATCCGTAGTAAGCTGAAAGGTTTCTCCTTTAATTTCTTTACCGATAAAATCAGTAACGTATTTAAGGCGGGGAGTAATCCTATTTGCGTAAATAATCACCCAATGAAGATAATTATCTGTTTCCGTATTTTTCCTTCCACATTTGATTGAAAGACTTTTTAGGAAACTCCATCTCGCTTCTATGTTCTTTCCACCCTTTTAATAAAGTATTCACCACCCAATTTTTTATTGTCCTGTTTCCCATATTCATCAGGCTACGTTTGAGCATTGCCTGTTTCCATAATTTCCATCCCGTACGTTCTGCAAAACTGCTGTCGCCTTCATCAACTGCTTCGTGCCTGTTTTCCAATAACAATTCGTGCAAATTAATTTTCACGGCACATACTTCGGTACAATTGCCGCAGAGTGAAGATGCATAACTCAGGTGTTTCCATTCCTTCATTCCATTCAAATGCGGAGTTATCACAGAACCAATTGGCCCGCTGTATGTAGCTTCATAACTATGACCACCGATATTTTTATAGACGGGGCATGCATTCAAACAAGCGCCGCATCGAATGCAGTACAGGCTTTCCCTTGACTTCTCATTTGCAAGAATATTTGTTCTTCCATTATCAAGCAGTATCACATACATTTCGTCAGGCCCATCGGTTTCTTTTTCCTGCCTCGGGCCTGTTACTATTGTACTATATACAGTTATTTTTTGTCCTGTTCCATAAGTTGCAAGCAGTGGCCAGAACAAAGCAAGATCATTCATTGATGGAATGACCTTTTCTATACCTGCCACCACGATATGTGTCTTCGGCATCGAACAACTTAATCTTGCATTGCCTTCATTTTCTGTAATTGCGATCCCCCCAATATCAGCAATAATAAAATTTGCCCCGGTTATCCCTACTTCTGCTTCCGCATATTTTTTTCGCAATACATCTCTTGCAACTAGTGTAAGTTGTTCAGGTGTCAGCTTTGGATCTGTTCCTAATTTTTCTGCAAATAGTTTTGCCACATCTTCTTTACTCTTATGCATGGCAGGAGTAACAATATGATAAGGCGGTTCGCCATCTAGCTGCTGTATATATTCTCCCAGGTCTGTTTCTATACTTTCAATTCCTTGTCCTTCCAGGAATTTATTCAAATGAATTTCTTCCGTCACCATGCTTTTGCTCTTCACCAATGTTTTGCAGTTTTTCTCAGCACAAATTTTTCCAATTTCTTCCAATGCTTGCTTTGCATCTTCGGCCCAAATTACCTTTGCTCCACGTTTGGTAATCTTTGCCTCGAAACTTTCCAGCATCTTATCAAGATTTTCAATCGCTTTCCATTTTAAATTTTTTGCTTTCTCTCTTGCAAGATTCACATTGATGAATTGCTCTTTTCCTTTTGGCACCACGGCATTATACTTGCCGATATTAAAATTGATCTTGCGACGATGTTCTCTGTCAGCAGCTTTGTCAGCGCTTTTTGCAATAAATGATTGTGAGTGTTCGGACATGTTTACAAATATAACTTTAGTCTATCGTTTATTTTATAAGCTATCATTCTGTCGCTGGCTGGTAATATTCTTTGGCTGCTTTTTCCAAAGCATCATAAAATTCCTGTCCATATTTTCTGATCAATGGTTCCTTTAAAAATTCAAATGTCCGGACCTTTAATTTTTTTCCCAAGGCACAACCCGGACTACAGAGTTTTTCTCTAGGCTCATAATTTACTCTTTCGTAATCGCCGTACTTCCCTTTTTTTACAGTGATCGGGTAAAGGTGACAACTGATCGGTTTTTTCCATGGAATAATTCCATCATAGTAAGCCTGCTCAAAAGCACATTTTATCATTCCGCTTTTTTCCCTGATTGCGTATACACATATTTCATTATCACTTGCGAGTGTTGGTGTTACCCAGCCGAATTCCCGATCGTAAACATATTTTCCTTTAAGTTCAATTTCTTTTATCGAATCTTTAGTAAGGTAAGGTTTAACCTTTTCATACATTTCATTGACGATCTCCAATTCCTCATCATCAAGCGGCGCACCGGCATCACCGTCTTCGCAGCAACCGCCTTTACATTTTGACAGATCACAAACGAATTGCGTTTCAACCACATCATCACTTATCTGCTTATTGTCAATAATTATCACTTAACTATTTTTTGCAAATGTATTTAAGAATTCTCGTCTTATCTCCTGGAAAAATTTTACCCAGCTAAGGTCATTTCCATTTCAATGTATTGATCATGTATTGGAGATCTTTTTTTAAAAAATCATTTACAATGGAAAGAGAATCTTCATTTGGCGTGGCATCAAAATATAATGCGCCACGCAAAAAATGTTTTACTGAATCGGTGAGAAAAAACTGGTTGGCTGTTGCAGTTTCACCTTCCAGTGTAAAATAAATTCCGTCAACATTATTGGGAGTACGAAAAGGTCGCGGTTCTATGGAAGATGCTTTTTGAACATGTTGTTTATAGCTCATTGTAAACGCATCATTGATCAGGGAATCAAATTTATTTTTCCCGATCTCTTTATAGCTCACAAATACTCTTCCATTGAATTGTGGAAAATCGATATTTATCCACCAATCGTTTTCGGGTTTTTTATCAAAAAAAGTGCTATCCTTTATTATATTGGCATAAACAGGATATTCAAACGAATAAGGATAGCCTGGCTGATCAAAGAGCCTATACTGCTTTTCGGGAAAATCAATTTTATAATATCCTCTTTTTTTATCAACTGTATAATTGGTGTTGCAGGATAAAATTGAAATAAAGAATATCGTTGCAAGAAAAAAATAAGAAATAGTTTTCATTAATCAAGACTGCGTTTAATGGTGACTTTAATTTCCATGATCCGGTTTTTATACGCTTCCAAAACGGTAAATTCGAAATCGCCGGTTGTAAGAACTGTGTTGGTCGTAGGAAACTCTCCCGACAACTCCAATACAAGACCCGCCATTGATTCACTATCACCTTTCACCGCATCAAACGTATCCTTCGGGACTTTCATTGCTTTGCAAGCATCATTTACAGTTGTTTTACCTTCAAATATGAAAGTACTCTCATCTATTTTCCTGATATTCCCTTCTTCTTCATCAAACTCATCTTTTATTTCTCCAATGATCTCTTCAAGAATATCTTCCATTGTAACAATGCCGCTTGTGCCGCCAAATTCATCAACCACAACAGCAAAATGAATTCGTTTACTTTGAAAATCTTTGAGAAGGTCCTCGATCAATTTAGTTTCGGGAACAAAAAAGGGTTGTCGCAGTAAAACATGCCAGTCAAAATCTTCCGGTTGCTGCAAATGTGCCTGCAGGTCTTTTGTATTCAGGACGCCTACCACTTCATCAAGACTTGTTTTATAAACAGGCAACCTGGAATAATGAAGCTCTTCCACTTTTTTAAACAAATCGTACAAAGGAATATTGTATTCAATACCACTTACATCAAGGCGGGTACGCATGACTTGTTTAACTGAAATGTTTCCGAATTTGACAATACCCTTTAAAATATTCTTTTCTTCAATGGAAGTTTCTTCATCGGTAGTAATATCAATTGCTTCATCTAACTCCTGCAAGCTGGCGATACGACTTTTTGTTGCGCCCAGTCTTCTGCCGATCACATCCGCAATTGCCACCATTCTTCTGCTTATGCGCACCAATAAAAGATGAATTCCTTCAATAACATAAGAACAATCATAAGCAACCCGCAGATTATTCTGTGTGGCCCAAACCTTTGGCAGAATGCGGCAAAAAAATATGAGGATAAATGCGATAATAAAAACTTTGATCAATAATTCGGCGATATAAGCAAATGAGCCTAACCTAACCAATGAATCGCCTAAATTCAATAATTCATTAATAAGAAAATTAGAAAGCACGATAATGCATATATTAAAAAAAGTACCCGCAATAAGTAAGGAAGTATAAACTTCTTTAGGTTCATCGAGAAGATCAACAATACGGCGTGCAGATGAATGCTGTTTTGTTTTCAGCATATTAATATCTTGTTATGCAAAGAGAACAAGGGCCACTTCACCTGCTGCTATAAAAAATGAAAGTGTCATTAACCCAAATAATAAGGCTCCAAGAATAATTGTTCCATCAGCTTTAACAGCAAGAAAAGTGAATAGAAGATTATCAGAAAAAGATGTAATGACCGAGTGATAATCCAAAGCAAGTGTTTTTGGTGATTAATCATAGTCACACAGGCAGGTGTAAAACCTGCCCGCGGATATTGTTACAAAAGTAAAGTTTTCAGGTAGATTAATTAATAGGGTAAATCCTGCGAAACATCGGTATCAGCAGGAGGAGCTTCATGGCTGCCCAAATTTTCACTATGAGAGCTATCTGTATGTGTAGTGCCATCTGTTCTTTTATCAAGCATTATCAGGTTATCGCCAACCACTTCGGTTGCAAACTTGCGATGTCCTTCTTTATCGTCCCAATTACGGGTTCGCAGACGCCCTTCAATATAAACCAGGCTTCCTTTATGAAGATACTTCTGCGCTAATTCAGCTAATCCTCTCCATAAAACAACGGTATGCCATTCTGTTTGCGATACCAGTTTACCTCCCCGGTCTTTAAAAGTTTCAGTTGTTGCGAGTGGAAATTTTGCTACGGCGATATTGCCTTCCAATACTTGCACGTCGGGATCTTTTCCAAGATTGCCAATAAGCATGACCCTGTTTACGCCTCTCATAGTGATAATTTTTCGTTATTAAAAATCTTCTCTAGAGTTCAATGCTCTTTAAAATTAATTTTTTTTATCGGTAAATCTGAAATTTTTTATAGGGTGATCAGGAATTCCTCTTTTCAAAATATGCATTGAGTAACCTGGGAAAAGCATGGTGGGACAATTGTTTTAGCGAGACCGGTTTAAATCCCGGTAAAACAAATTCTTTTTTGATGGCAATTTGAATAAACAGGCCTTTGATCTTTTGATGTGATAATTGTTGAGAGTAAAGGGGGGAAATTGACACAACTTTATAAGAATCTTTTTTAAGAATTTTTTCTTTCTCAGCCCTAGCCAAAAGTCTTTTTACAGGGACATCAGCATTTGTTTCAATCAAAACAAACTCGTGGAGATTTTTCCAAATATCATTGCCTGTCCTCTTACGGATGTAGATCTTATCATTATAGCCTATCACAAGATAATTGAACCAACGTGTTGTTATTTTTATCTCCTTCTCTTTTACAGGAAGTTTATTTACGAAACCTTTTTTATAGGCGAAACAATGATCCTTTAAAACACAATTATCGCAAAGTGGGTTTTTCGGTTTGCAAATAACGGCACCAAAATCCATCAATGCCTGGTTGTAAATACCAGGTTTTTCTTTATCCAATAATTCAAAGGCCAATTGAGAAAAAAGCTTTTTTCCTTCTGTACTGTCAATTGGTTTTTTGATACCAAAAACTCTTGACAGCACACGAAAAACATTTCCGTCAACAACTGCATGAGGAAGATTGTATGCAAAAGAAGCGATCGCTGATGCTGTATAATTCCCAACTCCTTTCAAAGAAAGAATGTCTTCAAATGTTCCAGGAAATTTCCCATTTAATTTTCTTGAAATGAATCTTGCTGTTTCAATCAAATTTTTACAGCGGGAATAATAACCCAATCCTTCCCAAAGTTTGTAGATTTTTTCATCTTTTGCAGCAGCTAGTTTATTTATGTCAGGGAAAACAGTAATAAACTTTTCATAGTACTTCCATCCTTGTTCTACTCTTGTTTGTTGAAGAATGATCTCACTTAACCATATTTTGTAAGGATCTTTTTCACCCTTCCATGGCATTTTCCGGGTATTCTGATCTCTGTTCCATTGGAGCAATAAAGCCAGAAATGTTGATAAAAGTTCTTTATTAAAAGTCATTA
>Ga0207686_10000835_pt1 | contig 18753 bp, 35 predicted proteins | sample KBSM24metaG_FD_184396 | JGI IMG/M metagenome (GOLD analysis project Ga0207686, IMG submission 184396) | Miscanthus rhizosphere microbial communities from Kellogg Biological Station, Michigan, USA - KBS M2-4 metaG (SPAdes) (version 2) | ecosystem: Host-associated > Plants > Roots > Rhizosphere >...
CTTGGGATGGGCACACGACTTCGGTTTCTTGGGCATCCGTCTATCGTAGGCGGGCCTAGGCGATGCGGCGCCCCACAGGCGACGAGGCGGTAGCACGCACCGCGGGCATCGGAGCGAGCAGGCCCGTGACCAAGTGGACGAGAGCGTCGAGCCGGTCGGGGGACTTCGACTCGGTCGGCACCCACGTCGTCAGCTGCGTCTCCAAGTCGCCGAACCATCCGGCGTGATGGACCCAGCCCTTTGCGTACAGGACGCTCACGGGTTCGGCGCGGTCGTACTTCGATTCCTTCGCTCGGACCTTGGTGACGACCACGTCAGGGTCGACGTTGTGGATCGTCGAGCGGACCATGTCGCCGCCCTGGTTCGACTCGACAACGACACGCTCTGCGCCGTGCTTGTGGACCGCGGCGACGACTTGCGCGCCCCACACTTCGGGCGGTCCGGCCAGGCTCATGTCGTCGAGGATGACGGCGTGGTGGCGTGACGCTTTGCCGTTGACCGGGGCAGCGCCGACGATGATGCCGCACTCTGCTGTCTCGCCTGGCGGGTCGACTCCGACGAGGATGTGCCACGGGGTTCGCTCGTCACGGATCGGGTCGAGGCCGAGTCCGAGCATCGTGCGTGCCCGTGCTGCTTCGACACGGAGCGACTGCCACGGGTCGGACGGATCGAAGCGGGCGAGGCGGGTGACTTCGATGGTCGCCATTGCCCACAGCGCGCCCTCAACGTCGTCGAGGTAGAGAGCGTGTAGTTCCTGGCGTCCGAGCCTCGTGCCCTCGTACCGTCCGAGGACCATGTCGATGAACGACTCGGCGAGGTTCGTGAGGTTGTCGTACGTTGCGCCGGTCGTGACGAACGTGCGGGCCTCCGCTTCGATCTTGCGGAGCCAGTCGAGCGGGCGCGGCGTCATCGTCAACATCGAGTGCGGGTCGCCGAGACGATGGCCGAACATGGCGTTGTCCCATGCGAGCAGACCGGAGTGCCAGGACGCAGGCTCGTCGCCCCACACCCAGTCGGATTGCGGGCCACGCAGCCGGTCGGGTTCCTCTGCCGAGAAGCAGGTACCGACCGCGCCGTTCGGCCATGTGAGGCGGCGCTTCGATGGTTCGTACTCGGGGCGTGAGCCTGGCGGGTGAACGGCGAGGATGCCGGACTCGCCTTCGACCATCACGTCACGAACGTCGGCGGCGGTCGCGCCGATGAGGACGATGCGTTTGGCGAGGCCTTTGCGGACCCGGCGTCTCGTTTCCTCGGCCCCGGTTCTCGTCTTGCCGAACCCTCGACCTGCTCGGACGACCCAGGTGCGCCAGTTGCCTGCGGGTGCGAGCTGGCTCGGTCTGGCCCACCAGCGCCACGACCACGGCATCGCTTCACGCACGGACGGTGGGATCGTCGCCAGGAACTCGTGGAGGCGTTCGTGTTGCGCCGTCTCGTCGGGGCAGTCGAGGAAGAGCTGCTCGGCGGGCGAGAGCGAGTCGGCGTCTCGGTGGTAGTGCGGTTCGACCATCGTCATAGCCGCACGCCTCTCGGGTAGCGGCGCACGACCTCGGCGATGAGCGCACGGTGCGCCTCGGACCAGGAGACGCCCATCGTGCGGGCCTGGCGTTCGATCCAGCGTTGCGAGTCGACCGGGAGGTTGTCGGGGTAGCCGTCGAGCGTGGCCTGCCACGACTGGCGGCACCACTCCATGGTCGAGAGGCTCGCTCGCTTGGCGGCGTGTTCGACCTCGGCGACCAGGCACGCCGGTGCTGCGACCGTGAGTCGAGGGCGTACGTCTCGGGCACGCATCGGTGAGGCCAGCGGGGCGTACGTCGGCAGGTCGAGGGCGGGGAGGTCACTCATCGGTCGGGGTCACGTCGATGACGTGCATCCGGCGACCGACTTCGGCGAGGCGTTCCATGAGCACGTCATGGGTCGAGTCGTCGTCGGAGAGGTCGGCGTTCAAGTCGGGGCCGGTGGCGAAGCGCCCGTAGATCGACGGGAAGCCGCGCTCTAGTCGCCAGGTCAGGACGCGGGCGTCCGGTGCGAGCGTCTCGGTCGTGGTGAGGACTTCGACGACATCGGTGCCTTGGCGCTTGACGCGGGTGCTGGTCATCTCGTAGCCGCCGCGTTGGAGTTGCTCAAGCAGGGCGTTGGCTCGTGCCGCCCACTCGCCGATCGCTCGTTGCACCCGGTCGGCGAAGGCGGTGGACTCCTGCTCGGGTGGCGTGAAGTCGCGGGTCCATGAATGACCGGCTGCGAGGCGGGACAACCCGGCGAGGCCTTGGCGCATCCAGCCGCGGTACTCGGCGGGGGTGACGCCGACTGCTGCAGCGGCCAGCTCGACGGGGGTGCCGACTTTGAGCAGCTCGACGATCTGGTCGGCGATCGAGACGACGGTTCCGTCTTGTCGGGTGACGACCGTGTCGAGCGTTGGGCGCACGATCGGTGGGCGGGGCATGAGCTGTAGTTTGCAGTCGCTGGATGGGGCGTGTCGAGCAGCGGGTGGTTAGTACCCGGCGAGGGCGAGGAACTCCTGGCGGAGGTCGGGGCGTTCACGCAGCAGGCCTCGGAGGCAGGACGTGACCATGCTCGCTCGGCGTTCGATGCCACGCAGGGCCATGCATGCGTGTTCGGCTTCGATGATGACGCCGACCGCCAGGGGGTCGAGGTGTTCGATCATTGCGTTGGCGATCTGGTCGGTCATGCGTTCTTGGACTTGGAGGCGGCGGGCGTACGCATCGACGAGGCGGGCCAGTTTGGAGAGGCCGACTATGCCGTTGCGTGGGACGTAGCCGACCGTGGCGTGCCCGGTGAACGGGAGCATGTGATGTTCGCAGAGCGAGGCGAACGGCACCTTGCGGACCATGACCAGCTCGTCGTGGCGTTCGTCGAACGTGACGGCCAGCAGCGCGGCGATGTCGACCCGGTAGCCGCTCGTCAGCTCGCCGAGGGCCTTGACGACTCGGCGGGGTGTTTCCACGAGGCCGTCTCTGCTCGGATCTTCGCCGAGATGGGCGAGTAGCGCCCGCACGTGATCGCTCGCAGCAGAGGCGCTCGTAGCCGGGTCTGCTGCCAGGTTGGGCGCATGCCCGTTGGTGGACGGCGACGAAGCGTGCTGGACGACCTGCGGGATGGGTGTCATCGGGTCTAGCCCTCGGCGTTGCTCCATGGTCATCTCCCTCTCTCGTTGCCCCACAGCATGACGTGCTGGCGGCCGGTGACATTGAACCCGAGCGTGAGCGCCGCTTCGGTCAGCTCGACCAGGCCACCAGCGACCGCATCCGGTGTGACGCCTTCTGGCATCACCCAGCGGGCGCGCCGCTCGACCTGCACCTGGTCGTAGAGGCGGGCGACCTCGCCAAGCTCGACCAGCGACTGCACGACCGTCTTGAAGCCGCAGCGTTCCCAACCGAGCGCAGCGAACTCCTCCAACACGGGCAGGTTCGGTTTGCCGGTCTGGGCGTTCGCCAGCTTCGGCGACACCGACCAGTACTCGACGTACGGGGTCAGCGGGCCAGGCGAGAACGTGCCGTTCGTTTCGACGTGCACAGCGATGCCGTGGAGGTCGAGCAACGCTGCCAGGTCGATCAGCTCGTCTCGTTGCAGCAGCGGTTCGCCACCCGTGATGACGCACACGTCCACGTCGAGCTTGCGGACCTCGTGAACGATCTCGACCGGGGTGAGGGTCCTCGAGTTCATCCGGTACGGGTAGGCGATGCCGTTCAACGCTTTGGTGTCCCACGTCTCTGCCGAGTCGCACCACACGCAATGGAGGTTGCAGCCGTACAGGCGGACGAACGTGCAACGCTGGCCTGCGTGAGCGCCTTCGCCTTGCACGGTCACCCGGTCGTAAATCTTGTTGACCCTCACGTCTCGTCGACCGCCAGGACCGCGGTCACGATCCCGTCGCCGAGCCAGTTGATCGCCGTGGGAGCGATCAGCGGGTGGCCGCTGTCGGCGACGAACCCTCGGTTGACTTCCAGCAGGTACTCGCAGACGGCGACCTTGATGTCGTCGGCTCTCACGTCGTCTCCTCGACCGTGCCGAGGATCGTTTGCCACGGGAGCCACTCGGCCCAGCAGTTCGGCGTCTCGTACACACGCAACCCGACCAGGCCGACGCCAGGCGGCAGCTCGGTGGCGATGCAGTCGGCCCACAACTCGACGAGGTTCTCGGCGGTCGGTGACACGCTGATCGTTGCGACGCCTTCCGCGCCGAACGCCAGCAGCATCGCTTCCCGGCGAGGGTCGGATTCGGCCATCGTGAAGCGGTGGTCGTACGAGCCGCAGACCGTTTCCAAGACGTGCTTCAAGTCGCCGAAGTCGACGACCATCCCGGTCGCTGAACCGTGGAGGACCGGCTCGCCCTCGACCGTTGCTTCCACGGCGTACCGGTGGCCGTGCGGCCGGTAGCACTTGCCCTCGTGATCGGGCAGGCAATGGCCCATGTCGAATTCGTAGCGTCGGGTGATCCTCATGCGTTGGCGGCCTCGACCGCGCCACGCCAGAAGTCGGGATCGGCGTACGCAGTCGGGTCGTGTACGTCGGCGAGGGCGAACGCTTCCTGTCGCTCGACGCAGGTGCCGCAACGACCGCAGTGAACGTCGCCGCCCTTGTAGCACGACCACGTGTCCTGCCACGGGACTGCGAGGCCGTCGCCGACCTGCACAATCTCGGCCTTGGTCATGTGGAGGAACGGGGCGACGATCCCCTTGAAGTGCGGGGCCGAGAACCCGGCGTTGCCGATCAGCAGGGCAGCCGACGCAGCGGCGATGAACTCGGGGCGGCAGTCGGGGTAGATGAAGTGGTCCCCGGCGTGGTTGCCGGTGGCGACGAACTCGGCCTCCTCGGCGATCGCCACGCTCCCGGCGATGGCGAGCATCATCATGTTGCGGTTCGGGACGACCGTGGCCCGCATCGTGTCCTCGGCGTAGTGGCCGTCCGGTACTTCGATCGCATCGGACGTGAGCGACGAGACGCCGATGAGCTTGCGTAGCTCGGGCATGTCGATGATCGAGTGGTCGGCGTTGAGGTCGACCGAGCAGCGTGCAGCCATCTCCAACTCTCGGGAGCCGTGGCGTTGCCCGTAGTTGAACGACACCAGGTGCAGGTCGTGGTCGAGGTTGGCCAGGTAGTGAGCGAGGGTCACGGAGTCCATGCCTCCGCTGACGATCGCTACGACACGGGTATCCATCGTTTCTCCATTCCGCCCCGAGAGAGGGCATCGGTCGCACCGACCAGTTGGCCGATGTCGCCTGACCACGTTGCCAGGTGAATGCGTAGCCCGCAGCCGTCGTCGACTCGCACGGTGAGCGCCGGGTCGTCTGGCGGGGTGATCGGGCCTCGGCGTTGCCGGATCCATCGCTCGGCGCGACGGTACGAGTCTGCGCCGACCGAACCGGACCAGGCTCGCACGTACTTCCCGGCGAGGACGGACGGGTCGACTCCACGGGCACGCAGCAGGCGTGCGGGGCGTTCGTTGTGGCTCACGGCGTCGGCACGGTTGTATCGCTTCATCTCGCCACGCTCGTCATCGAACACCGCGGTCAACCCGTAGGCGGTGCCGGACGCCCACGAGGTTGCGTCGACCGACCACCACGGGAGCTTCCACATCTGCTTGAACGCTCCGATGCCGAGGCCGTGGATGCGAACGTCTGGGTGTTGCTCGACCCAGCGGAACACGGGGATCAGCCAGCGCAGCCGCTTGCCCTCGGAGTACATGTCTCGCAGCGCCAGGCCGCCGAGTGCCAGCAGCCGGTGGCCGAGGTCGTAGTAGCGCTGCAACGTCTCGACCGGCTCGCCGTAGTGGATGACCGGCACGAGCGGGCGACCGACAATCTGCTGGCATTCCAGATGCGAACGCATGGAGGCGTCGGGGTCGTTGATCACGTCGAGCGTGATCGCATAGTCGAACAGGTCGGGCCATTGGTCGAGCCAGTCGCCGTAGAGCTTCGGCGTCACGTCGGCGCCAGCGGTGTACGCCGAGAACGCTCCCGAGTCAGCGACGAGCGTTGGTCGGACGCCGTCCTCGGTGAGCATCGAGACGATGCCGTCGAGGTCGATGTCTCGGTAGTACCAGTACGACGTGAGGGCGCGGACGGGGCCGCGGAAGTCGCTCACGTGTCATCGGCCAGGGCGAGGGTGCCGACCCCTGCCTTCCGCATCAGGCCTCGCACTCGTTGGCTGTCGTCGTCGCCGGGGAACGATGCGAGCGCCGCACGGAGGTCGTTGGCGGTCGGTCGGTCGAGGCGCAGGATCATCGACGTGAGCATGTCGTGGTCGGTCGGTTCGTCACCGTGGCGTGCCGCCAGCTCGTCCAGGCTCGGCGGGTTGAGGCGGGCCAGGACATCGGCCAGGTCGTCGTCAGCGAACCCGGTGCCCCGCAGCGCATCGGGCGATCCGGCGAGCGACGTGAGCAACGCTGCCAGCTCGGGGTCGTCGTATCCGGCGAGGTCCGAGGATCGGTTGTCGACGAGGAGGATGCGTCTCGCGCGCTCGTCGTCGATGTCGAGCCACACGACCGGCACCGAGTCGAGGCCCTGCTCCCTGGCGGCCTTGAGCCGGTGGTTCCCGGCGACCACGAACCCGGTGGATCGTTGGGCGATCACCGCGCCGTAGAAGCCGTTCGCTTCGATCGAGTCGGCGATGACCTGCACCGAGCCTCGGCGTGGGTTCGATGGATGCTCGGTGAGTTGGGCGAGCGGGACGGCTTCCTCGTACTGCTGGGTGATCGGCACGGGCCAGACCCTAGTGCGGGCTAGCGACCTCGGCCACGACCCCGGCGCAAGTCACCAGCTCGTCGTCGTCGTTCGTCGTGAAGTGGACCCGCAGGTGCAACGGTCGACCAGGCCCGACCGGGAGCGCCGGTACGAGCTGGTGGCAGACGGGGCACTCGGCCTCGCGCCACACCTTGCGATGCCGGTGCTCGCCTCCTCGACTACGGGCCATGCGCCCATCTTGGCACGAGGCCCGCCTACGTTGCGATCTACCGGGTTCAACGTCTCGACCGGGGCGATATGAGCGGACGCCCCGGTCGAGGCGATTAGGGGCGCACGTAGCGGGTCTACGGCACGTCGACTTCGACGATCCTGCCGATGGGCACTCGGAAGCGCCGGTCGAGGTTGGTCGCCAGGCGAGCCGACCGACCGCGGGTGTCGTTGCCGCCACCAGGGGTCGGCCACTGGACGAGCGTGAAGATGCGGCCCGTGTCGAGGCGCACGGTCGCTCGGAGGGACGCCGCTCGGATCATCGTGCGGTCGTCGAGGTCGGCGGTCGGCATCCAGCTCACCACGCATCTCCGTTCGTGTCCCAGACCTCATGGCCTGCTCGATAGTTGGCCAACGCCGTCACCGGATGATGGTTCGGATACATCGCCTCGGCGCGTTCCTGTTCGGTTGGCTCGGGTTCTGGGTTCAGCTCCGCGAGCGTGGCGATGTACGCCTCCGCTTCGACCAGCGTCTCGCAGAGCTTCGACAGGTCGTCTCGGCGACCGTTCTCGGCGACCACGGTGACGCCGTAGATCGTCGTGCCGGACACGAGGCCGTCGCCCGAGAGAGTTCGGTAGGCGAGGTCGCCCGCCCATCCGAACCGGACGACGTGCGGGGTCATGAAGTTGATGCCCTCCCGGTAGCGGAAGAACAGGCGCACGGCCTCCTGGTCGAGTCGAGCGCTCATCGGTCCAACGACCAGACTCGCTCGACGTGCTTGACCGGCGCGCCCTCTGGCCCTCGCCAATGGCCAGGGACCAACACGATCTTGCGTCTGCCCTCCGCACGAGGCCCGAACGGTTGACGCCGGTAGAACGGCCTCACCGGGAACCTGACTCCGACGTGGCGGCGACCGTCGTTCGACTCGACCGGCTGGTACTCGGTGCGGCGAAGGTGGACGACCACGACATCGGGGTAGCGGCGGCCCTTGCGTTCGGCCTGGCGTCGGACCTGGCGACTCACGCCTGCGGTCACGGTCGTCGTCTCGACGAGGCGACGCTGGTTCAAGACGGCGAACAGCGCGGCGATCAGACGCCGGTCCTCGACCATCGAAGCGAGCGCCGTGTCGGCGAGGCCGGGGCGATGCTCGACGGGGACCGGTTGACCGTACGGCCAGTCGCTGCGACCCATCGGCACCCACGCCGGGAGGCGCATCATCGCTTGGCCCTCACCGAGTTGGATTGCCAGCACGTCGTCATGGCCGTTGTCGACCCAGCGCAGCGCGCCGACCGAGAGGGCGTCGGTCGTGTACTTGATCTCGGGGTCGAGCCAATCCATGTCGGACGGTGGCAGCTTGGCCGTGCCCCAGATCAGGCCGTCGACACGGATCGGTTGCCCTGGTCGCTCGGGGCCTGCGTCGGTGCCGAAGATCGGACGGCCCAACACGACGAGGCCGAACGGTGCCGGGAGGTCGTCGACCGTGATCGTCAAGTCGTCGGGGACCGCTGCGGCTGCCTGCTCGACCACGTCGACCAGCTCGGGCGTGACGTAGACGAGCTGGCCGTCCTCGCACGCCGCCCGATACCAGTTCATCGAGTTGCGGCCACGTATCACGGCGAGGTTCATCTGGACGGTGATCTCGTCCGGTCCCCAGCCTCGACTCCCGGCGATGATCCGGTTGCCGTCCGAGTCGGTTGTCGAGCGGGCATCGTTCCCGGCGATCTCGTTGATCGACCGTTCGACCTCGGTCTGCTCCCACACGCCGCCTCGCACGGCGAAGTCGAGGAGCTGCTGGCGCAGGACGGGGAGCTGGCGCGGGTCGTCGACTGCTCGTGCGTTCGGTACGTCGCTCATCGGTCGTCGTCCTCGTCGGGGAGGAGGCCCATGTCGAGCGCCGCCCGATACCGCTCGGCGACATCGCCCATCGCTTCTCGCACCACGGGTTCGACCTCGCCGATGTCGAGTCCTTGGATGAGGGCGATGAGGGCGACCTCGACCGACAGGCCGTCGTCGAGATGGTCGCCGCAGTACCAGTTGTCGTTGATGCGAAGCACGCCAGGGGCCTCGCAGATGCAGCAGGGGCCGCGCTGGGCGAACCCGGGGATGTTGTCGAGGCTCATGAGTGCAACGACCAGGTGCCGGACTCGACCATGCCGTTCACGGTGTCGGGACCGAGCAGCTCGACGATCTCGTCCACGGGCCGGTCGGGGTTCGTGCGGGCCAGGGTCGCACGAACGTCCTCACGGAACCAGACCATGCCGACCGTCATCCCGCTCGCCGTGTGGGCGACGAGGTTCAGCAGGCCGCTGTCGCCGATGCGGTCGCCGTACACGGAGCCGCCCATCCCGATCAGCGAGGCCAGGGAACGGGCCAGCGTTTCGCCCGCTCGACCGGACTCGGCGTCGCCGTGCCAGTAGCGGATCTGGTCGAGGCGATCGCCCATGCGCCTGACGGCCAGCGCCGCTTCGGTCGTGAACGTGATCGCCGGGGCGGCGGGGTCGGTGTACTTGGTGGTTGGTTCGTTGCTCATGGCCCCATCGTAGGCGGCCCTACGCCTGCCCGACGCTCCGAGGCCTACGCTGCGATCTGCCGGATGCCACAGCTCGACCGGGGCGATTGCCCACCCGATCCCGGTGAGGCGAGCAGGGGCGCACGTAGCGCCTCGTCCGTCGCATCTGGGGCCAGGCGCGAAACAGGCCCGCCTCCATCGCTGGGGGCGGGCCTGCTCGCTCGACTTCACATGCCGAGCTTCTTGCGGCACCGAGGTCCGATGCCCTGCTCGACCGACTCGCCAGCTTCAAGGTGCCGGTTGCAGATCGCGCACGCCCCGACCAGCTCGGTGTAGCGGATGATTGCCGCCTTCGGATCGGCGAGGATGATCGCCAGCTCGGCGGCGACCTTGCCGCGGTACGACTCGCCGACACGCTGGCGTCCGTACGACTGACCCATGCCGTACTCGGCGGCGTCGTCCACGTACACGGTGCCGTCCTTCGCAAACTTGATTCGCAGCTTGAGCCTCGTGTCGCCACCGGGGACCGCGACACGCACGAGGCCACGGCTCGTGAACCGTTCCATCGAACGCAGGTCGAGGCCGCTCGACTCGACCGGCGCAACGACCTCGACTGCCGGGCACTCGCCGACGTGCTCGACGATCCAACGAGTGTCGCTGGCGTTGCGGAGCAGGGCGCCCGCCTCGGCCTCGACCGTGACGCCGCACTTGTCGCACGCCTGCGGGCGAGCGTTGCGACGGATCGACTTCGCCGGGGCGGCGGCTCGTGCCTGGCGGGGCATCGCCATCAGCATGTCGATGTACTCGGACGCGGCCCGCTTGGTGAGGCCGTGCGTCATCGCCTTGGTGATGCGGGCGAGCTGCTCGGCGGCTTCGCCGACAACGCCCTGGCGCTCGGACACGAGCTTCGCCATGTAGCTGAGCTGCGCCTCGGACGCCGTGTTGCTCGTCGTCGACTTGCTCGACGTGCCGGACCCGGCGACGTGATCCCGAACCCGCTCGCTGCGCAGGAGGCTCGTGTCGACTCCGACGTACCGAAGATCGGTGACGCCCTGGCCGTACTTGGCGACCCATCCGGCGCAGGCGCAACCGGGACCGAAGTCGGGGTCGACCCCGGTGCCGCCGCAGTTGGGGCACCCGGGGATCGGGGTGGTGATGGTGGTGGTGGTCGTGCTCATGCCCGTAATCGTAGGGCGGCCTACGCTCGGGTACACCCTGAGGACGACAAAGGCCCCGCCCTGCTCGGTGTCGAGCGGGACGGGGCCAGTCGAGGACGGGCTACTGGGCGGCGAGGAAGGCGTTGAAGTTGGCGAGTCGAGCTGCCGATGCCCGCTCGATGTCGGCGGCGCTCGGGGCCTCGCCGGTGTCGTCGGCGCAATGGGTGTGGTCGCTGCCTGGCAGGTCGAGGTCGTGCGAGCAGAAGTAGCACCACTCGGCCTCGACCGGGATCGCTGCCAGCTCGGCGGCGGCTCGGCGGGCGCGCTTGGCGGTGGCCCGATGCGAGTTCATCGCCGAGAAGAACGGCATGCGCTCGCTGGCGTCCCACGCTTCGGCGGCCTGGTCGCTGGCCTCCTCGGCACGGTACCCCGCCTCTCGGGCGATGATCTCGGCCCCGGCCTGGTCGACGTGGATCGTGACGCTGCCGTCTCGTGCTGCTCGGGCCTCGTCGATGAGGGCGACGACCGGGGCGAGCGCCAGGAGGTACTCGTCGGGGTTGTCGTCGTGGCGGGCTTCGGCGTCGTACGCCCTGGCATCATCGAACACGGGTGAGGCGTCGGAGAGGAACGTGCGGGGCAGGCGCACGGGGCGGGTGGCGGGGGCGCTCATGCCGCACCGACGATCCGGCCGAACTCGTCGACTGCGATGCCGGTCGAGCGGGCTGCCAGCACGGCGGCCTTGATGACTCGGACGAGCTGCTTGTACGTGAGGCCGGTGAAGGCCTCGCCGGTGATGGTGTTCGTGGCGTTGTAGCGGCGGCCGATGCCGACGCTGGCCACGACTGGGCGGGGGTGTTGGTGGTTGCTCATGGACGTAATCGTAGGCGGCCCTACGCTCGGTGACACCTTGGAACGACAAAGGCCCCGCCACCCAGGGGTGACGGGGCCTCGACCTGCTCGATCAATCGACGGGCATCACCCGCTCGCCGCGGTCGGCCCTGGCTCGCTTGGCGGCACCGGCTGCCGACTGCGACCACGAGATGACGGCGTACTCGCAACCCTCGGTGGGGGTCGAGTCGAGCTGCGCCTGGTCGCGCTCGGCGTAGCCGCGGAACCGGAGGGCCGCATCGGCCTTGCCCTCGACCTCGTACTGGCGGGCCAGGTCCGTGTAGCGCTCGACCGACTGGGCGAGGCTCCAACGGACCGAACGATACGAGGTGACTCGGACGATGGCGTGCGTGTACGTCATCGACTTGGACGTGCGCTTGGCGACCGTGCCGTCGGGGAGGGTGATCTGGAACTTGCCGCCGTAGCGGGGGGTGGTGTGTGTGCTCATGGAAACGATCGTAGGGGGTCCTAGCGTCGTTGACACCCTGGCCGTTACCACCAGTGGATCGTCAGGGGCGGGGCGCAGGCTTCCCACTCGGCCTGTTGGAGCTGGCGCTCGACCTTGCGCCAATGGTCGAGGGCGTTGCGATGCTCGACGGTCGGGCGCACGAGCCAGACCCGCAGCCACAGCGTGTGGTGGTTGCGGGCCTGGTCGAGCGTCATCGTCAGAACGTCCGGCGAGTGATGCGGTCGGCTGCTTCGGCGACGGTCGAGGCCATCGCCCCGACGAGGTTGACCGTCACGTCCTGGCGTTCGGCCTGCTCGACGAGTCGCTCCACGCACGTCCAGCACAGGCCCCGTTCAGGCTCGTTCGCCAGGCGCGTGATGTTGACCCGCTCGACGGCTGCACGGTTGCGGCTGATCTGGGCGCAGTCGACGAAGTAGTGAAGTCGAGCGCCGGGGCCGGGGTCGACCACGAGGACGTTGAACGATGCGAGGACCGATCGGCGGGTCACGGTGCGACCTCCGATCGTGTCGGCGGTCCCCATGTCGACCACGGCACTTCACGGAAGGCGATCGCCGGTGGCTGGTCGTCGAACTGCTCGATCATGACCTGAGCTCCCGGTGCCAGGTCGAGGCCCTCTTGCAGCGTGGCGACCCACACTCGGCGGCTCACAGCGCCACCGTGTAGTCGAACGAGTCGACCGAGTCGACCAGCTCGATCTCGCCGTTGCAGGCGTGGTCGAAGATCGCCTCCGCGGCGACTGCCGGGTCGACACCCTCGGCGATCATCACTTCAAGGCTGACGTAGACACGGACGCTCATAGCTCCTCCTCGGTCGTCTGCGGCTGAGCGCCGCACTCGTCGCACGCCCACCAACGATGGACGGTCTTGTACGCATCGCCCGAGTCTTGTTCGGCGAAGTGGTGAGCGCCGCCAGCGGGGCACGGGCACTGGGGGCACGCCGACACGTCGATCGGGTGGCCGTGGTCGCAGATACGCATGACCGCTGGCCGCGTGATCGCCAGCGCCTCGGCTTCGGTGCAGCCGGTCGACCGGCGTACGTGCCAGACCTCGGCGCGGTCCTGGTCGAACGTGTCGCCGGGGTCGATGTCGTCGAGGCTCATCGCTTGGCCTGCTCGATCTCGCGCAGGTCGGGGTCCGAGATGACGGCCTCGCAACGCTGGCGCCACTTGTCGGGATCGGCTCGGTCGAACTTGACGCGCTCCTCGTGGAGCTTGTACGTCATCGACCCGAGCAGGGTGACGGTGAGGCGACCGAAGTCGCCGTCTCGGACGACCTTGCATCCGTACCAGCCACCGTCATAGCGGCGCTGCTCCCAGATCGTGTCGGTCATGGTGGTCATTGGTTTGCTCCTTGCTGTTGGGAAATCTCGAGTGTCAGGACGGGCACGGCTTCGGTCGAGTCGTTGGCGGCGTGCCAGCGCTTCGGATCGGTCAGGCGTTCGGCCAGGGCCAGGCCAGGGTCGAACGTGTAGGCGAGTCGCCGGTCGGCTCGACGTTGGCGCACGACGGTCGAGAGGGCGAGCATGCTGCCGTCTCGGGCCATGAAGCGTGGCGTGCGACCGGGGTCGTCGGTTGCGCGGCGGCTCATCGTTCGTCCTCGTCGCGCTGGGCCGCTTCACGCTCGTCGCGGTCGTACGCCGCTATCGCAGCGCGCATGTCCTCGCATTGGTCGCACGTACAGGTGGCGGTCGAACCGTTGTGCCAGCTCATCGTTCGTCCTCGCAGTCCGAGCAGAGGCCGTGGGCGATGCCGACCGTGACGGGGCGAGCGACTCGCACCCACTTGAAGCGTCGGCACTTGTAGCACCATCCGAACGTCCTCATGACACGACCGGCTCGTGCGGGGTCGAGGGCCAGTCGACCGGCTCGCCGTCATCGTCGACTCGTCGAGCTGCACCGGATTCGTCGCACGTCGCTTCGCCGCCCCTGCCGCGCCACGCATCGCCCGCCCACTCGATGTCCATGCCGCAGATGCGACACGAGGCTCGCACGCCGAGGTCGCCGGTTTCATTGGCGGCGTCGGTGGCGTTGCACATCATGTTCTCGACCCATGCGCCGACCAGCTCGTCGGCGGTCATCGTTGGGTCTTCGTAGTCGAGGCGGGCAGCGGTCAGCATCCACCGGGGGATCGTCGAGACGTAGTTCACGTCAAGGTCGTCCCACGGGTCGTGGTCGTGCCAGGGTCCGTAGTGCCCCGTCTCGATCGCCAACGCCATCGCCTGCTCCCGCGTGTACTCGACCACGTCGCTCGCCTTGCCGAGCTTGCGGTACAGGTCGGCGGGCAGCTCGACGTTGTGGCCGTTCGCCTTGTCGAACGCTTGGGTGTGGCGGATCGGGATGGTGTCGCTGCCGTCTTGGACCGGCACGTCGTACGTGTCCGTCTCCTCGACCCAGGCGTGCTGGTGGGCGAGGCGGTCGTACTCGCGGACGACCGTGCCGTGACACAGACGCTGGCGGTCGTCGTTCGCATTGACGACGAGGTTGAAGGCGACCACGAAGCAGTCGCCGTTGCCTTGCGGGGCGCTCACGACACGGGCCGATCTTCGCTGCCGACGAAGTGCGCTCGACACACCCAGACTTCGCCGTCCTTGTTTCGCACGAGGCGAGGTCGACCGGCGCAGGGCGTGCCGTGGATGATCGGGGCGTAGTGACACGCCGGGGATGGTTGGGTGGTTTCGTTGCTCATGGCCCCATCGTAGGCGGGCCTAGCGCCCGCCGTCGCCCCTGGCGCTACGTTGCGATCTACCGAGCGAACCGGGGCCGATGACCGAAGTATCGGGCGGGGCCGGGTGAGGCGAGCAGGGCGCAGCAGGGGCGGGCGTCCGAGGCCCTGGCGCGCAACCGCCCACGGCCTAGGGGACCGTGGGCGGGAGGCGTTCAGCGAGGGCCGAGGTTACGACGACACCGAGAACCCGATCCGATCGGACGTGAGGTGGCGGGGGTCGTCGGCCGGATGCCAGTCGGGCGTGCGGGTCGAGTTGCCGGACAGGCGATCCCAGTCGCAGCCGGGGTCGCCGTCTGGGTCGCCGCCCGACAGGTCGGCGTGGCGCTCCTCGCAATGCGGGCACAGCGGCGGGGCGACCATCGAGTCGACGCACGCTGCCAGCTCGTCGGGCGTGTGCTCGACCAGGCCGCAGTTGTCGCACGTCGCCTGCTCGTAGTCGACCCCGGCGACGAGGACGGGGACCGTCGTTGCGCCAGGGGCGATGCGCCGCCATGCGGCCAGCTCTCGACACTCCTCGCACCACTCCTCGGGTGCTGGGGCGAAGTAGCGGGCCAGGCGCAACGTGCGGTGGCCGATGATGGCGGCGTGCGTGTCGCACGAGTTGTACCAAGCGCAGGCCCCGTCGCACGGGTCGAGGCCCAACGTCTCGGCGCTCGCCGTGGTGACCGGGAGGCCGGTCGAGCGGGCGATGGTGGTGCGATCGTAGGTCATGACCCGCTCGTCTCGGGGTCGAGGTCGAGGGCGATGGCGGTGAGCTTGGCGGCTGCCAGCTCGTCGCTGATCGCGCCTTGGCGCAACCGGTAGGCGATGCGCTCCAACTGGACGGCGACCTCGTCGGCACGGGCCGCTCGCTGGGCGCACGTGACGGTGGCGGCGGCGGGGCGGCGGTTCATGACAGCAGCTCGGCAGCGAGGGCGGCACCCTTGGCGATCGCCGGGGCGACGTTCGGGCGGGACATCGACGGGGCCGCCAGCAGCGCCACGTACTCGGCCTCGGTGAGGCGGACGTGGTGCTGGGCGATCCTGCCGTTGGTCACGATGACCTTGAAGCTCGACGTGCGGTCCTGCTCGGGGCCGTGCCAGGCGATGCGAACCGGGGCGCTCATGACGCCACCGCCTCGACTGCCAGGACGAACGATCCGAAGAACGTGTCCTTGCGGGTGACCGACACGAGGTCGGTATCGGCGAGGCCGCTGGTGGCCGTGGCCATCCAGTCGGTCCAGAGGGTTTGCGTCGAGCGCAGCTCGGCGACGGTTTGGGTGGTGGTGGTGTTGCTCATGGCCGTAATCGTAGGCGGGCCTAGCCGGGTCCACACCCCGGCTCGGACACAAACGTTCAGGCCTGCTCGATGAGGTCGAGGACGGCTGCCAGCAGCTCGGGGTCGTCGCTCGTGTCCTGGTCGACCGAGTCGTTGATCGAACCGAGCAGGGCGTCGGTCGCCCCGACGAGGGTGACGAGCTGCTCGACGTTCGCGCCGGACATCGCCGAGCGCAGGACGATCGCCAGCGTCTCCATCAGGACGCACTCGTCGAGGAGGTCGGCGTCGTGCGCCAGCTCGGGGTCTTCGGCTGCCATGTCACGCTGGGCGTCGGCTGCGAGGTCGAGGGCGTCGGCGACGGCTGCCCTCTGGGCGGGGTTCCACGTCTCGACGTGGAAGGCGGGGTGGGAATCTTGGTGGTTGCTCATACCCCCATTCTAGGAGTCCCTAGGGTTGACGACAACGCGGTTGCGGTCATTGGTCGACATTGGTCGTAGGGGCGCTACGTTGCGATCTGCCGGATCGCTGCCCGATTGCCCACCGGCTCGACGAGCGGCCAGCAGGGGCGCACGTGGGCGGGCGTCCGGCGCTTCTCGTGCCACGGGCCGGGAACGACAAAGGCCCCGCCGCTGCGATGCGACGGGGCCTCGTGTCGAGGGTTCAGGCGATGGGCGTGCGGGCCTCGACTTCCAGTGCCAGCACGAGGCGGCGGTGGAGCAGCTCCCACGTTGCGATCCACAGGCTCGGGGCCAGGTCGTTGCGGGCAATGTGGGCGGCCATGTTCGCACGGGCCTCGTCAGCGAAGCTCATGACGCCACCGCGGCCAGGGCACGGCGCACGTGGCGCTCGATGGCGATGGCGCCGGACGTGATCGAGTTGCGGCCACGCACACGCTGGCGGCTCGCCTCGCCCTCGGCGGCACGACGGACTCGGACCACGTCGTTGAGGATCTCGCTGCGGGTCCCGGTGAACGTCATCGAGCTGCCCGTCTGGGCGGAGCAGGTGTCGTAGCCGCGGGACATGCCGAGGCCGTGGCCGAGGCCGCTGATGCGGATCGTGATCGCTGGGCGGCAGTACGGGCAGGCGATCTCGCGGCCGCCCCGGTCGATCGTGAACGTGTCGAGGCACTCGACGCAGGCGAAGGCGGGGCGGGTCTTGCAGCTACTCGACTGGCAGATGCCGGTCGGTGCATAGCAGCCGCAGGTCGGGCAGGTTGTGGGGGTGGTGGTGTTGCTCATGGGGACATGATAGGGCGGCCTACGCTCGGTGACACCTTGCCCTGTTCGTGGGCGCGAAACGGCCCCGCTCACTTCCCTGAGCGGGGCCGTTCGGCTCGTAGACCCTGACGGGACGAGCGTCCTAGTTCGCCCCTGCTGCTGCCATCGCCAGCGACACGAGCTTCGACTTCATCGGCTCGGGGCGCAGCAGCGTCCGGTTCATCAACGTGCTCTGGCTGCGGTACGCACGTCCGTGGTCGGCGAACTCGACCCCGGCGTCAACCAGGCCGAGCGCCGTGCCGCGGTGGCCCGTGCCGGTCGCTTCGTCGGCCAGGTAGCCGCGGAGCTTGGCACGGTCCGTCTCGACATTGGCCCGCACTCGCTCGGACACGACCTCGGCGTACGGAACCGGGATGAACGACTCGATGAACCTCGCCTCGGCAGCGGCGTCGATCCTGAACTTGACGAGGTGCTTCGCCAGCTCGACCCACTCGGCCTGCGCCGTGCGCACGCCACGGATGGCGAGCTTGGCGTCCTCGACCCGGTCACGTACGTCGCCGACGTGGCGGAACGTGTACTGCTGGCCCGACCGTTCGCCCTGCAGCTCGGCTGCCCGATACGTGTTCCAGCAGACGACCCGCACGCTGGTCGGGATGACCTTCAATGCGCCGCCGCCGTCGTGGGCGTTGAGGAGGGCGAGGAACGGGAGGGTGGCCGTGTCGTCGCCAGCGACTTCGATCGGCTCGTCCAGGTAGGCGAGCGCCCACACGTTGCGGCCCTCACGAACCGACCCGGCGGTTTCAAACCGGAGGGTGCCCTCGCTCGACTCGGCGAGCGCTTCCATGACCTCGCCCATCAGCTCGTGGCCGATCGGCGTGTACTGGTCGGTGACGCTGCCGAGGTGCAGGCCGGTGTCGTTGCGGATGACTCGGGCCTCGCCTGGCACGAGGGCGACGGTCGGCGGTGCGGTCGACAGGCACGAGCCGCACGCGCCAGCGGCGAGGTCGCCGGACGTGAGGACGGCGTTGCAGTCGGCGCATCGGGCCTCGACCATCGGTCGCAGTTCCGGCTCCCATTGGAGTCCGGCGATGCGGCGGGCGTCGGGCCAGTCGGTCGGGTAGTCGTCGAGGACGGTTCCTAGGCCGTGCCACATTGGCTGGCGAACGGAGAACCCGGTGTCGAAGTAAGCAGGCATTGCGATGACCTCCTGAGGTCGTAGTGGTTGGTTTGCTCGGGACGATCGTAGGGGCGGCTAGCCCGTGGTCGCACATCGGCGTCTCGGACTACTGGCGGGGTCGAGTCGAGCGCCGGTTGTCGAGCAGGGGCCATGCGACCAGCTTGGCTCGTGGCCCTCCACGTTGCGATCTGCTGGCCTCACCCGTGGGCGGTGGGCACTCGGGACGGCGGGTCGTGTCGAGCGCACGAGGGCGACCAGGGGCCAGGCGCGCAACAGGCCCCGCCCAACCGAAGTCGAGCGGGGCCTGCGTGCGAACGGGTCAGGCTGCTGCGCCCTCCCGCACGTCCTCGACCTCAAGGTCGGCGGGGCCGCCGTTGGCGTCGATGATCGCCTGCGCCTTCTTCGCCGAGTCGACCGGACGGTCAAGCTCGACGCCGTTGCGAAGCGCCG
>Ga0207686_10000840_pt1 | contig 18672 bp, 10 predicted proteins | sample KBSM24metaG_FD_184396 | JGI IMG/M metagenome (GOLD analysis project Ga0207686, IMG submission 184396) | Miscanthus rhizosphere microbial communities from Kellogg Biological Station, Michigan, USA - KBS M2-4 metaG (SPAdes) (version 2) | ecosystem: Host-associated > Plants > Roots > Rhizosphere >...
TGCTCTGCTTGTTCATGACTATGGCCGCAGATATCCATCAAGGTGTCTATCACTATTTCAAACGTATTAACCTCATCATTCCATACAATGAGATTGCATGGTTCCTCCACACTGGTAAGAACATCGGTTTCTGACCATTCTTTAATTTGTGTACCTGGTTTGATTGAAGACATACTTTAAAGCTGTAAAAATAATTCTTATTTGGCGTATTTTAAAAAAGGTGATCATGGAAAACTCCTATCTTATCAATCTAATTTCTAACTTAAGTGCATAAAAAAAGCTACACCATTACAAAACTTTGTAAGAATTGATCCCGATTAATTCGGGACCGACCTTTTGCAACTTATAGTATAAGAATTTTAGGTGCATAAAAAAACCCCGCTTTTGCGAGGCTTTGTGGGAGTTGACGGGTTCGAACCGCCGACCCTCTGCTTGTAAGGCAGATGCTCTGAACCAGCTGAGCTAAACTCCCTTTTTTGGGACGGCAAAGATAGGGGTATCAGGTTTTTGGGAAAAATCTTTTTTGACTTAATTCGGTGTTACTGCAGGTAGCCTGTAGAGTTGTCCATCGATCACAAACAACTCATCGATCTCGTAGGTCCAATACTTATAAAGTGGAGATTTCTTCAATATTTTTTCAACTTCGGCTTTGGTTTCTGCATTTAATGTAACCCATACTCTTTGTGATTCCATACTTACTACATATTGATCAATAATATTTTTATTAATGAGCATATTGATATAGGTACGATGCGCTGGTATTAATGCGGCAAATTCATCATTCCAATCAAAATTTATTGTTACCTGGTAGGCTTTCATTTTAATAATTGATAAAGTAAATGTAGGAAAGTTTGTAAAGCTAATAATATGAATGTGGAGAACTGCTTAAATTTGACGCCTCGGGACGTTAGCTCAGTTGGTTCAGAGCGCTGCTTTGACAGAGCAGAGGTCACTGGTTCGAGCCCAGTACGTCCCACTTCATTCACACTTACTTATTTTTTGCAATTTCTAATTCTCAAGTTTGCATATTCAAAAAAGAAAGGGACCAGGAAAGGCCCCTCGTAACCAAAACTAACTGCTAATGAGAAAAATTTATCTTAATTTTTTTGTTTGAAATTTGTTTAGTCTTTTGCTAATGGTTTTTCCTGTAAAGCCTTATCCAAATATTTTTTCAGATCCTCTTTTGCTTCCGGTAGCGGGCAACGTACTTCTATCCATTTTCCATCCTTGCTTACGAGTAAAAATCTTGGAATACCAAGGATCCCGTATTTGCGTGCAAAAGATTTTCCCATGTCATCTAATACCTGCACCCCAGTCAAATTTTCTTTCTTTATCGCGTTGACCCATTTCTGACGATCCCTATCACGATCAATGGATATACCCATGAAAACAATATCATTGTTGTCTTTGTATTCTTCTTCAATTTCTTTAAAGAAAGGAAATTGTCCTCTGCAAGGTCCGCACCAGGTAGCCCATACATCAATAAAGACTACTTTACCTTTAAAGTCTTTCATTGAAAACATGCGACCGGTGGAATCAGGTAATGAAAAATTGTAAGAGGATTTACCTACATATGCAGTATCACCAACGAACCCTTGATATACATCCATGTATTTCTTTTTTACAACAGCAGGCTTTGTATATTTTTTATAGGGTTCAAATGTGGATCTGAATTCAGTAAGGTTATTTACTTCTATTTCTGACATCTGGTCCATGAAGAACCAGGACTTCAAAGTGTCATTTGAAATTGCATTGATCTTCAGCCCAAGCTTTTCGCTTTGTGTTAATTCCTTTCTCTTCTCTTCCGGCAAAGCTGCAATTACGAGTTTTGCATACAGGTTCATGTAAGATCTCGCTTCGCCAATTTTTAATACCGACGCATCGGTGAATTTGTTTACTTGTATGAAACGCTGGTAAAAATCAGGAACACCATTAAAATTCTTAGGTGTACCCCCAAAGCCCTTTGTATTCTTTACTGTGCTATTAAATAAAAATAAAATAGGTGCAAATTCTTTATCAACATCAATTGCCATTTTGAAAAACTTACTGAATCTCGATCCAGTATGATTGATATTGTTTCTAAAATTTACGATAGATGGTTCCAGGCTTTCATAAGTTTTCTGATAGGTGTTCAGGTCAAAAGTATCTCGTTGAAGAATTGATAAGTTATAGCCATAGTTAGTAATAGGCGAGATCAATTGTTGCCATTTTTGCATTGATTGATTCTCTTCAGAACCATTGATGACCTCATACGACCCCGATTTACCATCAATAGCCAGTTCCAGATTATCGGCAGGTTTCAGGTAGACACGCAGTTTCCAACGTAGAGAGCTGAGATAATAAAAACCTTCCTCTTTTACCACGCAAGGCAACAAAAAGGGCTTTTCTTTTTCAACGTCAATACTATTTACTGTTTCGAAACTGCCATCAACAACTCTCTTAATGGTAATAGTGTTCCCCACTTTCCAATTGACCAATTTCCCACTGACAAATGCAATGGAAAATCTTTTTGTACCTGTTTTTAATTCAAACCCTGTTTTTTTTGCAGCATCAAACTTTGACAGGGTAATTTTTAATGAATAGTTCTGTCCCTGTTTCAGTGTTAATGGAAGAGTAAAATATTTATCTGTCTCCAACCTAATGTGACCTTGCTTCAAAGTTTTTACCTGGAAACTATAATTGATGGTTGTATCAGCAAGAAAAGCAAAAACAAATTCCGGGTTGGATGGATTGATGGTATACTCACCCAGTTTTTGGATCCTGTTGTTTACAGTTTTAGTAAGTATCAGTTCGGCATTTATTTTTTCAGTAAATGTGCCGGTTAAGGTTATGGGACTTTGCTGTGCCATAGCAGCATTAAAAACTACCATGCTGGCAATACAGGCAAAAATATTTTTTATACTAATTTTCATTTTCCGTTATTGGATTCTAGTGTTTGTTCAATCAATGATTTGAATTCTGGATCAGAAGGACGCGGTGCATCCACTGTTACAATTTTCCCTTCTTTATCAAAGATCATGAAGCGGGGAATGCCTTCGATCTTATAATACTTGCCAACTGATTCGTTGTATTCTGAAAGCAGTTCAACATTTTTCCATCCTTTTTTTTCGATAAATTTTTTCCAAACTTCTTTTTTTGCTTGTCCATCATGCGATATGCCAATGAATACAATATCATTCCGGTCTTTAAACGACTCTTCTACTTTTTTGAACAAAGGTTTTTCTGCCAGGCAGGGAGCACACCACATCGCCCATATGTCCATAACAACCACTTTTCCTTTAAAATCGGATAATGAAACGGTTTGATCTTTTGTATCCTTTAGTGAAAAATTGTAAGCAAGAGCTCCCTTTGCATACACCGTTAACTCATCTTCCTTCCTTTGGTATGCTTGTTTTAAAACAGTTGTAGCAAACAATTTTTTATAAGGCTGTATATCGGTTTTGAATTGTTCGTAATTGGTGATTTGCTGCATGTGGTCTAATGCATAAGCTGCACGAACAGTATCGTTGCATATCATCTTTATCTTTTCAACAAATGAAGTTGCCAGCATTTTTTCCTGCGTCCCATATTTCTGAAATAGCTGGTAACCCAGGTTGTATTTTAACAAGGCCAACCCGTGCTCTGATTGTAACAAACCTGCATTACATAATTTTTGTTTTGCCATTGGCTGATAAAATTGCCGGTGATTAGCTGTGCTGTCAAGGCCAGAGTTCATTCTTTCTCCATAATGAAAAAAGGCTGCTGCTCTTGCATATTGAAGATCTGCATCTAATTTTGATGCAAGTAGATTTTTGAAATAACGATTATTCGACACTGGTTGCCTTTTTAATTTTTCAGCCTGCTTTGCCAGGTTGTTGTATGCAATTATATAATCATCCCGCTTGGCCCTGTTTGTACCAAGCTTTGCCACCGCATTAAAAAAATTAGTCCATGACTGGAGAATAACAGTTTCATGATTTGGACTTTGAACATTACAACTGTCAAAATCAAGTCCCAGGTTACTGGTATAAATGTCAACTGCTTTATTATCGCCTGGCTTCAGGTAGACCACATAATTATAAGCAGGCAAATGAGCGCCACCTTTCCTGATAAAATAGACGCCTTCTTTTTCCATTGGGAATGAAAACATACAAGTATCCATTTCGCCGGGGCGTCTAAAGCCAAGACTAACTGCTTCGCCATTTTCTACCTTGTATAAAAACACTGCACTGCCGGTATTGTTATATACTTTACAAGTAACCGTTGTTTCAATACCATTGCCACCATATACATGTGCCGTAACAAAGAACAATAAAACAGTGGTTATTATTTTCAGAGCTTTTTGAAACATACAAGTGAATTATTTAAGCTTGTTTTTGATTTGTTCTGCGATATAGTTGAGATGATCTTTTGTGTCTTTATCAGTAATTGTAGGGATCGCCGCTAAAATTTCTCCACGAAGTTTCTGAAGATGAAGCGCCAGGAAAGAGCCAATATCAGTACTAATGGTGACAGGCAGAGCTTCTGCTGCCATAGGCCCACCAAACAACAAACCCAGGTAATGATCACCTACTTCGGCTTCTTTGATAGAAGCCAACACATTGGATACATAATTCTTTTGTAAACCGCGACGGTATATGTCAATTGGTTTTTTATTTTTAAGTTCACTCCATACACCGGCTTTTACATCGTCCATAAATTCAATAATGGAATAAGTATTACCCTTGCCGTACCGATTCTCCTCCAACAGCAATGTATTGAACACCCTGTCGCTGAGTAATTGATCAAGTACCCTTGTCTGTATATTAGCCACGGCACCCGATCTTACAGGATTGCTGATCTTATTCAGAATTTCATTATCAAGTAACCATTCCGGTGTAGTAAAGACTTCTTTATTTAAAAATGCAACTGCTTCTTTTGATTTTTCTTTTGGTGAGTTTATATAGACGTCACCGGGTTGTTCTACTGTTTTCCAGGTTTCGTATACGCTGGCAACATTCGCTGTAACATGATTGCAATAACGCAGGAACTGGGTTGCAACCTGGCGGTACATATTTGTCAAATTGGTATAGAGGTCATTGCTATCCTTCGTCCATTCAGGCAAATGCGCCATTACGTATTTCAGGTTCTTAATGCCATACTCACTTGCCTTCATGCTGTTGTCGCCTACATCTTCTGACTGGCAACGTGCATCATTATTAAATCCTTCGCCACCGAACCATAAACGTGGGTTTGCTTTTAAACTGTCAACGATCCATTTAGTTACAACCTTACGATCTTCATCATCATCTTTTATGCCTGTATATGTATAACCCCATTTGATGGCCCATTTATCGTAATCATTAATACGTGGCATAATACCGTCCTGGCCAATACTGTCTTCTGGTTGTGCTACATAATTAAAACGTGCATAGTCCATGATCGAGTTAGTATGACCATGTGCTTCCACCCATTTTTTGTCACGCAATTTTTCAACTGGTGTAAGACTGCTGCTACCCATATTATGACGCAGACCTAATGTATGACCTACTTCATGTGATGATACAAAACGAATAAGTGTACCCATCAAGGTGTCACTGAATTTCATAGTCCGGGCACGAGGATCGTTTGGCCCTGCCTGTATCATATACCAATCGTGCAATAAGCTCATTACATTATGATACCAGCCTACATAACTCTGCAATACTTCACCACTGCGCGGATCATGAATATTCGGACCATAAGCATTTGCAACTTCTGATGGGAAGTAACGAATTACTTTGTATCGTGCATCTTCCAGGCTCATAGTAGTATCATTCTCCGGCCACTCTTTTCCTATGATAGCATTTTTAAAACCGGCTGCTTTAAAAGCTTCGTTCCAATCATTGATACCAGCAATGATATAAGGACGCCATTGTTTGGGTGTAGCAGGATCAACATAATAAACGATCGGCTCTTTAGGTTCAACCAATTCACCACGCTTATAACGTTCCATATCTTCCGGCTTTGGTTCAAGACGATAACGAACAACAAAAATTTTTGTATTTACTTTTTGTTGCGTGTCGCCATATTCCTGGTATGCATCAGCAAAATAACCTACCCTTGCATCAAAACGTCTTGGTGTCATTGGCTTTTCAGGCATCAGCATGATGGAAGTAGAAATTTCCATAGTAATAGCACCACTCAACTTCGCTGCTTCGAGAGGAGCGACTGCGGGACGACCAGGTGCTGCAGGAGCAGGAGCACTTGATGCGCCATAAGTACGCATCATTTTTATTTCTACATTGATCGGATAAGCTGCAAAACTTTTTACCAAACTCCTGTCGGCTGCCATTGATGAAATGGACATACCGCTTTTTACTTCGGCGCTCAGCATCGTAAACGAATTTTCTTTTTGCAAGAAATCGGTTGCATCAATTAATGAAGTGCCGGCATTGCCACGGGCTTTTATATCAAACAGCATTGCCACAGAATTTACATTGGCATTTTTTACTGCTGTTGAAATAACATTGGTAGTATCTACCTGGTTAATGGTAGAGTTAACGATCAAAGCAAGCTTACCGCCGTTCCATTTTGTAAAGCTGATAGTACGTGTATTCATCACCTCACCGCCAAATTTGGGGCTACCACCCGGCACTTTCACCAGCCATGTGGTTAAGATCAATTCTCTTCCCAATAATGAATCGGGTATTTCGAAATAATATTTTTCACCTACCTGGTGAATGGAAAACATTCCTTTTTTGCTGATCGCTTTTGCAGTAACAAAGTCACTGATCGGCTTAGTTGTGCTTTTAACCGAATCAGCTTTTGGTTTTTCAACCGGTTTTTTATCCTGCGCCGAAGCTGCGTTAAAAAGACCGGATAATAATATGATGAGAATAATGCGTGTCATGTACTTTTAATTTATCAATACGAAAAATGCGTTGACTGATTAGTTTTTGGGATACAGGAATTTGTTGATCTTATTGTACACATATTCTAAATGTGCCAATGTCATTGTGTCTTTGCAGGCAGGAATAGCAGCTTTGCATTGCTTCATTATTTTATCTAACTCTACACGCAGAACTACTGGTATATCTGTTGTTGAAAGATCCGGTGATGTAGACCCCGCTTTGGGTGGCTCAGCCGACTCACCTATAACCCTAAAAATGTTAACGAGCTCTGCTTTTTGAACAAACCTTCTGTATGGATCAATTACAACGGGTGTTGATGTTTTTAATTCGCTCCATAAACCATTATTCAGATCAGTAAGCATTTCATCAACTGTATAGGTCTTCTCTTTGCCAAAACGCATGGTCTCGATCGTCATTTTGTAAAGGATGGAAGATTTTAATACCTGATAAATTGCATCGTCCTGGAATCTCTGCACTTTTTCTTTAGTAGCAGGCTTAGCGAATTTATTCAGCAGGTTTTTATCATAAAGCCAGGTTGGCGTTTGAAATACTTCTTTATTCAAAAATGCCATTGCTCTTTTTTGTACGTCTTTAGGTACAAGTGTGTAAACATCTCCTTTCTGATCAATGCTTTTCAGGTTTTCATATGTACCGCCTATTTGTGTGTATGCATGACGACCAAGTACCTGGTACCATTCAATTACGTTTCCATACATAGCGTTAGCGTTATCATACATATCCATATCTTCTTTTGTCCATTCAAGTAAATTGGCTGTAACAATTTTCAGGTTTTTGATACCATACTCGGCTGCTTTTACAGGATCATTGCTCAGATCTTCAGTTTGCGCCGAAGGATCACTGGGGTCATTCGGGTTCTGATCAATTTCAGGACTGAATTTTAATTTGGGATTTTCAGTCAAACTATTCAAGGCCCATTTCTCCACTAACTTTTTATCATCTTCAAAATTATTTTTACCTGTGTAGGAGTAACCATATTTAATAGCCCATTTATCATACTCACCTATTTTTGGCAAAAGATCTTTTGGAGAAACATGATCTTCAGGTTGTGCTACGTAATTGTAATGAATATAGTCCATGATAGAAGCAGAGAAGCCATTTTCTTCTAGCCATTTTTTATCTCTTAATTTTTCTACAGGATAAGCGCTGCTTCCTGCCATATTATTACGCAGACCCAAACTATGTCCCACTTCACGTGCAACAGCAGCTCTTATTAGTGAACCCATCAGCTCAGTACTGAACTTCGTTGTTCTTGCGCGACTGTCGAGTGCAGCTGCTTGTACAAAATACCATTCGTATAACGCTTGTATTTTGCTATGCGACCAACCAATATAGGTTTGTAAAATTTCACCACTTCTTGGATCGTATACTCTTGGAGCATATGAAATTTGCTGCTCTGTTGGAAAATAACGAACTATTTTGCAACGGGCATCTTCCATACACATGCTGCTGTCATTCTCTGGCCACTCTTTACCGACAATTGCATTTTTAAAACCAGCCGCTTTAAATGCTTCATTCCAATCATTGATGCCGGCAATAATATATGGACGCCATTGTTTCGGGGTAGCAGGATCAACATAGAACACTAAAGGCTCTTTTGGTTCAACCAATTCACCTTTTATGTAACGTTGTACATCTTCTGTTTTAGGCTCCATGCGGTGACGCACAATAAAATTTCTGTCTTCCACTTTTTGTTGTGCATCAGAAAATATCTTGTAGTTCTCACTGTAATAACCTACACGAGCATCGGCATGTCTCGCTTGCATCGGCACAGAAGGTAGTAACATGATGGATGTGCTTAACTCCATTGTTACTCCAACATTTGCTGAAGCAGGTGCGGCTTCTGCAGGTGCAGCTCCTGCTGCTGGTGCCGCAGCACCCAAGCCAAAGGTCTTCATAGTTTTGATCTCGATGTTTTCTGCATAAGGTGTAACAGACAGGTTATACGACCTGTCGGCAGCCAAAGCACCCAAACCCATAGTTTTTTTGGCATTGGGATCAAAACCAGTAATATTATTATCCTTTGAAATAAAATCTGTCACATCAATTACTGAGCTCTTATTCTGTGTTCCTCTTGCTTTAATATCAAAAACCATAGCAATTGGATCAATATTGGAATTGCGAACTGCTTTTGAAATTGCATTTGTTGAATCGGCAACTGAAACGTTTGTGATCACACGTACATACAACTTATCATCTCCAGCTTTTTCAAACGAAACAATAATGCTGTTTACAAGTTCGCCTGCAAAACGTGGACTGCCTGTTGGCACTTTTACCAAACGAGTTGTAAAAAGGACATCTCTTTTCAAAAGAGAATCGGGGATCTCAAAAAAATATTTGTCATCTATCTTATGAACTGAAAACAAACCCGGCTTTGTTACGGCTTGGGCAGTAATTACATCTTTATATGGCCTCACTTTAGCTGGAGCAAGTGCCTTACTTGTAGTATCCTGGCCGAAAGAGGCATTGGTTATCACCATCATTGCCAGGACTGTCAAAACGTTGTACAACTTCATAAATCTGATTTTTTTGCGGTCTTTTTTAAGATTACGGATTAAAACTACTACGCTATAGCCCGGATTTTCAGTCTATAGTACCAACGGGTAAAAGCATTTGACGAATTTCTCTGTGGGAATGACCATTTTGAGGGTGGGAAGGGAGGGGAGCAAAAAGGAAGGAGTCCGCAGGAGTTGGATGAAATGGGATATTATTAAAGGGCCGCTCTGATTTGTAATGACGGTTTTTGTTTGTTATCCGTTGGGGTGGAAATCAAGAGTGCTATGTTTTAAGCAGGGATTAAAATTCGGAGGTTAATGTAAATTTTACAGTTCCATTCAAATCAACGTTTTCATATTCTCCTTGATCATTGATTTGAACAATCTCAAGCGACATACCAGTCCAAGCGACTTGGTTATATTTACTTGCGTGAACTTTGATTTCGTCTGAAAATTCTCCCGAATTATTAAATACTTTAGGTGTCCAGTTAGTTTTAATTCCCATTTTTTGAGAAACAAATAATGCACTATCCATTGAACATTGCATAAAATCAATTTTCCCATATGTATTATGCATTATTGTAATTCTTGTTCTTAGAAATCGAACCTTTACTTCTGGGCTTCTTTCAAACATTGATGAAACGGTCAACTTACATTCCCTCTCTGGTTTACTCAACTCTCCGTGCTTCTTGGAATCGGCTAAATCTGAAATGATACTGTATGCGAGTGATTCCTTAATTAGATTCTTTGGTTTTATTTTTTTAGCTGATTCAGGTAAATGTTTAATAGCTAATGCTAAAGCATTAGCCCTTGTAATAAAATCATTTATTCCGGGATTCATTGAAAAAGGTCTGCTCAATTCTTGATTGAACGTTTCCCAAGGTTTCACTATTTCGGAAACAAATCTTATAGCATCTTCATTCATGTTATTACTTGCTTATAACTTGCAGCTTGCTGTAAATTCTTGCTCCAAATTTAATTCATTCTCAGGTTACGCCAATTCTTTAAAAATATATCGTTCATCATATTCAACTTCAAAAGTTTTCAGCATCTTTTTGTATTCATCCAAAAACGTTTCTTTTTTATGATGAGCTTCCTGATTTTGGATGTAACGAATAACATCAGGCACATGAGTTTTGGAATAAGAGAAAGCACCGAAGCCTTCTTGCCAGGCAAATGCTGATGTGCAAAATTTATTTTCATTTATCCACTTGCTACTTTCTGATTTTACATTTTGTACCAATGATGAAATAGATTGATTTGGTCGCATGCCAATGAAAATGTGAATATGATCAGGCATGCTATTTATTTGTAATAGCTTATGTTCATTTTGCTGAATAATGCCTGTAGTATATTGATGCAATCTTTCTTTCCATTCTTTTTGTATCAATGCTGCACGATATTTTACTGCAAATACAAGTTGTATATGAAGTTGTGTGTACGTATTAGCCATTGGTTAAGGTTTGGTAATTTAAATATACGAAGGGTTGGTTTTTTGTCCCGTAGGGACAAATGGTTGGTAGAAAAAATGATTCATGATGTTCATAGCGTTCCGTAGAACGCATGGTGCTATATTCCCGAAATTGATAATTGTATCTGTTTGCACGAAACGTTCCGATGGAACGTTTAAAACATTCATCATTATTGAGGCTACCTACGAGATGTCCCTACGGGACATTGAAGAACGATCATTAAATATTCAAATAATGTTTGTATTGCAGCAGGGCACCTGCCTGCCGTAGGCAGGCATCGTGGGTAGAAAAAATGATTCACGATGTTAGTAGCGTTCCGTAGGAACGCATGGTGCCATGTTTTCGAGATTGATAATTGAATCGATTTGCACCAAACGTTCCGATGGAACGTTTAAAATATTCATCATTATTGAAGCTACTACCTACGAAATGTCCCTACGGGACATTGGGACATAGAATCATTAAATACAAAATGATGTTTTGCGTTCCAGCGGAACGCATCGTGGGTAGAAAGATGATTCGAATTGAAAAGCGTTCCGTAGGAACGCATGGTGCTATATTCCCGAAATTGATGATTGAATCGATTTGCACGATCCCGATATAATCGGGATAAAACATATTCATCATTATTGAAGCTACCTACGATGTGTCCCTACGGGACATTTAAAGTGGTTGATGTTTTGCCGAATAGAATTACCGAAAGTACAAGAGTGCGACGCAACAGAAGTAAGATAGTAGTACAAAAGCCAACTACATCATAACACAAAATAAAAAAACCTGCCGGTTTACACCAACAGGTTAGTAATTGAGAACGGACTTTCAAATATTTATCAGAACCCTAACCCTTTTTTAAATGCGATATCAACTATTTTATCAAATCCTGTGTACACATTTGACGGTGTATTATTTATTTCACCTGTTGCAGAAAGGTTAAAGAAATAAACTTTATGTCCACCACCGCTTGCTGTTTCATCTGTTGCAACAACCAGCACTTTGCTTTCAGTGGAGGGAGCAGTTGTATATCCAGATTTGAAAACCTTCATGGTTTTAATAATTGTTCCCGCAGGGAAACTGTATCCTAAATGCGATATAGTTGTAGCAGGAAGAGTACCAGTGTAACTGGGATTACAAACATAAATGCTATTAGTGCTGTTACCGGGTACATAATAGAACACATTGCTTACCGACGCTGCCGAAAAAGCCGGTACTGCAAAAATGGAGGCGGTGTTGATACCTGTAACGTTGGTGGCAGCATCCTTTAAAAAATACCTGCCTGTTATAGCATTATTTGCAATGCCTGTTGAACCGGAAGTGAACTGGTATAGAAATGTTGAATCATTGGCAGAATTCCGGAAAATGCAATAATAACCTGGGTTCGAAACCAATGGGTCAATCAACTGGGCGTTTTCGCTGTAGATCAAATTACGTCCAATGTTATTCAGATCAAATCCTTTACCTGTTGCCGTTAGATTAGTAGCGCCACCTGCTCCTGAGTAAGCCGGCCAGTGCTGGTTAGCTACGTCGGGTAGGTTTGTTGGGATCAGCGTGTTATTAGCCATATTAATATGCAAAAAACAGCGGTTGGTCTTGTCGAAGAAAGTACAATAAGAGTTGTTTGAGTTGAACATAAAATATTGGCTAAGGGAGGGCCACGTACCGATCAGCGGTGCGCCAAAAACAATTGGCGGCGTTTTTATGCTAGTTGCATTTATAACCTGGTATGCAATTGCCCGTTGTTTGATCAGGACCTCATATTGGCCATTAAAACCTACACCCGTCGACTCAAAGTTTACTACTGAAGGAAGATTTACGAACCATCCATTTGAATAACTGGAATCAAGGTAATCCGTAGAACGAACCTGCGTTCCTCCATTAGGATAAAAGAATGAAACCTTTTGAATACGCAATGAATTGCTGTAGTTCATTACATTCATTCTATAAGTACCGGTCGGAAGTTTATGACCATTTGCCAATGAATAAACATTGGGATAAATATTCCCCCGCACAACACCGTCACGTGTAGTAATAACAGAAATATCGCAGCCCTGTGCAGCCTGGTCCTGCAAAACAACCCATCCTTCACCACCCCAGGGAGATGTGTCAACATTCAATGAATAAAATTTATAAAAAGAAACACCGGTTGTTTTATCAGTTACTTTCACTACCAGCTTATAAAGATTTGGCGAGAGAATGATCTTGGTTCTCAGCTGCGCTGCATTTCCAACAACATATTGAGCAGGATTGCCAATAGTGCTGCTACTCTGAATGATCATCCACTCGTATGCCAGGTCATTTGAAGGCTTCGTTTGAGAAATAAGAATATTTATTTTCAGACTGTCATTCTGTTTTACGACAAGCGAATCATTGTTTATCACTACAGCCGGATCAACATTGGCCATATCTGTAGTAATGGTAATAACGTTGGCATCGGTGTAATCATAATTACCCAGGTCCTTTGAGCAGGAGTAAAACACAAAAGCGATCAGCGGCGTCACCATTATATATCTAAAAACTTTTTTCATTGTATGTTTATTGAAGCTTTTTTAATTTGATCAATAATTAGAAGGCCCAACCTGTATCACACTGTCCCTGTAATCAGGATCTCTTAATGTTGCCCCGATGCCACGTGGTATTGAGTAATTTCCCGGGTATTTGGTGCGGATATAATTTTTTACGAGTTGCAGGTATTGTATATAGATAGCTGGTGGTGCAAACCTGGTGTAAGGAAACTCACTCACTGTTGTATCACTTACCGGATCATATAAAGCCTCCAATACTACTTTATATTTTGTCTTTGTCCAGGTTCCCATGTTGGTAGAATAGCCAGCCCATGGAAGACCAGTAAGATCTCCCCATGTAGGCGGCTTTTGCAGGTAACCCACTTTTATTTTCAGTGAGGTCTTTGCAGAAATACCTGAAACAAAATTTTCATTGGCCTTCAATTGAAATTTGAAATTGATCGAAAGGCTATCCATATCACCGGTTCTGTAGATCACAACAGGCAATACAGTGGAAACTTTACCTGCAGGAATTGCATAGGGTTGTAATAATTTGAAATGAACACCCTCAGTACCATTAATATCAACCCCTGATAGTTTTTCAAGGCTTATCGTTCTGTCTTTGTCAGCTGGTTTACCTAATACAGTTACGGGAACTTTGATTGTATCAGAAAGCCGGTTGGGGTATTTAGCAAATGTATAAGTCATGCTATCGGCAGGAGCGCTGAAATAGATCCCATCAGGCTCAGCAAAAATTGTGGGCACATCTTCTTTGCATGCTGCAAACGGAAGGATGGCACCGAGTATGATTATATAAAAAATTCCCTTTTTCATTTTATAATTTTAAACAGAGTTTATTTAGTGATTATATTCTTTTTCTTTATCAGGTATAGGGAACACATATACATCCGCAGGTATTGTAGCAGGAGTTCCAGTTACCAGTTTCAGATCTTTATTCAGTCTTTTATAATAAAAAAATGTTTGGCCTTCCTGTATGAATTCCTTTTGATACTCTCTCATTATTTCAGTTGACAAACTATCTGTAGTAGCGATTCCGGCTGCATTCAATGCACCCAGACCACGAGCCAGTCTTACTTTGTTAAGTAAAGCAGCGCCTGAGCTGATATCATTTTTTTTATTTGCACACTCTGCGGCGATATAATACATTTCAGAAACCCGGATCACCGGTACAATACCCTGCAGTTCATACGGCAGGTTATTGTCCTGGAAAAATTTTGAAGGAACATTTACGGCTGCCGCGTTATTGTCAAACCACGACGTATAACGGTAATCACTTGCATTACCGCTTCCTGTTGTATAAACTGTGTTCTTACCGGCTGGCTGCAAACGTAGTGCTGTAGCACTTCCAAAAAGACCATTGTTATAATCTTTGATATTGGTTGAATAAACGGAAAATAAATGCTCTTGTGAAAAAGTTCTGTCACGAATGATATTGGTTGCAGCAGCAACATTCGATGTGATCAGCGGAAATTTATTACTGCCAATTACAGCTTTTGAATATAGGTCTGCATTTTCAAGATCCCCCTTGTATAAATAAACACGGGCCAGCAAAGCCTGCACAGCCCAGTAGTTCAAATGATTTTGAGTATATGAAGTAAATGGATCATCAACTCCTTTTATAACTGCAGAAGTATCTGTAGCAGCGAGTAATTCTTTTGCGGCAAGCAGATCAACTATACATGAATCAAGACCTGCCTGGAGCGTAACAAAGGGAGTTGGTTTTATAGTGAATTGCGTAACATAAGGGATCGCTTTTTCTGCAGCACCTGTTACTGGTGATTTACCAAACATTCTCAGCAGATCAAAATGAAACAATCCTCTTAAAGCGATCGCTTCACCTTTTACACGGTTATAATTATCATGATGGAATACTTCTTTCTTACTCTCTATCTGGATCAAAATATTATTCAGGTTGGCAATATTATTATACAGGCCACTCCACATGCCGTCTATTTCCTGTCTTACCTGTCCGTCTAAATAAATATAATAAACCACGTTGTTATAGAAAGCGCCACCCACTCCGACATTCGCCACCGTAGCATTATCATAATTATAAGCCATTGTGGACATCATACCCATGGATAGATCAGAAGTGTATATCCCATAAGTGCTATGGTTCTTATCCATTCCAAGGTAAACACCGATCAAAGCGTCTTTAAAACCCTGTTCATCTTTAAAAAGAGTTGATTGAGGCACCTGGTCCTTCGGTGGTACATCCAGGAATTTTTTGCATCCTGATACGAACAACATGATCACCGCTGTTACACCGATCAGTGTAAGTTTTGGGAAACAGTTCCGGGAAGTTGTCGACAATTTATTTCTCATAAATATTTTTTTTAAAAGGAAGTTGATAAACCGAAACTAAATGACCTTGTAAACGGATAACCTGTTCCTCTTTCTGTTTTTATGGTGCCAAAACGAAATAGGTTATTCTGCGTAATAGAAAATCTCGGTGTTGATAAATGCATTTTCTTCACCCACCCCAGGTTTGACGGGAATGAATAACCAACTGTTATACTCGATGCTTCGAGATAATTATTATCCTGCACGAAACGGGAAGTGACATTCGTCTGTTGTGAGCTACCTGAAATGCCATCCTTTACAAGTGATTTAAATGAGACAATATCACCAGGCTGTTTCCATCTTTCCGTCAATACTCTTTCATCAGCATTGTTTTGAAGCAGGTTTACGTTTTCAATTTTATCTACCAGCGTTTGATTATACATCTGGCCGCCATACTGGTAGCTTAAATTAAAATTGAATGTAAAGCCCTTATAATTGAATTGGGAACCGATCATTCCTTTCAGTTTGCTGAAGGTATTACCGATAGGTTTTTTATCATTTGGATCCCAGGTGAATGTTTTACTGCCATCCAATTTTACAAACACTTCTTTTCCGGTGGCAGGATCGATTCCCAATGATTCCACTGCCCATATCTGGGTCATGGATTGTCCCACTACATACCGTGGCAATGGTGAGCTTTGTTTTATGGTAGGATCATTGGTGGTATTGTTGACTTTATTCAAAGCCTCAATTGCCGGTGAAAGTTTGGTGATCACACCTTTTGAATGACTACCATTAAAACTCAGTGTCCAGGAAATATTCTTCTGAATGTTTTTTATGATGGGAGATGAGATGTAAAAATCATAACCTGTGTTTTTAACCGCACCAAGATTATCCTGGTAATTTACAAAGCCTGTTGATGGCGCTACATCGAGCGGTAAAATAAGGTTATCCGTATTCTCAGTCCAGTAATCAAATCCAATAGTTATTTTTTTGAACAATCCTGCTGCAACACCCAAATTTTTCTTTAGTGTTTGTTGCCATTTCAGATTTGGATTAGCGTAGCTCTGAACCATTGCTCCAAGTTGAAGCCGGTAATTATTAAAGAGATTATACTGGAAGATCGGTTGCGACATATGTGCGGCAAAATTCTGGTTACCGGTAATACCTGTTGTTAACCTTATTGTCAAATTCTGGATGATGTCATTCTTCTTGAAAAACTTTTCTTTGTCCACCTTCCATGCAACGCCACCTGACCAGAAAGGCGCCAGCCTGTTATTGGATCCAAATTGTGATGAACCACTTGCATTCGCCGTGATCTCTGCAGTATAGCGATCAGCATAATTATAACTGACGTTGGCATAAGAAGAAAGGCTCCGGGTAAGATTGCTAGTTGACACCGGTTTAGTAATAGTGCCATAACCATTTGCCATTCCTAACTGGTTAAGGTAATCGTTTGGCATACCTGAAACCTGGATAGAGGTGGAATTGCTGGTAGTAGATTGCCCCGAGACACCTAATGAGGTCATGACGGTGTGAACTCCAAATTTCTTATTGTAACTAAAACTTAATTTGCCATCGATCACAGTATTTTTTCCTTTGCTTTGTGTGTATGATCCGAGGTCAGCAACTGTGGCGGCTATAGCATTTACAAACATTGTATGATCAGCGGGGAAAAATGCTTCGGAACCCGGAAGGTTATTTGCAAAACTGATACCAGCCTGCATATGCATTTCCCTGTTTATTGTCCATTCAAAGTTGGTGTTATTGGTAATTCCCATGGAATAACCATAGTTTTTCATATCCAATCCTGCATTATAAGCGGCATTGGTGAAAATACCTCCCGGTGGAGGCACGGGAATTCCCAATGCTGCACCAGTAGGTTCAAATATTTTTATAATGTTTCCTGCGGAATCGGTTGGTTTGAAAAAAGGAAACTGGCTCGCATATGAACTATAACTTCCCCATGGAGTAGCATTTCCTTTGGTATAATTAACAACGGTATTATTCGAAAAGCGCAAACTCTTGTTTGTATAGCGAAGGTTATAATTTAATCCGAAATTATCCCGTCCGGAACCTTTCATTACGCCAACTCCATTAGCATAACTAAGCGAAAGAGCATAACTGACAGATCTTGCGCCACCGCTGATATTGAGACTGTGATTAGTGCCAACTCCTGTGCGAATTGGTTGTGAAAGCCAATATGTATTCACACCACTCTCTGCCTGGTATTTGCGGTAATCATACCATTGCTTTAAAGCAATATCATTATAATGATTATTTGCATCTGTATAAACTCCTGCAAGGCGCTGTGCCTCCAGCAATCCTTTTGCATCCAGCAAGTGATAGGAACTAAGATCGGCAACTTCCACTTGCACATTGATCGCATAAGTGATCTGTGTGCGGCCTGCAACAGGTTGCTTGGTTTCCACTACTATTACACCATTTGCTGCTTTTGAGCCATAGGCAGTAGTAGCCGCAGCATCTTTTAAAACTGTAATGCTTGCGATCCTGTTTATATCCATATCATAAATGGTTTGCAACGTAGATTGAAAACCATCAAGAATAATAAGTGGTTGATTAGGATTCAGTAAATAAGTTGACATGATATCTCCATTGGAAACCGGAGTAGCACTTGCAGTAGCGCCGCCTTGTGTATTTATCGGTAAATTATTCTGGCCTCTTATCTGGATAATTGGTAATTGGTTGGGGTCGCTTCCCAGCACATTGTTTTGTTCAATGCGGACGGAAGGATCTACCACTGCTAATGCCTGCAATACATTCGTAGGATTCACAGATTTTAATTGTTCACCTGTATAAGTTTTGGCAGCACCGGTGAAATTTCCTGCAGGTCTTTTATATAATCCGTTATTGACGACCACTTCACTGAGCACTGCGGTTGCAGAAGCCATTTTTATTGTTACTTCCGACTGACCCGGGTTTAATTTTATTTCTATTCTTGTGTGACCAACATAAGAAGCTGTCAATACAGACCCTTCCGGCACATTTTTTAATTCAAATGTTCCGTCATTTT
>Ga0207686_10000842_pt1 | contig 18628 bp, 12 predicted proteins | sample KBSM24metaG_FD_184396 | JGI IMG/M metagenome (GOLD analysis project Ga0207686, IMG submission 184396) | Miscanthus rhizosphere microbial communities from Kellogg Biological Station, Michigan, USA - KBS M2-4 metaG (SPAdes) (version 2) | ecosystem: Host-associated > Plants > Roots > Rhizosphere >...
CGCTGTTTGCTTTGTACTAGTGATTACTCTTTCTGTTTTATAAATAGTACTGTTCTTAATAGAAATATTATCAGTTTTGCAGAGCGCATTATCTATTGTTATTACTCCGTAATTTGAAATGCTGTCGATAATGCAATTGTTGATCACATAATTAGTTAAATTAATTACAGCAGCCTGAAGACGAACAACACCCCGCATGTTTTCAATCCGGCAGCTTTCGAATCCTATTCTTGTAATTGTACAGGCATTGCTAATGTTAAAAACATATTTTGATGTATAGTCTGTTGCTATCAATGATACATCCTGGAAATCGAGGTAAGCAATCGTACTGCCTGCAGTAATATTGAAATTAGCAGGAAGTGAGATGATTGCCTGGTTCGGATTAGTCAGATCGGCACCGCTAATGATCTTAACGGATTTACTTAAGTTCAGGGCTGCAGCAATTAGATAGCTTTCGCCACGTTTTAAAATAACAGTGCTTGCATCGGGAATTAAAGGAAGTGTATCGGCTAATACAGATGGCCTTCCCGTAATACCTCTTAGATCAATAATACTTCCACTCAAAGGTGCAGTAGTTGTAAACGTGAGGTATCCTTTGCTTTTAACTGCATCAAAGATCTCTGCTGAATAGTTTGTACTTGCTGTAAGACCACTAATGATCTTTTTCTCTGCTGTAATGTCGGCTGGAGTTAAGTTTATTGTAGTTGGAGTACCACCCGCTGCGGTTGGCGTAATTACAATACGGGTTAATCCTGGAGTTGTCCTCCATTTTAATAATACCGCATTATCAATTATATCAGCAATTGTGAGTGGCAAAAAGATCTGTTCTCCACTTATACTAAAACGGCTGCTTACAACCCAACCAGATTCTGCAGTTGTGCCATTTGTGTTCGCTTTTACTCTTGCAAAATAAATCTGTCTTGCCTGCAGAAGGGTATCAGAAATCACGACAGTGGTTGTATTAACAACCTTATCATAAACATTCGTTCCTGCGAATAAGGAATCCTTCGACACTTGTAGCGTATAAGAAGTTGCAGCAGGTGAAAAAAGTGAAGCAGACCATGTAAGTGTTGCCTTGGTTTCAGTGGTTGTAATTACTATGTCGCCGGGTTTAAATTGACGGGGAAGTGTGAAATTCGGGTCATAATGTTTTTGACAGGAAAAAAAACTAATTACAAGTATACCGATTACAAAAAGCCATTTGATCTTCATGTTATTCAATATTTTTTTCATTATACTTATTTTAATAGGGTCAGTATCCCGGATTTTGTTTCAGATTACGATTTGATTCTATCTCTTTTGAAGGGAACGGAAGCAATTCACTTTTACCGCTTTTAAAATTAGCTGCAAATTGATTCGTAATAACTGCTGCCGTAATTCCTGCATCAACCCAGGCCACACTTGCCCATTGAGTAGAAGATGGTGCAGGAGAAATCGTTGGCTGATAAAATGAACCCAACCATATCATACCTGTGCTTAGTTTAGATGTTTTTGAATAGTACATTATAGCGGGCAGTACATCATAAGGAGCTGTTCTGGCCGCCATTGCTGTGAGTTGTGTCTTTGTATCTGTAATTTTTTGAGCCAGTAAATTCCATCTAATCAAATCATATTTGCGATGACCTTCACTTGCAAGTTCCAATGACCTTTCTTTTACAATAGCATTAAAAAAATTAGATTTACTCAAACCTCCAGGAATGTCGATATCAGCAGCCGAGGTATTTATTGGCTTTCCGAATCCTCTTCTTCTTACCATATTTAGTGCATCATAAGCAGCGGTCGTAGGTCCATTATTAAGTTCATTCTCTGCTTCAGCCAACATCAGTAAAATGTCAGAATACCTGATCAACGGCCAATTCATTCCCATATATTGCGCTGCAGTTGTCAGTAATGAGGGGTTCGAGGTCCAATCTCTTCTGAATTTTCCGTCCGCAACTGTTGATAAAGTCTTGCCGACCAGAGTATCTATGCCGGCACTATTACGAACAATATTGTATGGTGCGAAGGTCACATCTCTTCTTAAATCCAATGAATCGAACGAATAGAAAAAAGTTGGAAGAATACTTAGTGCACCATTGCCTGTACCATTCCATCTTGGACCATTATAATATCCCAGTTTGCTGTCTCCTAATCCACTGTTTCCTCCTGCCATGGCCACCTCCCAAACAACTTCTCCATTAGGTTCGATGGCGTGACCGCAGATATAATTCTTAAAAACTGCCTGAAAACTTGGATTAAGATTATGCTGGCCACTAAGTATAATAGCATTGCATTCATCCTTTGCTATCTGGTAATATTGCGCTGCATTACTTCCTTGCCTCAGTTGCCCATCACTGCGTAATGACCATCCGGCCCTGTACATTGCAATTCTTGCACGAAGACCTCTTACAGCACCTTGCGTAATTCTTTCATCTTTGGTTACTTCAGCCCGCCATGGAACTAATGTTTCTGCAGTAGCAAGGTCATTTAATAAACGATCATAGATAGTATCCCTGTCAGTTTTCGATTTGAAAAGATCAGTTTCAAAAGAGGAGGGTTGCCATTGTGCAACAACATCACCCCAGTTTCTTATTAATTCAAAATAATACTGAGCCCGTAATGTAAGCGCTTCGCCATGCATTCTTTTTAATTCCTTTTGTTGCGCTTCTGTACCGTTTGCATAAATATCCATTTGAGGAATATAATAAATACACAGGTTTGCTCTTTCTATCCCCTGGTATAATTGGGAGTAAGGACTATATAATTGAGTATTACCAGGCGCTGCATTATAATGGGCAATATCTCTTCTTTCATTGTCACCGGTTGCTCCGCTCTGCCCCATCATTTCATCATTATCATAAGGATAATACATACTGATCCGAATGCCATAACCCTGATCACCGGTAAGACAAGCATACGTACCAAGAACAGCTTTGTATGCATTATCGATATTACTGAAAACGTAATCTGGTGTAGCAGATGATACCGGCTGCACATCCAGATATTTTTTACAGGATAAAATCCCTAATGCTACGCATGAAACAATAATGACAGTAGCTATTAATTTATATGAAAATCTTGTTCTCATTGCTAATTTATTTTTCTTTTATAAAGTTAGATTTACACCGAAAATAAAACTCATGCTTCGAGGATATGCTGAATAATCCACGCCGGGAGTTACTTGTGTACTACGACGTGTGTTTACTTCAGGATCATAGCCGCTATAATTCGTAAAGACATAAAGATTATTACCGGTTACATATACTCTAAGATTTTGAATTTTGGCTTTTGCCATAAGTGATTTAGGCAATGTGTAGCCAATTGTAACATTGTTTAATCTTACAAACCCACCATCTTCAATTGCCCATGAGTGAGTATAGAATGAACCTGCACTTGTTATCGGACGCCAGATGGTAGCATTGGCATTGAGTTTTGCTAATTCGGTTGGGTCAGTAACTACATTGCCTTGTGCATTGACAGTAACCCAGCGCTTATCACTGTTCATAGTTGTCAGCATATTAGAATTTACAGTGTACCCGCTTGTGAACTCAAGTTTATTAGCATTATATATTTGATTGCCAAATTGAAAATTTAAAAATACACTAAAATCAAAATTCTTATAGGTAAACTGTTGATTTAATCCGCCGATAACTGTTGGAAGTGTATGACCGATGATCGTTCTGTCATTATCATCAATGATCGCATCACCATTTTGGTCTTTGAACTTGATCATCCCGGGTTGTGGTGTAGTGGAAATTATACTGGAATTATTGGGCACACCTGATTTTAATGTATAAACACCTGTGGTGGAATTATAATCAAAATCGTCAACCTTATACATGCCATCTGATATCAATCCCCAAACTGCGCCAACTGATTTACCAACCTTTACTATGAAATCAGATGGAACATTACTTCCAGCCCAGCCTGAAGTTTCAAGAAAAGATTGTTGGTCGGGGCCAAGGCTTACTATTTTATTCTTGTTATATGATGCATTGAAATTCGCATTCCATGTAAAATCCTTTTTTTGTACTACGGTAGCATTGATCTGAAATTCAATTCCACTATTATTAAGAGATCCTACATTCTGAACCTGCTTTGTATAACCACTGCTTGCAGGAACCGCCACATTCAGCAAAAGGTTTTTTGAACTATTCTTATATATATCTGTAGTAAACTGTATCCTGTTATTTAAAAAGCTTACATCTAAACCGATATTCCTTGAAATATTTTCTTCCCATACCAATGCATTATTAGCAAGAGAAGGCGGAAGATAGGCGGTGATGATCTGCTCCAACAAATCGTACTGAGTAGTTGGGCTATATGTTGTGAGATAAAGAAAATCACTGATCCTGTTATTTCCTGCTTCACCATAACCAACACGCAATTTCAGATCACTGATCGTAGGGCTTAAGCCCTCCATAAATTTTTCTTTTGAAACTCTCCATGCAAATGTGCCGGATGGGAAATAACCCCAACGATTATCAGGTGCAAATTTTGTAGAACCATCAGCACGAAATGACAATGACAATAAATACCTATCAGCATAAGAATAATTGGCCCTTCCAAAGAAAGAAGCTAATTTATTATCGCTTTCTGATGAAGTCGGCTTTGGCTGTGGTTGTCCCTGCGGTCCGCTTCCAAGATTCATGTTCGCAAATGCTCTTTCAGGGCTTATTCCAAGGGGGAAATATCTTGATTCAACATACAATAGCTTTCCTTTATCCTCATAAGTTTCCTGGCCAAGTAACACACTCAGCTTATTATTTTTACTGAACGAGGTACCGGACTTATCCATTGTAAAGGTCAAAACGTTTGAGATGTTAAACGTATTTCTTCTGACGTTGTTAATAGAAGCAAGTGGCAAACCAGCACTGTTTTGTTTTGAATTGGATGTAATACTATCATCGAAAGCTCTTTGCTCACGATAAGTCAGATCATATCCAAAAGTTGATTTAAAACTTACATATTTATTGAGCGTAAAGTCGATATATCCTGTAAGATTGATAACATCAGTATTATCTTTTCTGTACTCCGCCTGGTTCAACAGGATCGGGTTAACAAGTCGTAAACTGTTCCCATTAGTTTGATCAGCATAATCAGGATCATAATCATTTTCACTTTGCCCCGGAGTAAGAATAGGTTTGTATTTTATTGCCTGTCTTAAACGATTAGTTGCAGATGATCCGGCATTAGAGGTTCCTGCTCCATTAACAACCGTATTATTATAACGAGTTGAAAAACCAACTTTCAATTTGGGACTAAATGTATGATCAAGTTTAAAGCTGGCGAGTTTCCTGTCAAAATCAGACAATAGCATTATTCCCTCTTCTTTATTATATGTTAGACTCAGGTTGTATTGCGTTTTTTGGTCACCACCACTTAGGCCAACATTATGCGTTTGTGTAAGCGCTAATCGTCCGAACATTTCTTCCTGCCAATCGACCGGTGGAATTGATTTATAAAGATCAAGATCTTCCCATCTGCCATAAGTGTTTTGAAAACTCTGACGGGCGGCAGAGCTACTCCGGCTAGCTTCATATTGATAAAGAACAAATTCATAAGGGTCCATTACGGCAAGCTTATTTGCCAGTTTCTTAAACCCAACGAGACCATTGTAGGTAATCACCGGACGGCCATTTCTTCCTTTCTTAGTTGTAATGATAACAACACCATTTGCTCCTCTTGCTCCATAAATAGCCGTTGTCGATGCATCTTTCAATACATCTACTGATTCAATATCCTGCGGAGAAATTACTGATAAAGCGTTTTCAACCTGTACGCCATCTATTATGTAAATAGGCTGCGGATCCTGTGTGATCGATCCGCCCCCACGAACACGGATCAACACTTCTGCGTTTGGAGAACCCTCTGTTCCAGTTACCTGTACACCAGCCAGTCTTCCTGCCAAGGCTTGCGCAGCCGAGTTGATCGGGATATCCTTTAATTGTTTTGCATTTACAGATGAGACTGATCCAGTTAAATCCCTTCTTTTCAATGTCTGGTAGCCAACTACAACAACATCATCAAGCGAGGTTACATTTTTTTCCATTTGTATTGTAACTGCGGTCTTTCCATCCGAAATTGAACTCGCTTGTTTATAGCCTGTTGAACTAAATGTAAGTGTAACATTCCCGGAACCGGGAATAGTAATTGAAAAATTTCCTTCTTTATCAGTTTGAACTCCCGTTTTTGATCCTACTGGAGTAACACTTACCCCTTGCAGCGGCACACCTGTCTCATCTGTTACACGCCCCTTGATCACTCTATCTTGGGCAAATGATGCAACTGAAAGACATAGAAAGAAAAAAAATAGAAGATGCTTCATATGGCTCATTTTGATTTTTTTGAAATAAAAATAATCTTGATGTTCGTCAAATCGTGAGGACCATCCTGTACTCTCTGGAATTAAAGTTCAATGCTAGTTAGTATTTATCATATTTAAATCAATGAGTTAGGTGTTTATTTACGCAAACGTTCCCGATAATAAATAAGAAAAATTATGTTCTTGTCTTTCCTTAAAAAGAGTACAATAAATAAATGAATGCTGCAGGTACTAGTATTCTTTTTTTCACTCGTTTCTATTATATCGTAATAACATCAAATGCAGATGTCACTCGGCTGAAAAACGTATCTTTAAAAGTAATTTTGCCACCTGCATATGAAATTTGAAGCCGTAACTATTAAAGATATTGCCCGGGCACTTGGCATTTCGACCTCTACTGTTTCCCGTGCCTTAAGGGATAGCTATGAAATAAGCCCTGAAACAAAACAATTAGTCCTTGATTGCGCTGAAAAATTGAATTACCGTCCAAACCCGATCGCATTAAGTTTAAAAGAAAGAAGAAGCCGTTCGATCGGAGTAGTTGTTTGTGAAATAGCCAATAATTTTTTCTCCCAGGTTATTAATGGAATTGAGTCTATAGCTTACGACAAGGGTTATAATGTTATTATCTCTCAAAGCCGTGAATCCTATGACCGGGAAGTGATCGATCTGCAATACCTGGCGTCCCGTTCAGTTGATGGCCTGCTAATTTCTCTTTCCACGGAAACAAATGACCTTAATCATTTGAAAGCGTTACATGCGAAAGGATTCCCGATTGTTTTATTTGACCGGATAACAGATGAGATCAATACACATAAAGTGATCCTCGATAATTTCAAAGGAGGGTATGAGGCTACTGAACATTTGATAAGGAACGGGCACAAAAGAATTGCCGTTCTAACTAATTCCGAATTTTTATCGATCACTCATGAACGTCTTGCCGGTTATAAAGAAGCTTTGATCGCAAATGGACAAAAAGTAAACGAGAATTATATCCAGCATTGTTTTTATGGCGGAATGATGTTTGAAGAAATTGAAGATGCCGTTAATAAATTATTTACCCAAAGAAATAAACCTGATGCAATTTTTGCCACCAGCGACAAACTCACAACAGGATGTTTGAAAACTTTAAAAAGAAGAGGATTAAAAATACCAGATGATGTTTCAGTTGTTGGTTTTTCAAATTCAGATATTGCCGAACTTATAGACCCTCCGCTTACTGTAGTACGACAACCGGCATTTGAAATGGGAAAAGATGCTACTGAATTACTGTTGCAGCTTATCGAGAGCAAAAGACCAATAAAAGAATTTGAGAAAAGAATTTTAACTCCCGAATTACAGATCAGGGAATCATCAGTAAAAAAAATGGTTATTGCAGATTAAGGAATTAATCCTCGTGTAAAACCAGCTCCCCTTCCAAAACAATTTTTTGCGGCAAGCTTGTTGAATTATTGTCTTTTCTATTGATCAACTGTAGTAAGATATCGGTTGCTTTTTCCGCCTGCTCAAAAGGAAACTGTTCTACTGACACAATTGGAGGGTCATCCAGGTAGTGTATGATCGGCAAGTTTGCATAACTGCCAAAGAAAATATCTTTATTGATCTTAAGTCCTTCTTTTCTTGCATATCGGATTGCATCAAGTGCCACATAATCATTAAATGCAATAACAGCTCCCGGTATTTTTTTTAAAGCCAATAATTTGCCAATAGCTTTTTCAGTGCCAATCGTTGTAAGATCAGTTTGTACAATTAGTTCTCTCTCTTCTTTCAATTTATTTTTAACCAACCCTTCTCTGTATCCATCGGCCCTTTCTTGTGTTAGCGAAATGGCACCGGGGCCATTTATAAATCCAATTCTTTTTATTCCTTTTTTTACAAACAGATCCACCATTGCAACGGTGCTTTTCTTTAAACTACATGTAACCGAGATCGCACCGGGCATTTCCGGCGCACGGTCAAAAAAAACAACGGGTATATTGAATTCTTCCAATTCCTGGAAGTGTTTATAATCGCCTGAGTTTTTTGATACGGAAACAATGATGCCATCAACCCTGTTGCGTCGCATTGTTTCTACGATTTGCTTTTCCCTTTTAGAATCGTCATGACTTTGACTGATGAGTACATTATAATTGCTCTCGATCGCCATTTTTTCAATGCCATTTATTGCTATTGAAAAATATTGCTCCTGTAGATTAGGAAGGATAACGCCAAGTGTAAAAGTTTTTCCCTGCTTAAAAAAAATGGCTGCCTGGTTCGGTTCATAATTGATCTCTTTAGCCACCTGCTGTACTTGCATTCGTGTTCGCAAACCAATACTTGGATGATCATGCAATGCTCTTGAAACCGTAGAAACAGAGACATTAAGCCTCTTTGCGATCTCTTTTATTGTAGGTACTTTTTTCACGATAATTGAATAGAAACTAAGAATAATAAAGATAATGTTTCGTGCAAACTGTGTAAATAATTAGTTTTGACATCGCTGCGTTTTTTCTGTAACTTTCACTACCTAAAACTAAAACTACCAACTATGCGCAAAGTTTCTGACATTCTTGGCCGAAAAGGAGCCTCAGCCGTTGCAGTAGCCCCGGACACAAAAGTGATCGAGGCGCTCAACATTATGGCTGAAAAAAACATCGGCTCTGTGCTTGTAATGGATGGCGGTGAATACCTTGGGATCATTACAGAAAGAGATTATTCAAGAAAAATTGCTCTGAGGCACAAAAGTTCTGTTGACACTAAGGTTTCCGAGATCATGACAACAAATTTACCTGCTGTAAACCCCAGCGACAGTGTGGAATACTGTATGCAGCTTATGTCTGACAAAAACATTCGTTACCTGCCGGTTTTTGAAAAGAATCTTTTAGCAGGTATTGTAAGTATGAGTGATGTGGTTAAAGAAACTATTTTACAGCAAAAAGAAACTATTAGTCACCTGGAGAGTTATATCCATTCAGGTCTTTAAATTTGTATTCAACTAAAAACGCAAGTTAGTCCCGCCAAAGGCGGGATTTTTATTTTTTGCCAGTTTCATCTTGTTTTGATTTAACCAATACAAGATCCTTTATGTCAACATGGATCGGTAGCATTCCAATTTTCACGACAGCTTTCTTTCCTCTTAATTCCATTACCTCTCCTACCTGGTGATTCTTTTTCATCTTCACTTTTTCTCCAACTTTTATCTCACCTGCCAGCTCAACAAATTTCGACTCTATTTGTTTTTGCATTTTACCGGAAGCCTTCTTTTCATTTTTATTAAATAAAAGAGCACTGATATTTTTGATCACTTTGTTTTTGTCTTCTTCTTTTCGCCAATCGATCACCATTTGCTTTAGCTTCCTCTCCATTTCTTTCAGGTAAATCAATTTCTCTTCAGAGACTTTATTCTGATGTTTTAAAAGCTCCACTTGTTGATCATGTTTTTCCCGATCCAACGTATGCTTCATCTCTTTTTTCAATTTTTCATTTTCCTGCAATAACTGGTGTAATTCTTTTTCTTTCTTTTCAAGGTTATGGAGATCCTGCTCTGTTCTGTTCAACAATTTATCCAAACGAAAATGTTCTTCATCTACCATTTTTCTTGCACGATCGATCAGGGGTCTGTCCAAACCGATCCTTTCAGCAATGGCAAACGTGTATGAACTTCCAGGCTTACCAATATTGAGTTTATACAGAGGCATTAGATTTTTTTCATCAAATGCCATAGCGCCATTTAAAATGCCAGGAGTTTTACTCGCCATTACTTTCAGATTCAGGTAATGAGTAGTAACAATGCCATAAGAATGTTTCTTTACTAATTCCTCTAAAATCACTTCTGCAAATGCGCCACCAAGATTCGGATCACTGCCACTACCTAATTCATCAATAAAGAAAAGTGTTTTTCCACTTGCTGATTCCATAAAATATTTCATATTCTTCAAATGGCTGCTGTAAGTGCTTAATTCAAATTCCAGGCTTTGGGTATCACCAATATGGATCAGCAATTGTTTGAATACTCCAAATTTTGAAGATGGTTGCACGGGCACAAGTAAACCACTCTGTACCATCATTTGTAAAAGGCCAACAGTTTTAAGTGTTACCGTTTTGCCGCCAGCATTCGGTCCGCTTATCACAAGTATCCTGTTAGTTTCATCAAGTGTTAATGAAACAGGAATAGTTGGCTTACTTGTTTTCTTATTATATAGATATAACAAAGGATGAAAAGCTTTTTCCAAATGAACAATGGCTTTATCCTCTATAAGAGGAAATTCACCATTCATGGCTAAAGCAAGTTTTGCTTTAGCACGGATAAAATCATACTCACCAGAAACAGAATGATACGTTGATAATAATGAGGAATACATAGAAAGTTTAGCAGTCAATTCGCAAAGCAAACGATAAACTTCTCTTTTCTCATCGCTTTCCAAAGAATAAATATCATTGTTCAATTCGATCGTTTCTTCTGGCTCTATAAAAGACGTTCGACGGCTTTCACTTTCGCCATGTAAAATTCCTTTCACAGTTCTTTTCTGTTCAGCATAAACGGCCAATACTCTTCTGCCATTTAAAAAACTTTCTTCAATATCAGCCAGGTAACCCTGTTTATTCAATTTGGAAATGATCCGATCGAAAGCTCTCCGCAATTCATTTCGCTTGCGATATAAATTCATTCGGATGGTTTGTAATTCATCCGATGCGTTATCCTTTACCTGTCCGCTTTCATCAATTATATCATCTATCATTTCAATGATAGCTTTTTCATAATAAGTTCCGTCAATAATTTTTACCAGGCTATTGTACACACTCCTTCGTTCTGCATCAAACCACCGAAAAATATTCTTCATCAATTCAGCCAGTTTCCTTATTTCGATCAACTCATCACCTGCTAGTATTGCTCCGGGAATTGAAAGAAGTTTTAACTCTTTTGATAAATTAAATATTGGGTCGTTTGGAAAATAGATGCTGTTTTGCAAAAGTTGTTTGTATTCATAATTCTGCCGCAATTCTGTTTCTATAATTTCAATCCGAGTATGAATGCCTAGCTGGTTTGCTTTCTCAATTGCATATTCACTTCTGCAATGTTCGGCCAACAATGTTTTTACCTTGTCAAATTCTAATTGTATGTATGCCGATTCCGGGAAAAGTTTCATATAAACTCCAAACTCCTAAAAGTTTCTTTAATTTTTATTATTTAGCCAGCAAAAGTAATTCTAATCATCGTCCCTTGCTACGCTCAGTTCATCATTCTGTTTTCATGGCATCTGACGTTGAGCGAAGCGAAACCCCGATAAATATGGGGGCACTCTTGGATTAACCCTATTCTATTCGAAATATTTGTTAAGAAACTCAGAAAGCTATTCGCACTGCCTTACACCTGACAAACCAACCTTCCGAAATCATCGTAAATTGCATTGAATTGGAGAAAATGGAAAAAAATAAAAAAAGAATATTTATGAAAACAATCTGGCTGGCAGCCTTTACCGGCGCCGCCGCATTAATTTCCTGTGCACAAAACAATAATCAAAATTTAAAAATGAATACAACAAAAACTTCTGACAAAACTGAAACCACTTTCACAGGCAAAGCAGATACAGCAACTTTTGGCACTGGTTGTTTCTGGTGTACCGAAGCAGTTTTCGAAGAATTAGAAGGAGTTATATCCGTAACGTCAGGGTATTCTGGCGGACATGTAGCAAATCCAAGTTATAGGGATGTTTGCACTGGTGAAACGGGTCATGCTGAATGCGTGCAGATCGTGTATGATACGTCAAAGATCAGCTTTGATGAATTACTGGAAGTTTTCTGGCAGGTTCATGATCCAACAACTTTAAATCGCCAGGGAGCTGATGAAGGCACACAATATCGCAGTGCAATATTTTATCACAATGACGAACAAAAACAAAAAGCCGAAAAATATAAAACTGAGCTGGATAAAAGCGGGGCGTTTGACAATCCAATTGTAACAGCTGTTGAGCCGTTCACTAAATTTTATACAGCAGAAAATTATCACCAGGAATATTATGAGCTTAATAAGAACTCCAATCCTTATTGCTCGATCGTCATTCAGCCCAAACTTGAAAAATTTGAAAAAGTCTTTAAGAATAAATTAAAGAAACATTAAAAGCAAAGGTGGGACTTGATCCCACCTTTTGTTTGTGTACCATTCAAATCATACGCTTTCTTTTTTGTTAAGAGATCAGGAATGGTTTTCCTGGAAATGTTTTCAACAGATAAAGGATAAACGGGTCATAGAATGGATCTTAATTTCATACTAGTATCAAACGGCTTCCAGGTCTTTGGATCTTATTGCTTTTCATGTGGAGTATTGGATCTTTAGTTAGCATAGGGGTTTAATGATATATCTGTATAAGTTCTTTCAAATAAGAAATATCCATTTGGAAAATTTGTCAACCCTAATAAAACATACCTGGGAATAAAACTGATAACGAAACTATCAGCTTAGAAAGTGAGAAATTCATACAACTAACAGAGTACGTTTTCAACAGGATCAGACTAATGGTATTTACAGGATAACGGAAGTGGCTTATTCAGGATATCGTTTCAAAAGCAGGATGTAAAAATAAAAACCAGTTTTTATTTATGCAAGCATGCAGTGTTATTTTTTTGAATAGTAATTCAACTAAACAAATAACTACTAAATAGATTATTTTTTTATTGTTCTTCTGAGTTCTAACCAGTTAAGATTATTAGGTTCAAACCCTGAAATTTCAGGTTGCACTAATCGTATAACACGGTCATACCATAATGGGATCAGTGGCGCATCATTGATCATTAACTGGTCAGCTTGCCGATATAAAATAAATCTTAAAGAGTCGTTTGGTTCAGCTACAGCCTGCTCGATCAACTTATCAAATTCAGGATTTTTATAGCGAGTGTAATTGGGAGGCGCAGGGTTTTTAGAATAAAAGCAAGAGAGATAATTAAAAGCATCGGCATAATCTGCTATCCAACTCCCTCTGAAAAAAGGAGCTTTTGAATTAGAGGTAAGTTCAAATAAGAACGATCTTAATACAACTTCAACTGTAACAGGGATGCCTGCTTCTTCAAATTGCTTTGCAAGATAACTTCCGATCTCGCCGTATATTGGTATTGTGTAAAGTTTAATGACTGGGAAGTTTGTACTATTTGTTAAGCCAGCTTCTGACAATAATTTTCTTGCTTTTCCCAAATCATAATGATATCCTTTTACCGAGGTATCAAATGAAGGCATTCCTTCCGGAACAAACCCATTTTCTGCGGGAGAGCTCAAAGAATTTCTTAGATACAAGATCATCTTTCTACGATCGATCGCATAGTTCATCGCCTGCCTTAATTTTTTGAATCGCGTTGGCGAATTTTTTATCAATTCATTTGTTGTATCAACTAGAAAACCAAAATACTCAGTATTGAGATAAGGATGAATTTGTAAAACAACCTTGTCTTTCCAACTGTTTCTTAACTCTCCTTTTAGAGTAAGAATCTCATCTTTAAAAGAAGCATCTATATCATTTAAAAAATCAAGTTGCTTTTGACGAAACAATAGAAACTCTGTTGCCTTACTCTCATTGAATGTGATCTTAAGTCCATCTAAATAAGGCAGCTTGTTACCTGCAGAATCTTTTTCAAAATAATTTTCATTCTTTTTAAATATCAATGCGAGTCCTTCCTCCCAAGCCACAAACTGAAAAGGGCCGGTACCGCATGGATGACTTCTAAAATCAGATCCATACTTTTCTACCACTTCTTTGGGTACAACAGAACAATAGGTCATTTTCAATATCTGCAAGATCGGCGCATAGGGTTTTATTAACTTTAATCTGAATGTAGAATCATTAATTGCTTTAAATCCGTCAACACTGTCCACCACATTATTGAAAATATAAAAGCCGGGACTTGCAATTTTGGGGTCTAAAATTCTTTTGAAACTATATTCCACGTCTGAAGCGAGCATTTTTCTTCCTTTTCTATTTTCAAATGCATCGTTATCGTGAAAGGTTACGTCTGTTCTTAAATGAAATATATACTCAAGCCTGTCGGCTGAAATATCCCAGCTTTTGGCAAGCGAACCTCTTGTTTTCGTGTCACCATCATTTTCAACAAGTGTATTGAACAATTGATGCACTGGCCACATCGTAGATTGATTTTTTGAAAATGCAGGATCCAGGGAAGCGATACCAGTGGATTCATTGTAATGGAATATCTTTTTTAAACTCTGATTCCTGGTACCGCAAGTGACAAGGCACAAGGAGCAAGGAAAAAGAAAGAATAGATATATATATTTATATTTCATTAATTATCGAACAGCTAAATTTACAATTCAAAATTTCACAAATTGAAAAAGATTTCCAAGACAATATTAATTTTTAATTGCTCATTACTGATCATTAATTCAATCAATGCACAATTCACACACCAGGATACTCTACGTGGTAGCAACGGGCCGGGAAGAGATTGGTGGGATGTGATGGCATATAAAATTGAGGTTACTCCGGATTACGATGCAAAATCAATAAGGGCATCGAATGAAATAATATTCAAGGTTTCAAAACAACCAGCAAACGAAACGATGCAGATCGATCTTCAACAGCCATTGACTATTGATAATATTTTATTGGATGGAAAACCAGTATCAAAATATGATCGGGAAGGGAATGTTTACTGGATAAATTTTGAAAAAAAGAAATTTAGCATCGCGACTGGTGGCGGAATGGAACAAGTCTATAAACTACTTATCAAGTATCATGGCAATCCAACAATTGCAAAACGTCCACCGTGGGACGGAGGTTGGATATTTACAAAAGATGCAAAAGGGAGACCATGGATGAGTGTTGCCTGCCAGGGATTAGGTGCAAGTGTTTGGTATCCTTGTAAAGATTATCAAGGTGATGAACCTGATTTTGGAGCTTCTGTTACAATGAAAGTCTCTGATACTTTAGTGGCTGTTTCAAATGGAAAATTATTTTCTGATAAAGCTGATAAAAATATAAGGCAAGAGGTCTGGGGAATAACAAATCCAATTAACAACTATAACATCATTCCCTATATTGGTAAATATGTTAACTGGACTGAAACCTACGAGGGCGAAAAAGGAAAACTGAACTGCAGTTATTGGGTGCTTGATTATAATTTAGAAAAAGCAAAAGAGCAATTTAAACAAGTGCCGATGATGTTGAAAGCGTTTGAATATTGGTTCGGTCCCTACCCTTTTTATGAAGATGGCTATAAATTAGTAGAAGCACCACATCTTGGAATGGAACATCAAAGTGCGGTGGCTTATGGTAATGGTTTTAAGAATGGATATCGTGGAAGAGATCTTTCGGGCTCTGCTGCAGGTTGGGGTTTAAAATGGGATTTTATAATTGTACATGAAAGCGGTCATGAATGGTTTGCAAATAATATAACAACGATCGACATTGCTGATATGTGGGTGCATGAAGGGTTTACCAATTATTCTGAAACTTTATTCACTGAATATTATTATGGTAAAGAAGCGGGCAGCGATTATTGTATCGGCACAAGAAAGTTGACCCAGAATGATAAACCGATTATTGGCCCTTATGGAGTAAATAAGGAAGGCAGCAGCGATATGTATTATAAAGGTGGCAACATGCTACATACCATCCGACAGGTCATTAATGATGATGAAAAATTCAGGGCAATATTAAGAGGACTGAATTCTAAATTTTATCATTCAGTTGTAACTACAAAGCAAATTGAAAGTTATATGTCTGAGCAATCGGGAAAAGATCTTTCAAAAATATTTGATCAATACCTGCGAACAACAACGATCCCTGTTCTTGAATACAAATTTACCGGTGACAATATGTATTATCGATGGAACAATTGTGTAGCAGGATTTAATATGCCTATAAAACTTAACGGCGCAAGTGACGATTGGTTAAAAGCAACAACAGAATGGAAAACAACAGCAGTAACTGCAGATATATTAAAAGATGGATTAAAGATCGATCGGAATTTCTACATTACCGTGAAAAGGGTCGATTAAAGATTTACAATTGACTATTCACCATTCAAGCCATTCACTATCTTTATCGCATGAGTAATATCCGAAGGCAAAGTATTATTTCTTCAATACTGATCTATGTTGGCTTTGCTTTCGGGGCATTGAACACTTATTTGTTCACAAGAGAAGACGGCCCGTTTACAAAAGAAGAATATGGGCTTACCGGGGTGTTCATGGCTATTGGGTCTATAATGATCTCTGTTGCATCTTTGGGAATGCCGGCCTACATCAATAAATTTTTTCCTTATTATAAAGATCACTTACCCAGGAATAAAAATGACCAGGCAGCATGGGCATTGCTTGTAAGTATTATCGGATTTGCTCTTTTAACTATCGCCGGATTATTTATGAAAAATATTGTGGGAAGAGCATTTGATAACTCACCACAAATTGTGCAATACTACTACTGGCTTTTTCCATTTGGTCTCGGACTAACTCTTTTTTCAGTACTTGAAGGATTTGCCTGGCAGAATCATAAATCCATTCTTTCAAATTATTTAAGAGAAGTACAGTTTCGTGTTTTTGTAACGATCCTTTTTGTACTTGTAAGTATCAGTGTAATAAAAGAATTTGACCTGTTTATAAAAATATATGCGTTTCTCTACCTTATTCTTGCTATTGTTCTTTTTATTTATTTATACAGCACCGGAAAGATCATTCTTTATTTTTCGGTAAGTAAAGTAACCAGGAGACTATTCAAAAAGATCCTGATGCTTTGCGGATTTGTATGGGGCGGCACACTTATATACAATCTTGCTGTGGTTGCCGACACAATTATTATTGCCGGCGTATTCCCTGATGGAGCCGGCATGGTTGGGCTTTTCACATTTGCTCAATACCTTACAAGCCTGATACAAGCACCACAAAGAAGTATTATTGCAGCTTCAGTCGCACATTTATCACAAGCCTGGAAGGATAAGGATTATAAAAAGATCAATCGTATTTACCAGCGTTCATCTATCAACCAACTTATTTTTTCTGCTGCGATGTTTTGTCTTGTCTGGTTAAATTATAATGATGCAATTGATTCTTTTCATCTGCAAGCTGAATATAAAGTGGCGCTTGATGTATTTCTTTTTATGGGGTTGATGCGGATAGTTGATATGGGTACAGGCGTCAGCGGGCAGATCATCACAACATCTACTTTTTGGCGATTTGATTTTATCACGGGTGTGATATTATTGGTAATAATGCTACCATTAAATTGGATGCTGACAATGAAACTTGGATTGATCGGCCCCGCAGTTGCTAACCTGATCTCATTTTCGATCTATAATTTTATCCGCTATCTTTTTTTGTTGCGAAAATTCAAGATGCAACCATTTACCATCAAATCGTTGCTTGCAATTTTATTAGCATTTGCCTGCTACGGCATTTGCTATTTTCTTTTAAAGGATAAAACTGGCATTGTATGGCTGGCGACAAGAAGTTTACTGTTTATTGGATTGTTTTTTGCCGGAACTTATTGGCTTGATCTTACACCCGATCTGAAAATTGTATTGGAGACTTTAAAAAAGAGAATTAAGAATTAGCGGTTTATTTAGCGCTTACTACTGCTTCACGATCTTTTAATCTTCCTACACCTACAAATTTTTTAGCCCAATATTCATCATAAATATCGCTGACCATTACGCCACCACTTGTAGATGCGTGAACAAATTTGTTGTTCTGAAGATAAACACCGACATGAGAAATACCTCCACGGGTATTGAAGAAGATCAGGTCTCCTTCTGTTAATTGTGTTCTTGAAATGCGACTCGTTAAATTATATTGTTCTCTTGCAGTTCTTGGAATACTAAGGCCATAAACCGAGGCAAAAAGAAATTGAGAAAATGCCGAGCAATCAACTCCTTTTTTTGTAGTACCTCCCAAACGATAAGGCGTACCATACCAATCATCAATGAACTCAAACATCTTTGGGTTGTTTATTTCCTCGGCAGGTGTATTTAGTAAAACAGCATATTTTATTTGCAAGGAAGATAAATTCTCTGCATTGCTTTCTCTATGAGTGCTACTGCGGGTTGTTGAAGTTTCCTTTTTTGCGAGAGATTTCTCTTGTTCTTTTTCTTTTACCCCTTTTGAAGATTCAACAGGCACATCAATCTCGTCCAAAAATTTTGATTCTTTTTTAACAGCGGTGGAATTACTGGTTGACGCAGTGCCATTGTTGCCGGTAAAAGCTGTTTTCAAACTAGCACAGCTTGCCAGCAATACAATCATTATTGAGTAAAGAGTTACCTGTTTCAGCATGTACTGGATTCAAAAATAAATGAGAAGGCCTATACGCTAAGATCCTGCCACCACTAGTTAACAAAAATAAAAAT
>Ga0207686_10000845_pt1 | contig 18612 bp, 13 predicted proteins | sample KBSM24metaG_FD_184396 | JGI IMG/M metagenome (GOLD analysis project Ga0207686, IMG submission 184396) | Miscanthus rhizosphere microbial communities from Kellogg Biological Station, Michigan, USA - KBS M2-4 metaG (SPAdes) (version 2) | ecosystem: Host-associated > Plants > Roots > Rhizosphere >...
TTCGTCCTGCAGGTCCTGCAGCAGGTTCAGGACCTGCGCCTGCACCGACACGTCGAGTGCGGACACCGACTCGTCGCAGATCAGTATGTCCGGCTTGAGTGTCAGGCAGCGCGCGATTGCGATGCGCTGCCGCTGCCCGCCGGAGAATTCGTGCGGGTATTTGTAGAACGACACTTCGGGCAGGCCGACCTTTTGCAGCAGCTCGAAGGCCAGCTCGGTGCGGTCCTGTATCGACGAGCCGATGCCGTGGATCTGCATCGGCTCGGTCAGGATCTGGCCGACGATCATCCGCGGGTTCAGCGACGCATACGGGTTCTGGAAGATGATCTGGATCCGGCGCTTGTAGTCCATGAACTGGCGCGGCGACATCGACAGGATGTCCTTGCCCTCGAAAAGCGCCTCGCCCGTCGTCGCCTCGTGCAAGCGCATCAGCGTCAGCCCCACCGTCGTCTTGCCGGATCCGGACTCGCCGACCAGCCCCAGCGTCTTGCCCTTCGGCAATCGGAACGAGACGTCCTTGACTGCCTCGAACTTGCGCTTTCCGAACAGGCCCTCGCGCGAATAGAAATCCTTGCCGAGGTGGCGGACGTCCAGGATGATCGGATCGGCGCGATCGATGCCGCGCTTGCGCTCGGTCAGGTGCATCGCCTTGCCGTGGCCGTTCATGAAATCCTCGATTACCGGAAGGCGGACCGGCCGGCGGTCCAGGCGAGGGCGGCACAACAACAGCGCCTTGGTGTATGCGTCCTGCGGATTTTCGAACACGGCCTTCGCCGGTCCCTGCTCGCGGATCTCGCCGTTGCGCATCACCACGACGTAGTCGGCAATCTCGCCGACGACGGCCAGATCGTGAGTGATGAACAGCACCGACATCTGGTGTTTCTTCTGCAGCGCGGCGATCAGCTCCAGAATCTGCTTCTGGATCGTCACGTCCAGCGCCGTCGTCGGCTCGTCGGCGATCAGCAGCTTGGGCTCGCAGGCGATCGCCATCGCGATCATCACCCGCTGCTGCTGGCCACCCGACATCTGCGACGGATACGCATTGATCTTGAATTCCGGGTCGGGAATACCGACCTCGGCCAGCAAAGCGATCGCGCGCTTTCTCGCCTGCGCAGTGCCCATGCCCATATGCATGCGCAGCACCTCGGTGAGCTGGAAACCGACGGTGAACACCGGGTTAAGCGATGTCATCGGCTCCTGGAAGATCATCGAGATGTCGGCGCCCCGGATCCTGCGCAGTTCATCCTGGCCGAGCTCGACGAGATTCCGTCCACCGTAGACGATTTCGCTGCCCGGCAGCACCGTCGCGTTCTCCTTCGGCAGCAAGCCGAGAATCGACAGCGAGGTCACCGACTTGCCGCTGCCCGATTCGCCGACCAGCGCGACCGTCGAGTTGGTCGGAATATCGAAGCTGATGCCTTTGACGGCTTCGAAGTTCGTGTCTTTGTCGAGTCGGAAATTGACCCGAAGGTTGCGGATCGAAAGCAGCGGCGCGGTCATCGTGTTTTTCCGGTCGCAAATTGCGCGGGCAGCGGGGCGGTCTTGGTCATTTCAGTTTCGGGTCCAGTGCGTCGCGCAAGGCGTCGGTGAACAGGCTGAACGCGGTCACGAGCAGCGCCATGAAGGTCCCGGCCGCCGCCAGCTGCCACCATTTCCCGAGGATCAGCTCGTTCTGCGCCTCGTTCAGCATCGAGCCCCACGAGACGACGTCGACCGGGACGCCAAAGCCGAGGAACGAAAGGATCACCTCGGATTTGATGAAGGCGACCGTCAATATCGAAAGCTGGACCAGCACGACATGGCTGACGTTCGGCAGGATGTGCACGAACATGCGGCGGGCGTTCGACGCACCGATCGCATCGGCGGCCTGCACGTACTCGCGCCCCTTGTGCTTCAGGTATTCGCCGCGGATCAGACGGAACACCCCAGTCCAACCGGTCAGGCCGAGGATGAGGATAATAGTCAGCGTGCCTTTTTGCTGCAGCACTGCGGCGACGGCCAGGATCAGCAGCAGATACGGAATCGCCGTGAACACGCTGTAGAACCAGTTGAAAACGTCGTCGAGCCACTTGCCGTAATAGCCGGCGACCGCGCCGAACACCGAGCCCAGGAACACCGCCACGATCGCGGCGGCGATACCGACGAAGATCGAGGTCTGCGAGCCCTTGATCACCTTTTTCAGGACGTCGCGGCCCCACTTGTCGCCGCCAAAAGGCAAGGTCGCCGCGCGGGTGGCGACTGCATCGGCGCGTCCTGCGCCTTTGGCCTTGATGTCGGCCATCACGTCGGCAAGCGGGTCGACGCTCTTGGTGTCGGGCATCGGCGGCGCTTCGCCCGGCTTGGTCGCTCCGGCCTTGATCGCGGCCAGCGCATCGGCCAGCGGGTCCGCGATCTGCAGGTCGGATTCGTTTTCGGTCGACCCGGGCTCTCCCGCGACCGGCGCGCCCGGAACGGCTCCCGCCGGCGCGGTCGCCGCGTCGGGTCCGACGAACGTGGGCGGCGCGTAGTTCACCCCCTCCTCCCGGGCCCAATCCTTGGCAATCAGCCCGGTGGCCGACAGGACGATCATCAACAGGAAGCCGGCGACGATCGCCAGCGAAACCATCGCCACGCGGTCCGAGCGCAGCCGGCGCCAGGCCAGTGCCCAGAGACCGGGGGAGACGGCGTGCGGAACATCGTAAGGCATCGTCCGTCTCCTATTTGAGCTGCACGCGTGGATCGACCGCCTTGTACATCAGGTCGGTCAACAGATTGACGACCATCGTCGCCACCGCGACATAGACGGTGATCGCCTTGATCACAGGAAAGTCGCTGCGCTCAACCGCGAGAATCACCTCGCGACCGATGCCTGGAATCGAGAAAAAGCGTTCGACCAGGAACGCGCCGATCAGCAGGCCCGGCAGCTGCGCCATCACGTGCGTGATGATGGGGATCGACGCATTGCGCAGGACGTGCACCCACATGATGCGATTTTCCGACACGCCCTTGGCGCGCGCGGTGCGGACGTAGTCCTGGTTGATCTCGTCGAGCACGAACGTGCGGAACAGCCGCAGGTCGGGCGCCACGCTGACGACCAGCAGGATGATGATCGGGAGCGACGCGTAGACGATCAGGTTGTGCCAGAAGCCGTCGCCCCAGCCTTGCACCGGGAACCAGCCGAGCTTGTAGGCAAAGACGTACTGAAACACGATGATGTACACCAGGATCGAAACCGACAGGCCGATGGTGCACACGATCATGACCGCCCGGTCTGTCAGCGAGCCGCGGACGTAGGCGACCGCCAGGGCGAGGCCGATCGCGACCAGCGTGCTGATGATAAGCAGCGGAATCAGCACGGTCAGCGATGGGCCGAGGCGGGTCGCCATGATGTGCGACACCGCCTCGTTGGTGCTCCAGCTGGCGCCGAAATCCCCGGTCAGGACCTGCTTGATGAATATCCACAGCTGCACGTAGAACGGCTGATCGACACCGAGCTGGCGCCGGATGTTCTCGATCTGCTCGGCGCTGGAAATCTTGCCGGCCAGCACGTAGGCTGGATCGCCGCCAACCCAGTTGAACAGGATGAACACCAGCAGGATGACCCCGAGCAAGGTCGGGATCATCTGCCATACCCGCCGGATGATGTACGCCGTCATGTTTCCTCCTGCTCGCGCCTGAAGCATTGCCCCGGCGCTTTTCGCCGCTTTAGTGTGCCAGCATTGCCGTCGACCGTGTGCCGGTGATTTCGGCGATGAACGCCTCGTTCGACGGCTCGCGCCCGAGAAACTCCCGCACCAGCTGCGCCGCGAGCTTCTGGCTGCCCTGGGCGAGGACCGTCGTTCGGAACCGCTTGCCGGTCGCCGGATCCATCAGGTTGCCGTCGAACTTCGACAACATGTCGAGTGCCAGGACCTGCGACCACATGTATCCGTAGTAGCCGGCGACGTAGCCGCTGATGATATGCGAGAAGGTGCCGGCGAAGTGGGTTCCCGGAACGTAGCCGAGCGGCGTTTCGCCTTCCATTCTTTCCCATAGCGCCTGCGGATCGGGAACGGTCTCGCCGCTCGCCGCCATGTCGTAAGCGGCGTAGAGATGCTGGCGCGAATAACGCATTCCGGCGCCGTACAGCCGCGCCGCCGAAAGCTGCTTGAGCCGCGCTTCGTCGATCGCCGGGCAGGCCGGCTTGCACAATGGCGGCAGCAGCGCCAGCGATTCGTGGCGCCTTGCCCATTCCTCGAACATCTGCGACGGCGCCTCGACGAAATCGCGCTGTACCGACGTGCCTGCCAGGGTCGCGTACTGGGTGTCGGAGAGGACATTGTGCATTACGTGACCGAACTCGTGCACCAGCGTCTCGAGCTCTTCGCTGGTGAGCCCGACCCGATTGAAGTTCGCCACCAGCGCGCTGACCGGCGTGCGGCGCGACCGCTTCGCCGAGCCTCGAACCGGCCACGCCGCCGCGTGGGTGAACTTGCCGGCGCGAGGAAACGGATCGATGTAGATGCCTCCCTTGAGCTTGCCGGTTGCGGCATCGAAGACATCGAAATAGCGCACGTCCGGGTGCCAGGTCGGCACAGTGGCGGGCGCGAAGCGGACGCCGTAGAGGCGGGACGAGATCGCCATCACCCACTGAATGCTCGCTTCCGTCGGAAAATACTCGCGCAAGGCTTCCTGGTCGACGCTGAAGCGCGCCTTTCTCTGCTGCTCCTGGTAGTAATCGGCGTCCCAGCGCTGCAATGTCACTTCGGCGACCGGCTTGTGCAAGGTCGCCGCCTTCAGCGCCGTCAGCTCGGCGATCTCCCTGCGCTCGACGTCGCGTACCGCCGACTTGACGTCGCGCAGGAATTTATCGACCGTCTGCGGATTGGCGACCATCCTGCGGCGGGTCGCGAATTCGGCATAGCTCGACAGTCCGAACAGGCCAGCCACCTCCTTGCGCAGCCGCATCGCCTCCGCCAGCAGCTCGATGTTCCTCGGCGTGCCGCGGTTCTGGAACGCGAACTGGTAGCGCCGGCGCGCCTCCTCGTTCTCGGCATTGGCCATGAACGGCAGATATTCCGGATAGTCGAAACCCAGCAGGAAATTGCCCTTGTCGTCGCGCTTCGCCTTGTCGAGATAGTCCCGCGGCAACCCGGTGACTTCATCGGGCGAGAAGACGACGCGTGTCTGGTTGTCGCGGATGTCGCGATCGAATTCCTGGCGGATCTCCTCCAGCCGATCGGCGACCGCCTTCAGCCGCGCCCGCTTGTCCGGATCGAGCGCAGCACCGTTGTCCTCGAATGTGTCGAGCAGATCCTTTCGCATCTTGGCCGCTGGGCCGGTGCGCGCCGTCAACGCCTTGATGCGCGCATACAGCGCCCCGTTCTGATAGAGCTCGGTTTCGAATCGAGTCGTCTTCGATTCGCAGGACTCGGCTGCGGTGCGGGTCGCTGCGTCGGGCGAGACGTTGGCAGCCAGGTCGATCGGTCCTTCGAAGTCCTCGAGCCGGATGCGCAGACGGTCCCAACGGTCGAGCAGATCGCGCGCCCCCGCGTTGCCCAGTGGCATCGCCTCAAGACGCTTGACCATCGCGGAAGCGTCGGCCAGGCCATCGGCGCAGGCTTTGGCGAGAGACTGCGCGTCGTAGATCGGGATCGTCGGACGCGCGGGGGCGGCGTTCGCCGCGGCCGCGAGCACCACGATGATCAGGGTCAACCAGGCTTTCGTCATGTCGTCCTGTCCTGTTTCTTGTCGAGCCTATGTCCGGTCGTACTTGGCGTGTGGCCGGTCAGGGACGCCGGCTGGTATCGATGTCGAAATAAATGAACTCGGCGAGCAGGATCGGGTGCTTCTTGTATCCGATGATCCTCGGTTGCACCAGCATATTGCGGAGCCGCGTGTCGTGCATTTTCACTACGCCGTTGACCTCGACCATGCGCCATAGCTGGCGATACAGGCGGCTGCGTTCGGGCGAGTCCGGCATCGTCTTGGTCGTAAGGTAGATCCGGTCCCATTCGGCCAGTTGGAAGCAGGCGCTGTTGTTTTCGTGACTGTTCGGGCCGTAGAAAAGCTGCATGAAGTCGTCGCCGTCCGGATAGTCGGCAATCCACGACGAGGTTCGCGACAGCAATTGGCATGCGCGCTCCTGCTTGAGCTCCTCGGGAAACCGGTTCTTGTCGACGTGGATGCGAATGCCGATGCGGTCGACCGATTTCTGCCAGAGCTCGTCGATCTCGCGGTCGCGCGACGACGGCGTCGACGAGTAGCGCCAGACCAGCGGCTTGCCGTTCGGCCAGGTGCGGTAGCCGTCGTCGCCACGCTTGTAGCCAAAATAATCGAGCAGCTTGTTCGCCAGCGGCGGATCGTATGGCACGATCGACCGGTAGCTCGGATCGTTGCCGATCACGCCCGGCGGGATCGGGTAGGCTTCGTCGATCGCCTGTCCCTTTCGGATGACGCGGATGTACTCGGCGTTGTCGAAGGACATGAAGATCGCACGGCGCAACGCGATCTTGTCCCTGGCAAAGCCGCCGAACTCGGGATCGGTCGTATTGATGTACGTGTAGTTGATGTCGGGATCGGTCGTGCGGCTGAGCCGCACTCCCCGACTGGCGAGCTCGGCGTTGACCTGGTTGTTCGGCAGCGCGACCGGCGCGAACTGCTCGCGCAGGTACAGGATGTCCAGCTCGTTATTCTGGAAAGCGAGCCACGCCGCCTGCTGCTCTTCGATGATGCTGATTTCTACGCGCCCGATCTGCGGCATCGTCTTGCCCGTCATCGCCGCGATCCGCTCCTTGTCGAGAGGATCGTCGCTCGGCTCGAACTGCCAGCTGATGCCACGAAACGATGGATTGGCCTCGAGCACGATCTTGTTCGAGCGCTTCCATTCCTTGAGCGTGTACGGGCCGGTGCCGACCGGGTGGCCGTTGGTGTCGTCGGCATAGGCTTCGATCGCCTCCCTCGCCACTGCTCCGGTATTCGGCAATGCGAGGATGTGCGCGAAGTTGTAGTCGGTTTCCTTTAGTCTGATCTTGAGCGTGTAACGATCGAGGACCTGCAGGCCTTCCACCTTGCGGTCGTAGTCGAACTTGCCTGTCTTTTCCGCGTCCTTCTTGACTTCGTCGAGGCCGAGCACGCCGCCGAGAAAGCTCTCGTACGGCGACTTGTTGGCCGGATCGCGGAAGCGCTTGATCGTGTAGGCGTAATCTTCGGCCGTCAATTCACGCGGTTTGCCCTTGAACACCGGATCCGGCGCGAAGTAGATGCCCTTGCGGATCTTGAACACGTACGTCCGCGCTTGATCACTGATCACCGGCATCGCTTCGGCAGCACGCGGCGCGAGCTTCGCGGGCCGCGCCAGGTAGTCGTAAGTCATCAGCGATTCGAAGATCGCTTCGCAGACCGTTTGCGAATAATAGTCCTGCACCTTGACCGGGTCGAAGCCGGTCTCGGCGACGTAGAACTCGATGCGCAGGACCTTGGCCGGATCGGCCGCGAGCGCGGCCGGAGCCGCGGTAGGCGCAAGCGCGATCGCCGCGGCGAGCAGCGATATCAAGCCGCGCTGCGCTATTCCGAGCATCGGTGCAGCATCGCCGCGAGCATCGGTGTCAGACCGAACAAGCGACACGGGACTCGCACTATTTAGCCGGACGCCTGGAATTGTCGATGTCCATGAACGGCCAGGGCGCGTGCAGGATCGGATGCTTCTTGTAACCCAGCATCCAGGGGTAGAAAAGCGTGTTCTTGTACCGCGTCGCGCCCATCACCCAGGTCGTATCGACTTCCATCTGCCGCGCCATCGCCCGGTAGAGGCGATTCCGCTCCGGCGAATCCGGCAGCCGCTGCGCCTGCCGATAGAACTCGTCGAATGCCGCCGACTTGTAGCAGGCATAATTCGATTCTCCGACGTTAGGACCGTAGGAAAGCTGCAGGAAGTTGTCCGCGGTCGGCCAGTCCGCCGTCCAAGCCGCACCGGCGAATTGCATCTGGCAGGCCCTGCCTTTTTGTATCTGATCGGCAAACTTGATCTTCGACGTCGCGAAATGGACGCCGATCACGTCGAGGCTTTTTTTCCAGAGCTCGTCGTACTCGCGGGCGATCGCTTCGGGCGTCGACCACAGCGTGATCAGCAGCGGCTTGCCGTCCGGCAGCGTGCGGTAGCCGTCGTCGCCGCGCTTGTATCCGAAATAATCGAGCAGCTTGTTCGCCAGCGCGGGATCGTAGTGATACCCCGAGCGGTAGTTCGCACTGTAGCCGACGACGCCGGGCGGTATCGGCGACTCGGCTCGGATCGCCTGGTTCTTGCGGATGATGCGTATTTCCTCGTCGATGTCGTACGACATCGCGATCGCGCGCCGCAGCGCAATCTTCTCCTTGTCGAATCCGCCGACGACCGGATCGACCATGTTGAAGTAGTAATAGGTCATCTCCGGCTCGAGATAGCGGTAGAGCTTGATGCCGCGTTTGGCCAGATCCGGTGCAACCTTGTTGTTCGGAATGGCCATCGGCGCGAACGAGCCGAAGCGATCGATGTAGTCGATCTCCGCGCCCTGGAACGCCAGCCAGCGCGACTGCTCCTCCTCCATCAGGCGCACGTCGACGACGCCGATCTGCGGCATCTGCTTGCCCTTCATCGCCGCGACGACGTCCTGGTCCCACGGATTGCCCGACGGCTGGAAGTCCCAGACGAAGCCGCGATACCCTGGGTTGGCGTGCAGCAGAATGCGGGCGCCCCGCTGCCACTCCGCCAGCATGTACGGCCCGGAGCCGACCGGGTGCCCCTTGGTATCGTCGCCATAGCGCTCGATGACTTCGCGCGCGACGATGCTGTTCGTCGGCGAGGCCAATATGTAGGCGAAGTTGAAGTCGACGTCGATCAGATGAAAGCGGATCGTATAGCGATCGACGACTTCGAGTCCGGGAATCCGGGCGTCGTAGTCGAACCGGTCGCCGTTCTTTTTCGCCAGCGCCTCCTGCTCGTTCAGGCCGACAATTTTGCCATCGAACAGAAATCGCCAGGGCGAGCGATTCTTCGGATCGAGGAAGCGCTTGATCGAATAGGCGACATCTTCCGCGACCAGCTCGCGCTTTTCGCTTTTGAACGCAGGGTCCGGCGTAAAATAGACGCCCTTGCGCAGATGAAACGTATATGTCTTGCCACCGTCGGCGACTTCGGGCAAGGCTTCGGCCAGCATCGGCGCGAGCTTGACCGGTTCGGCCAGGTAGTCGTAGGTGAGCAGTCGCTCGAAAATTACCTCTTCGATCAGCCCGGAATAGTAGTTGGTGCTCCGCGAAGGATCGAAGCCGTCGTCGCCGGCTTCGATCGCGACGTGCAGCACCTTGTTCGGATCCGCGGCGGCTGACGCCTGCGCGGGAACGCCGGACAACGCCAGCAGGCAACCCGCGACGACGATGAAGCGCAGAAACGGACGGCCCATCGATCCCTCTCCGGCGAAAGGCGCGTAATGTACCACTTCCCGCCCCGGCTCGACGCCCGTTGCGACGGAGCGCCGCGTTCGGGTGCAAGCCTGGCGCCCGCGGCGACCGGACGCCTGCCCGCGCCGCGCAAGCCGCCGGCCCGATGAAGCCGCCGTTCTGGGACCAGGCCGCGCGCGAGCTCTCGCGCCGCGACCGCACTCTGCGCCGGCTGATCCGCGCTTACCCCGGCATCCATCTGAAGCGCCGCGCCGATCCCTTCACGACGCTGGCCAGGGCGATCGTCGGCCAGCAGATATCGGTCAAGGCAGCCGACGCTATCTGGTGGCGTTTTGTCGACGTGGCGGACAATGCGCCGGCACACAGATTCCGGCGCCTTCCGGCGGCAAAAGTCGCCGCGGCCGACATGGCGGCATTGCGCGGCTGCGGATTGTCGCAACGCAAGGCGGAGTACCTGTCGGACCTCGCTCGGCATTTCGCCTCCGGCAAGCTCGATCCGAAGCGCTGGCGCAAGCTCGACGACGAGGCGGTGATCGCAGAGCTGATCGACGTCAAGGGGATCGGGCGCTGGACGGCGGAGATGTTCCTGATGTTTCACGAGCTGCGCCCCGATGTGCTGCCCGTCGACGACCTCGGCCTGCAAAAGGCGATGGCACGACTGTTTCTGAAGGATGCGCTCCCGACCCGCGACGCGATGCTTGCGCTGGCCGAGCCCTGGCGGCCATGGCGCTCGGTCGCCACCTGGTACTTGTGGCGCAGCCTCGAGCCGGTTCCAGTCGACTATTAGCCCGGCAGCGCGAACTCCCTGGCGCGCGCCGCCGGCAACGGTCGCCGCGGCCCTACGTACAATGCCCGCATGGACGATGCTTCGGCAGCACCTTATGCGGGACTCACGCCCGACTGCGTGCTCGATGCGCTCGATGCAGTCGGACTCTTCTGCGACGGCAGGCTGCTTGCGCTCAACAGCTACGAGAATCGTGTCTATCAGGCGTGGCTCGACGAGCGAGCCAGGCCGTCGGTGGGTACGGCGTCTTCGGTCGTCGTCAAGTTCTATCGTCCGTCGCGGTGGACCGATGAGCAGATCGGCGAGGAGCACGCATTCGTCTCCGAACTGGCCGTGCGCGAGATTCCGGTCGTCGCGCCGATGGCACGCGGCGGCGCGACCCTGCATCGTTTCGCCGACTTCCGCTATGCGGTCTATCCGCAATGCGGCGGCCGCGCCCCCGAGCTCGAGGATCGTGCGACGCTCGAGTGGATCGGCCGTTTCGTCGGACGCATCCACGGCGTCGGCGCGAACGCGCCGTTTCGCGTGCGGCCGTCGCTCGACGTCGCGAGCTTTGGCGACGAGCCCCGCGAGTGGCTGCTGGCCAACGGTTTCATCCCGCCCGACCTGGTTGCCGCCTGGGAGAGCGTCGCCGCGCAGGCGATCGAACGCGTGCGGCATTGCTACGAGCGCGCTGGCGCGGTCCGCAATATTCGCCTGCACGGCGACTGCCATGCCGGCAATGTGCTGTGGCGGACCGGCGGCCCGATGCAAGGGCCGCATTTCGTCGATTTCGACGATTGCCGCAGCGGACCCGCGGTACAGGACTTGTGGATGCTGCTGTCGGGCGACCGCGACGACATGCGACGCCAGTTGCGCGCCGTATTGGCGGGGTACGAGGATTTCTGCGACTTCGACGACCGCGAGCTGCATCTGATCGAAGCGCTGCGTACGCTGCGGCTGATCCACTATTCGGCATGGCTGGCGCGCCGCTGGCACGATCCCGCATTCCCGGCAGCGTTCCCCTGGTTCAACACCCAGCGCTACTGGCAGGATCGCGTGCTGGAATTGCGCGAGCAGATCGCGGCAATGGACGAGCCGCCATTGTCGATCTAGCGAGAAACCGTCCGGCCGCGCGCCGCGGGGCCGTGCGCGTTCGACCGGCCAGGGGCGGACCGCGCGTGTAACGGCCGGCGCGCGGGCTTAGCCCTCCGACGCCGTCAGCACGCCATCGAGCAGGTGCAAGGTTCGATCGGTGCGCGCCGCCAGATCGGGATCGTGCGTTACGATCACGAGGCTCGTGCCCGCGCTGCGATTGAGCTCGAGCATCAGATCGAACACACCTCCGGCGGTGCGCCGGTCGAGGTTCCCGGTCGGCTCGTCCGCGAGCACGCACGCCGGTGCCGTCACCAGAGCGCGGGCCAGCGCGACGCGTTGCCGTTCGCCGCCCGAGAGCTCGGCCGGACGATGCTGCGCGCGATGAGCCAGCCCCACCCGCTCCAGCAGCGCGGCGGCACTTGCCCGTGCCGCCGGTCTCGCATCGCGGCGGATGTAGAGCGGCATTGCCACGTTTTCCAGCGCCGAAAATTCCGGCAGCAGATGATGAAACTGGTAGATAAAGCCCAGCGCGCGATTGCGCACCCGGCCGCGCTCGGCTTCGGACAACTGCGCGAACGGCGCGCCTTGCACGAGCACCTCGCCGGCGCTAGGAGCGTCCAGCCCGCCGAGCAGATGCAAAAGCGTGCTCTTGCCCGAGCCCGACGCGCCGACGATCGCCAGGCGCTCACCCGGGGCTACCGCCAGATCGATCCCCAGCAGCACCGGCACGTCGAGCGGTCCGCTGCGGTACGTCTTCCGCAAGCCCCGGCACTCGAGCACGGCCGCTGCGCCGACCTCACTCATAGCGCAGCGCCTCCGCGGGATTGACCTTGGCCGCCCGCCAGCTGGGATACAGTGTCGCGAGCAGCGCGAGCAGCAACGCGATCGCGGCGATCAGCACGATATCTGCGCGCTGCAGATCGGACGGAACCTCGCTGATGTAATAGACGCTCTTGTCAAGAAACTGGATGCTGAACGTGCGCTCGATGAACGGCACGACGACGCCGATGTTGAGCGCCAGCGCGATGCCGCCGACCACGCCTATTAGCGTTCCGATCAAGCCGACCAGCGCGCCCTGGATGACGAATATCGTCAGGATGCTCGCCGGCGATGCGCCCAGCGTGCGCAGGATGGCGATGTCCGCCTGCTTGTCGGTGACCACCATCACCTGCGCGGAAACGATATTGAATGCAGCGACCGCGACGATCAGCGTAAGAATGATGAACATCACTCGCTTTTCGATCGCAACGGCACGAAAGAAATTGGCGTGATCCATTGTCCAGTCGCGCACTTCCGCGTCGACCGGCATGACTCGGGCGAGCTCGCGCGCGACCTCGGGTGCCGCAAACATGTCGTCCAGCTTGAGCCGCACGCCGCTGACTGCGTCGTCGAGCCGGTACAGCTTCTGCGCGTCGGACAGCTCGATCAGCGCGAGCCCGTTATCGAACTCGTACATTCCGACCTCGAACACGCCGACGACGCGGAACGTCTTCACCCGCGGCAGCGTGCCCGCCGGAGTCACCGTCCCCTGCGGGGTGATCATCAGCACCGAATCGCCGACGCGCACGCGCATCGCTCGCGCCAGGTCGATGCCAAGCACGATGCCGAAGCCGCCGGGCTTCAGATCGGCGAGCGACCCGGCCCGCATGTGTCGTCCGATATCGGCGACGCTGTCCTCGCGCGCCGGGTCGATGCCGCGCACCAGCGCGCCGCGGTTGGCGTCGCCCGCTGAAAGCATCGCCTGCCCGAACACGAACGGCGCGGCGCCCTGGACATGCGCCTCCTGTCGCGCGATCCGGGCCACGTTCTGCCAGTCCGGCATTGCGCCGTCGAGCGCTCGAATCTCGATATGCGAGGCGACCGACAGAATGCGAGTGCGCAATTCGTTCTGGAAGCCGTTCATCACCGACAAGACCACGATCAGTGCGGCGACGCCGAGGAAAATGCCGGCCATCGAGACAAAGGCGATGAAGGAAACGAAGCCGTTGCGGCCGGCGCCGCGACGGGCGCGGGTATAGCGAAGGCCGACCAGGATTTCGTAGGGGGTCAAGGCTGCCGGTCGATGCGAATTCGGGACAGCGAAGTGTGCCACACTCGCTTGCAGCGCACTTCCGCGCATGTTCAGGCCCTTGCCGGCATCGGTGTCCGAGGCGAGGTGCGTGCTACACTCGATTTGCCCTTGCCCGCCCTTCTCCGCATGCAACTCAAGCTGGTCGTCCCGGGATTGCTCGACCTCGCGGAGACAGAACCGGAGCGGGCCGACGCCGAGGGCGCCGCGTTGGCCCGGCTTTTGGCGACCAGCCCGCCGCCTGCAGTGCATGACGGCGCAATCGGCGTCACCTGCGCCGCGCTGGGCGTTGCCAAGCAGCGCGACTGGCCGGTGGCGCCGCTGCTCGCGGTCGCGGCGAATCTCGATCCCGGCCGCGCCTACTGGCTGCTGGCCGAACCGGTGACCTTGCTTGTCGGCCAGCTCGATGTGCGGCTTGGCGCTTTCGTCGATGACCTTTCTGCAGACGAGTCGGCGGCGCTGGTGGCGACGCTGAATTCGCATTTTGCCGGCGATGGACTGCGCTTCACTGCGGTCACCCCGGCGCGCTGGCTGATCGCCGCGACCGATGTGCAGCAACTCGTGACCCATCCGCCTGACGACGCAGTCGGCGCGCCGATATTTCCGTTCCTGCCCGACGGGCCGGACGCGGCGCGCTGGCGACGATGGCAAAGTGAGATGCAAATGCTGCTGTTTGCCCATCCGGTGGCTGACGAGCGTGAGCGGCAAGGCCGGGCCGTGGTCAACGGAGTCTGGCTGTCGGGCGGCGGCGTGCGCACCGGGGCGCAGGCGGCGCCGAACATCGCTTCGCTGTGCGCCGACTCGCCGCTGCCGCGCGATCTTGCGCGCGCCTGCGGCGTGGAGGTCGCCGCCGCGCCGCAATCCCTTGAGGCGTGGATCGCAGGCGGAGCCAAATCGCCGTCGCTGGTGTGGCTGCCAGCGATCGACACGAGCGATCGAATGTCAGCGCTCGCGGCGCTCGGGCGCGACTGGGCCGACCCGCTGAGCGCAGCCCTCGCCGCGCGGACGATCGAAGTAAACGTCGCGATATCGGGTCGTGGCCGGGCTTTGTCGTTTACGCCGCGCCGGCCCTCGCTTGCCGCGCGTTGGCGCGCCCGTCTCGCGCCTGCCACGCTGTCGACGCAGCTCACTGCGGCCGGGCGCTGAAATGGAAATAACGAGTCGCAATGTACCCGAGGCCGCCGCGACGCTCGGCGCCGCGGGCATCTCCCCGGTCATGGCGCGTATATTTGCCTCGCGCGGGATTGCATCGACCGCGGAGCTCGACAACGACCTGGCCGGCCTGCCGCCGTGGCAGACGCTGAAGGGCATCACCGCCGCGAGCGAGCGCCTTGCCTTCGCGATCGAACGCGGCGAACGGCTGCTTATCGTGGCCGACTACGATGCAGATGGCGCGACCGCCTGCGCGGTAGCGATGCGCGGTCTCGCCGCGATGGGCGCGACGGTCGAGTTCCTGGTACCGAACCGTTTCGAGTTCGGTTACGGCCTGACCCCCGAGATCGTCGCGCTCGCGGCCGCGCGGCGTCCGAACATGATCATCACCGTCGACAACGGCATTGCGAGCGTCGAAGGGGTCGCCGCGGCGCGGGCGCTCGGCATCGACGTGCTGATCACCGACCACCACCTGCCCGGCGAACAGATGCCGGAGACCGAGTGGATCGTCAATCCAAATCAGCCGGGTTGCGCGTTCCCGAGCAAGCATCTGGCCGGCGTCGGCGTGATGTTCTACGTGCTGTGCGCGTTACGGGCGCTGTTGCGCGAGCGCGGTCACTTCGCGAATCGCGCCGAGCCGCGTCTGGCTGCGCTGCTGGACCTGGTGGCGCTGGGCACGGTCGCCGACGTCGTCAGGCTCGATCACGCCAACCGCATCCTCGTCGATCAGGGACTCAGACGAATCCGCGCCGATCGCATGCAGCCGGGTGTGCGCGCGCTGCTCGGCGTCGCCGGTCGCGCGCCACAACGGGCGACAGCCTATGACCTCGGGTTTATCGCCGGCCCGCGGCTCAACGCCGCAGGTCGACTCGCCGACATGTCCGTCGGCATCGCCTGCCTGATGTCCGACGATCAGGCGAGCGCCGACCGGATTGCGGCTGAGCTCGACGGCCTTAACCGGGAGCGGCGCGGTGTCGAGGCGAGAATGCAGGAACAGGCGCTGGCCGACCTGGAATGCGGCATCGACGAGCACGCGTGCACGCTTTCCCTGTACCGCGCCGAGTGGCACCAGGGCGTCGTCGGCATCGTCGCCTCGCGTCTGAAGGACCGCTATCATCGGCCGGTGATCGTCTTCGCCCGCGCAGGGGCCGATGGAGAGCTCCGCGGCTCGGGCCGTGCGATCGCCGGTTTTCATCTGCGCGATGCGCTCGACCTCATCGCCAAGCGTGCTCCCGGCACCATCAGGCGATTCGGTGGGCACGCGTACGCCGCGGGCCTGTCGCTGCACGAAACAGCGCTGGCCCGTTTCGCCGATGAGTTCGAACGAGTCGGCCGCGAATGGCTCTCGCCGGCGCTGCTGATGCGCAAGATCGAAACCGACGGTGCGCTGGCCGCGGGCGAGCTGACTCTGGGTCTCGCCCAGATGTGCGCCGGACACGTCTGGGGTCAGGGTTTCCCCGCGCCTGCGTTCGACGCCGAGTTCGTGGTCACCGAGCAGCGCGTCGTCGGCGACAAGCATTTGAAGCTCGCCCTCTCGCTGGGCGAACGGCGCTTCGATGCGATGCTCTTCCAGCAGACGGTGCCGCTGCCTCCCCGGATTCGCGCCGCGTACCGGCCTGAAGTCAATCACTACCAGGGGATGGAGTCGCTGCAACTGGTGATCGAGCACTGGCTGCCGGTCTGACTCAGCGCGCCGCGTCCGCGTCCTGGACAAAGGATGCCTCGTGCAATGCATCAGAATGACGCGATAGCCGAGCGCCGCTCCCCGAAATAGCTCTTGTGTGGCCTCTCTCTAAGCTACTGTTTATTTTAGTTTCTTTTGGTCTGCCGCGCCCGTGCTGTTGTGGTCCCGGCCGAGGTTGTGCAACGCAATGAAAAGAGATAGAGTCGCCGCACTCAAGCGGGGCACTGCTGCCCATAACGATCAGGGAAGATCATGCGGCTCAAAGGCAAAGTTTCGATCATCACCGGCGCGGGCCAGGGCATCGGGCAGGCGACCGCGGTCAAATTTGCCCAGGAAGGCGCCAAGGTCGCCGTTTGCGACATCAACGAGGCGACCATCCAGGAAACCATCGCGAAGATCGAGGAGTTCGGCGGCGAATCGGCCGGCTTCGTGATCGACGTCACCGACAAGCAAAGCATCGCCCGCATGGTCGAAGGGGTAATGGCCAAATGGGGGCGGATCGACACGCTGGTGAACAATGCCGGCATCGTGCAGGACGCGCAATTCAGGAAAATGAGCGATGACCAGTTCGATCGCGTCGTCGACGTCAATTTGAAGGGTGTCTACAACTGCACCAAGGCCGTCGTCGACATCATGCTCGAGCAAAACTCCGGATGCATCCTCAACGCCTCATCGATCGTCGGCATCTACGGCAATTTCGGCCAGACCAATTACGCGGCAACCAAGTTCGGCGTCATTGGCATGGTCAAGACCTGGGCGCGCGAGCTCGGCCGCAAGGGCATTCGCGCCAATGCGATCTGTCCAGGCTTCATCCACACGCCGATCCTGGCGTCGATGCCGGACAAGGTCGTCAAGATGATGGAAGATCGCGTTCCCCTCGGTCGCCTCGGGCAGCCGGAGGAAATCGCGAACACCTACGCCTGGCTCGCCTCCGACGAGGCGAGCTACATCAACGGCGCGGTCATCGAAGTTTCGGGCGGCGCCACGATCTGATCGGGCGCGTTGCCCGTAGCGGCGCTTGAGCGCGCCTGCCGCGCTTGGTAGCATGGACGACCTTCTGACTGGCCGATCCCATCATGCGCCGATTAGCATTGCTTGCCCTGCTCGCCGCGAGCGCGCTGTTGCCCGCCGCATCGGCGTACGCTCTCGACAAGGTCGATCCATACATCTGCCCGACGGCGCTCAACGGCAGCGGCATCGACTGCTTTTTCGAGGCGGTTTCGCAGACCTACACGATGTGCCGCCAGGTCAAGAGCATCGAGATCATCGAATTCGGGCTGGCCGGTGCTCAGGAAGGCGTCCACGGCGCCAAGACCGAGGGCTGCATCGAAAAGCACAAGCGGCTGATGGCGCGCCCCTACCAGGCGGCATTGCGCGAAGCCGGACGCGACAAAGCGAAGGTGCAGGGCCTGCAAACCCTTTACGCGACCTGGACCAAGAGCCTTGCCGATCTGACGCCGGGACCGGACGAATTCGACGCCGTGTACAAGCAGCGTGTCACGCATCCATACGGCGTGTTCGAACAGCAGATCAAGGTGCTGCGCGAGCCTCCGCCGGCGGTCGCCGCGGGCAAGCCGGCAACCAAGGCGGCGAGCAAGAAAAAACCCGACGCGCAGTGATCACACGCCACCGGAACGATCATGGCGCGCGCGAGGCGCTGAAGGGGCGACGCTGAGCGACACCGAGCTCGGTTCGGTTTTCAACGCCGACGGAGCGCTTGCCCGCAATGTCCCCGGCTACCGGCCGCGGCCGCAGCAAATCGCGATGGCCGAGGCGATTGCGCTCGCCATTAGGACGCGCGGCCAGCTGCTCGCCGAAGCCGGGACAGGCACCGGCAAGACCTTCGCCTATCTGGTTCCCGCCCTGCTTTCCGGCGGCAAGGTGATCATTTCGACCGGGACCAAGACGCTTCAGGACCAGCTCTACCAGCGCGATCTGCCGCTGGTGCGCGATGCGCTGCGCATCCCGATCACCGTCGCCCTGCTGAAAGGCCGCGGCAACTATGTCTGCCACCATCACCTGGCGCGAACAGCGGCGCAGCCGACGTTCGCGTCGCGCGCCGATATCGGCTATGTGAAGCGGATCGAGTCCTTCGTGCGCACGTCGGAAAGCGGCGACAAGAGCGAAGTCGCCGACGTGCCGGAGAATGCCGCGATCTGGGCCGACGTCACTTCGACGCGCGAGAACTGTCTCGGCACCGACTGCGGGCATTACAACGAGTGTTTTGTGATGAATGCGCGCAAGCAGGCGCTCGCCGCCGACGTCGTCGTCATCAACCACCATCTATTCTTCGCCGATGTCATGCTCAAGGATGAAGGCATCGCCGAGCTGCTGCCCGCTTCGAACACGGTGATTCTCGACGAGGCGCACCAGCTGCCCGAGACCGCGACGCTGTTTTTCGGCGAGGAAGTCACCGGCGGTCAACTGGCTGAGCTCGCGCGCGACGCCGAGCTA
>Ga0207686_10000848_pt1 | contig 18565 bp, 18 predicted proteins | sample KBSM24metaG_FD_184396 | JGI IMG/M metagenome (GOLD analysis project Ga0207686, IMG submission 184396) | Miscanthus rhizosphere microbial communities from Kellogg Biological Station, Michigan, USA - KBS M2-4 metaG (SPAdes) (version 2) | ecosystem: Host-associated > Plants > Roots > Rhizosphere >...
TTCGGGCCGAACGTCTTCATCACCATCGCCTTCGACTTCGCGTACTGGGCCGAGTTCGTGCCGTAGTTGTCTGCGCCTGCCGTGCTGGCGAACGCAAGCACGATCACTATTGCGAGCGCGAGTAGAATCGATCTCATCGGGTCACCTCCGATAGTCGGATGAGAGCCGGGGAGATCCATAGAGGCACCAGTGCGTAGCGGCGACGGGAACCTCAAAGGCTCCCCGGCTCACGTCTGTGTGTGTAAGCCCGTAGTCTAGACGCCAATGACGACGGTTGACCTGGAGCAGGAGCAGCGCGAAGCCTTCGAGATCCTGCAGCGCCGCTACGGCGAGATGGAGGCAGAGCGCGAGGCGGCGATCCGCGACCCGCGCTACTTCCTCCGCCACACCTCCGCCACCGACTCCCGCACAGGCGAGGAGTTCACGTTCGACTTCGGCCCCGACTCGGGCTGGGCCTGGCAGGGCGACGTGCTGCAGGACTTCATGGACCACCAGATCACGCTGGCCCTGAAAGCGCGGCAGCTTGGCGTCTCATGGATCGCCATCGGCTACGCGCTCTGGAAGATCCTCTCGACTCCGGGCACCAAGGCGCTCGCCGTCTCGATCAACGAGACGGAGGCGTCGGTCCTGATCGGACGCGCCTGGGACCTGTTCGAGTCCCTGCCCGAGCATCTACGGATGGAAGTCACGGTACTTCGTCCGCACAAGGGGAGGCCAACGACCCAGATCGTCTTGGAGTTCCCAGACGGCAAGATCTCCTCCCTCGTCGCGATGCCCTCGACCCCGAAGGCCGGGCACGGGCAGGTCGCCACCCTCGTCATCCTCGATGAGCATGCCCGTCACGCCTACGCCGAGGAAGGGTGGAAAGCCTTCATCCCCGTCGTCGCCGACGGAGGCCAGATCATCATCGTCTCCACCGCGAACGGGATCGGCGGCACCTTCTACGACCTCTGGATGAACGCGGATGACCGGGGTGTCCACACGATCTTCCTACCCTGGAACTTCCACCCCAACCGCGATGCGAACTGGTACATGCGGGTCGCCAAGGCGCTGCCGGAAGCAGACCGCGCCGAGCAGTATCCGCTCACCCCCGCCGACGCCTTCCTCGGCACGGCAGGCTGCTGGTTCGACACCGAGGCGCTCACCTACTACGGCGAGAACCCGCGCAAGCCCGAGTACCGCTTCCGTTTCCACGTGGAAACGGACGGCAAGAAGGCGTCGGTGGTGCGCTCCAAGGACGGCTGGATCAAGCTCTTCTGCCAGCCGATCCAGGGCCGCGAGTACGCGCTCTCCGCCGACATCGCGACCGGGCGCGGCACCGACTACTCCTGCGGCTACGTGATCGATCTCACCAACGGCGAGCTATGCGCCGAGATCCACTGCAAGATCGATCCCGACCTCTTCGCCGAGCAGCTTCACTTCCTCGGTCGGATGTTCAACACGGCGCGGATCGCGCCCGAGATGGGCGGCGGCTATGGCGAGCCTGTCGTCCTCAGTCTTCGGGATGGGCGGAAAGGCCGTCCGCCCTACCCGAAGCTCTACCGCCACCGGATCGAGGACAGGCCGGACTTCAAGCAGCACATCACCTACGGCTTCCCGATCACGAACAAGACCCGGCCCCAGATCATCAACCAGGCCGAGCAGTGGATCCGCGAGCGCTCGCTGCCGTTCATGCCGCTGGAGTTGATCCTCGAATGCAAGACCTTCGTCAGGCAGGACGTGATGCCCTCGCCGAGGGCTGCGGCGGGAGCGAACGACGACCGCGTGATGGCGCTCTGCCTCGCGCTTGAGCTTTACCGCCTCTACGGGCACCACGCCCACGACCACCGCAAGCAGGTCAAGAAGCGCCGAAAGAAGTACCGTGCAAGGTACGAGTGGGAGTGAGCCGTCCTGCGACTTCCCTACGATCAGGGCGATCCCCAGACTGAGGAGTGACCGTGAGCCAGATGATGGATCCAGCCATGATGGGACCACCGCCGGGCGCTCCCGACCCCGGCATGGGGCCACCGCCGGACATGGGCGGAGGCGGAGTCCCCGAGCAGCTTGCTGCCGCGCTCGGTGGCGGAGGCGGGATGAACTCGACCGACCTCCTCGCCGAGGGGCCTCTCGCAGGAGAGGAGCAGGGTGCCGAGGAAGAGGTGGCGGAGGAGGATCCGCTGACGATGGTGAGAGACGCCATCGCGCTGCTCCGCAAGGCGGGAGAGGTGGAGCCGGACGACGTGCGCTCACACCTGATCGACAAGGTCCAGGCCGACCTGCAGAAGATCCTCTCGTCGGAGTCGCAGAAGACCGACAAGCTGCGGTCCGCGCTCGGTGGCTGACGACCTTCGAGATCCGTACGAGCCGACCCTGGAGTACCGGGATGCGTTGTCGATGGTCGTGGCAGCGCAGGAGTCTGCGGAGCAGTTCTCGCAGAACTACGTGGACAAGGTCGAGCGGCGCTACCGCGCCTATCGCGGCATGGCGGAGTTGAAGGTCAACGAGGGCGACGAGTGGCGCTCCAACCTGACGACGCCGTACATCCTCCAGACCATCGAGGGGATGATCGCGACGATGCTCGACCCGAACCCGATGTGGACGGTGACGCCGAGGCCGCAGCCGTTCGAGCCACTGGAGGTGATCATGGCCCGGCTCGGTGGAGGCCAGATCGCATCGCAGGCGCTGCAGTGGGCGATGGACAACGACGACTTCCCGATGAAGCAGCGGCCCTTCATGCAGCAGGATCTCGTCGCCGGGAAGACCGTCGCCAAGATCGGCTGGCGCACCAAGAAGACGAAGAGGATGGTGCTGACTCCGGTCGAGGCGCAGATCCTCGACCAGTTCGGCAACGTCACCCACACCTTCCCCTCTACCTCCGAGGAAGAGCAGGACGTGACGATCTTCGACGGGCCGACGATGACCGTCCGCGACGTGCGCGACTTCTTCCGGCCCGAGTCGGCGACCAACGTCGATGACGCGGCCTGGGTGATCGACCGCTCCTGGCAGACCTTCGACGCGCTCAAGAAGATGGAGCAGGCGGGGCTGTACAAGCACGTCGATCAGGTGAAGGAGACGCAGAACATCGCCGCCCAGACCGGGTACGGGGAGCGCGAGCAGATCCTCCGCAACCAGGACAGGACGAAGGGCCTGATCGAGGTGCTGGAGTACTGGACCGACGAGCGCGTGATCACCATCGGCAACCGCCGCGTCGTCCTGCAGGACATCCCGAACCCCTACCGTCACGGACGGAAGCCGTTCGTCGTCACCTCGGCGATGCCGGACGCCTTCCAGATGGACGGCATCTCGGTGGTCGAGGCGCTCGGTCAGCTTCAGTCGATGCTGTGGACGATCCAGAACCAGGGCCTCGACGCGCTCCGCCTGAACGGCAACCCGGTCACCCTGATCCGCTCCGATGTCGATGACCCCGACGCCTTCGAGTTCCACCCCGGCGCTCAGTGGATCGTGGAGGATCCGGGCCAGGTGACGAACCTGCCGCTCGATCCGAACGTGGGCAACATCACGATCCAGCGCGAGCAACTCATCAAGGGCGACCTGCAGAACATCATGGGCGGTCTGCCGATGGCAGGCGGCGTCTCGTCGGGCACCATCGACCAGACGACCGCGACCGGGATGAGCATCATCACCTCCATCGCGCAGAAGATCATCAGCGCGAGGAAGCAGCACTACACCTGGGCCTACGAGCAGATCGGCGAGCAGTTCCTCCAGGTCATGGGCCAGATGATGCGCGGCGACCGCGCCGTCTCGGTGATGGGCAAGGAGGGGAACCGTAGACTGATCCTTGTCTCCCCGCTCGACCTGCAGGGCGACTTCGACTGCAAGATCTCTGTCATGGACGACTCGATGCTTCGCCAGGAGAAGAGGGCCGAGGAACAGGCGAAGCTCCAGACGGCGGCGAACGTGTCCCAGATCATCCCGCTCAACATGAAGGCATTCGTGGAGGACTTCCTGAAGAGCTACGGGGTGCAGGACACCGAGAGGTACTTCGCCAACGCACCTGGGACGAGGGGAGCAGCCGCTCCCCCAGCCTCCCCAGGCTCCCCAGGCGGCATGGGAACTCCTCCCTCCCCGGAGGCACCCAGTGGTCCCCCCGTCCCAGGTAATCCCGCAGGCATGACCGCTCCTCCTGGCGGCGGACTCTCGATGACGCCCGAGTCCTTCGCTCAGTCGCAACTCGCACAGGTCGGGAGAACGCAGTAGCCTGAGCAGATGCCGATGAGCCGCGAAGCCCGAGAGGAACTCACTCGACGGCAAGCGGCGTTGTCAGGGCTGACGAAGAACCCGAACTGGCCCGAGTACATCGCGGAGCATCAGCGGGAGATCACGCGGATCGAGAAGAAGATGCTCTCGGCGGCGAAGGGTCCCGAGCCTGTTGACCAGCGAGCGATGGACTTCTGGCGTGGGTGCCTCTTCATCCTGAAGTGGCAGATCGCGATGCCCATCGGTGCCGAGCGCAACTTGATTCGATACCTCCGCACACAGGGTGTGGAGATCGAAGAGGAAGAGGAGGAGCTAGAGCATGCCTGAGGCCGCAGATGCTGAGAGAGAGGTCGAGGACTTCTTCAACGAGGAGATCTTCGGCGCGAAGCCGCCCGTAGAGAACGAGGCCCCGTTCCCGACCGAGGCCCCCGTCGAGGCGAAGCCCATCGAGGAGGTCGTGCTGGAGACGCCCGACCCCGAGGTGGAGGTCGAAACCCCCGAGGTCGAGACGCCTGCCGAAGATCCTGACGAAACCGTCGAGGGTCTTCCCGAAACTCCACCTCAGGAAGAGGTGGAAGAACGGGAAGAGGCGTACGCCACCTGGGCCAAGAAGCAGTACGGCGATGACCTCGATCTCGACAACCCGCAGGTCGCCAAGGTCGCCAAGGCCGCGTACGAGAAGGAGAAGATGCTCGGCGCGAAAGCCGAGGAGGCGCGGCGGCTACAGCAGGAGGCGGAGACACGGGAGATTCAGGAGCGGATCGACGCGCTCAATACTCCCGGCAACCTGACCCAGGAGGAGGACAACTGGGTCAACGAGGCGACCGTCTCCGACGACCCCGGCGAGTGGGCCTACAACGCGCTGCAGCAGCAGCGGCCCGACCTCTACGCGGCGATCATGGATCGCTGGTCATCGATGGGCGAGGCCGAGGCGCGGACGGCGCGGTCCTTCCACTCCCGCATCGTCCAGGCGGTCAGCGCTCCCCAGCCCTCCGAGCAGGAGACGTACACCGCCGCGCTCGGCGAGACGTTCACCTCGCTGGGGCTGAACATCGACAGCCACGGGCCGCTGATCCTCGCGAAGGCGGAGGAGCTTGGCGCAGCCCACCCCTCGGTGCAGGGGATGATGAGCCACGACCCCGACATCCGCCGGATCGCCACCCGCTCCGTCTTCGACCTCGTCGCGCAGGGGAACGTCACCGTCCAGAAGGCGAAGACGGACGATGTCGTCGCAGCGCGGGTGCAGGAGGAGCAGCTTCGCCAGAACGCCGCCGGGATCCAGCAGGCGGGTGGCCCTCGCGAGGAGCCGAAGAAGCAGGGCGGCTTCTGGGACGAGTTCGACAAGGAGATCGAGGAGAAGGGCTGGGACGGCAACCGTCCCACCTACGGCAGAGGCGAGTAGCGCCGTCCGGGGGGCTGGTCTAGTATCCGGGCCAGCCCCCATGACCATCGCCGAGGCGACACGGTCGGGCACATAGTTCCCCCGAGGAACCGCCAAGGCGGTACTCCCGACGGAGACGAGTCCTAGTCAAAGCTCGATACCAGGGAGAGTCATGGCGGACATCGCCGTAGGCAACTTCGTCCAGACCGAAGAGTTCCTCGCGGACGAGAAGGTCGTGGACATGGATCCGAAGATGCGTCTTCTGGATCCCGACTCCACCCAGTTCACCACGATGACCCAGCGGTCATCCAACCGCGTAGCCACGCGGGAGAAGGTCAACTGGCTGGAGGAGCAGTACGTCAACACGGTGGTCACGCTGACCGCCGGGTACACCGCAGGCGCGGTGGCAGCGGTCATCTCCGCCGCCGACGGCGTCTCGGTGCTGCCGCAGGACGTGCTGCGGAACATGAGGACGGGCGAGGCCCTCCTCGTCACCGCGAACGCAGGCGGTGCGCTCACCGTCGTCCCGTCCTGGGGCGGTCAGCCTGCGGCCTCGGTCGCCGGGCTGACGGGCGACAAGATGCTCGTCGTCTCCGACGCGCAGAAGCAGGGCGCGGACCTGCCGCAGATGAAGTACAGCCAGCGGGTGCTGGGCTTCAACTACACCCAGATCCACCGCACAAGCTGGACCTTCTCGGGCACGGCGACCGCCATCGAGCTTTACGGCGGACGCGAGCCTGCGAAGGAGGCGGCTCGGAAGCTGGTCGAACACAAGCGGAAGCTGGAGAACAACGGCTTCTTCGGGGCGCGGGACTTCGTCAACGTCGCAGGCGGCGGCAACGACGACGTGACCGGGTCGGCGGGTGGACTCTACGAGTTCATCCAGACCAACAAGCAGAACGTCAACGGCGAACTCACGTCGGACTTCCTCGACCAGTTCCTCGCCACCGTTCTCGCCAAGGGATCGCCGGACAAGGTGATCTACACCGGGACCATCGGGGCCTACTACATCTCGCGCTTCAACCGCTCGGGCCAGGGCGCGTTCTGGAAGCCGAGCAACGAGAAGGTCCACGGCGTCCAGGTGGACGGCTTCCTCTCGGGCGTGTTCGGGACGCTGATCCCGGTCGTCGTCAAGAAGGAGTGGTCCAACTACCCGGCAGTCGCGGGTGCCCAGATCGGCAACGGCAACCTCTTCGTCGTGGACATCACGAACGTCGAGCGTCGTCCTCTGCGCGACCGCGACACGAAGCTCCTGACGAACCGTCAGGGTCCGGGCATGGACCGCGTCTCGGCGGAGTACCTGACCGAGTCAAGCTGGACGGTCGCCCAGGAGAAGACGCACGGTCTGCTCTACGGGATCCTGTAAGGCGTAGCATCGGGGGGTCACGGATCCACGGCCTTGGGCCGTGGCCCCCCGAAAGTCCCGAGGCCAGAGGAGGCAGCATGCGTTGCATCAGCCAGTTCGGCGAGTACGGCGTCCAGATCCGCCACCAGCAGCAGAAGGGGATGGGCGACGGATCGATCCAGGTCACCGTCGAGCCGATCTACGCGAAGTTCAGGAACTTCAGCGACGAGACGATCTATGAATCCGAGATCGAGAGGGCCTCGAAGGAGTTCTCCTTCCGGGGCCGCTACCAGCACGTGGACGAGGCGACACCAGCCGACATCAGCTACCGCCTCTCGGTCTTCGACACCGAGAAGCAGGGCTACGACGAGGCCACGAAGGAGATCGTGGAGACGGAGCTTCGCCGCCTCGTCTCGATCAACGACGACTTCTTCATCGCCGAGGTGACCTCCGTCCCCGCCCCCTACCCGACCTGGGACACGGTCGAGATGCCTGCCTTCCAGATGGTGGCCGGGCTGGTCGAGATGGGATTCGATCTCAACGAGGCGCTCACCTACGAGAAGCTCTTCGGCCCTCACCGTGACGCGGTGATCGAGGCACTGGAGGAGACGATCAAGGACCAGCAGGTCGAGACGGTCACGGCGTGAGCTACCTCGACGGCCTGATCGTTGACATCGATGAGGGCGAGCGCTCTCGGGTGCGCCAGCTTTCCGGCGGCAGGGTCGCCTACGAGCCGAAGATCACCTTCACCCGCGAGGGCTTCGAGTGGCTGCGGACGGGGATCCTCTGCATCCAGTGCTTCGAGGATCTCCGCCCTCAGGGCGCGTTCCCGAAGCGCTGCCCGACCTGCGGCTTCCCCGTCGCCGACCTCCAGCTTCAGCAACTGGGCTACGACCACGTCGGCGAGGAGCATGTCGGCTCCCGGCTCAGTCTGTCCGACGAGTTGACCAGGATGGGGGAGCTATGGGTGCCACCCGAAAGCTGAAGCCCGGCGCTGTCTACGACGGCCCGAAGTCGATCCAGACCATCGACGGGGTCACCGCGCACTATGCGGACATCCCGTCCGGTCCTGTCCGGTTGGTCGATGAGGACGGCAGCTTCCGCGTGGCAACCGACGACGACCCGGTGCAGGAGGATCTCAACATCGTTGAGCTAGAGGTGGACGAGATCCACGGCCAAACTTCAACGGAGGCATGACATGGACGCAGTGCTACAGCCAGTGACGTTCGCTCCGGTCCGCCTCCACCCTGGTGCGGCGGCGGAGCTTCTGCGGGATCCGCTCAAGGATGCGGACCTCCCTCGCGAGATGCTCAAGCGCCTCAGGAAGCGGTTCGACCTGCTCCTGATGGCGAGCGGGAAGTCGAACTACTTCTCCGAGAAGCTGCGGAACGAGGTCCTCGGGGCCGTCGCCTTCGCCGCTCCCGGCACGGTCTACTTCGGCCTCTGGACGACGGCGGCAGGCACGAACATGTCCGCCTACGTCGGCAACACGGCAGGCGAGGTGACGGGCGGCTCCTACGACCGCGTCTCGAAGGTCAACAACACGACCAACTTCGCCTCCATCGTCGGCATGGCCGCGAAGGTCAACTCGACCGCGATCACCTGGGTCACGGCCACCGCCAACTGGAACGCCTCCGCTGTGATCCCGCAGCTTGCGGTCTTCGACGGCAACCTGAAGACGGCGGCGGACAACCTGCTCCTCTGGGGCGACTTCACCACGGCCAAGGCTGTCCTCTCGGGCGACACCGCGCAGATCAACGTCGGAGCGTTCTCCTACACGGACACGTAGACCATGCCGTCAGTCGTCGGGCAGGCATCGGCGGCGGCAACATCCGTCGCGATCCCGGCGCATAACGTCGGCGATCTGATCATCGTCTCGGCGCGGGGGACTGTCGCGCCGTCGGTCCCTGCTGCCGGGGGCACCGTCCCCGCCTGGCAGACGCTGCAGTCGGGGGCGCAGTTCTCGATGGGGCTGACGGTCGTCAGCTTCGTCGCCACCGCCACGACGACGACGACGGGCGCGTTCACGAACGCGACCCACATCTGCGTCCTCGTCCTCCGTCCCTCCGCGAATACGAGGCTCTCGACCTCGGCGGCTCGCTCCTCGTCGGGGGCAGGCAACAACACCCAGACCATCGTCTACCCGGCGCTGACCCTGAACGACACGGACGGCTCCTCAACAGGGGTGAGGGTCGGCACCAGGGCCGTAGCGATCACGGCGGTCGGGACGCCGCCGACAGGGTGGACGAACCAGTCGATCCAGCCTGCCGGGGCTGCGGCGCTGATGAGCGTCCACACCAGGGCGGCTCTGACCACGAACCCGGCGGCGGACTCGGTGGCGGTCACCTCCTCGAACGCGGCCTACCGCGCCGTCACGGTCGAGGTCGAGGAGATCTCGACCCTCGTCACCTTCGACTGCACCATCGCCAGGGCGGCGAGCGTAGCGCCTGCGCTTGGCCGGATCCTCTCCCCCGTCGCTTCGGTGGCAGGGGCGGCGGCGGTCAGCGCCGACACGGTGATCATCCCGCCGACCATCGTCTCGCTGGCGATCCTGCTGCAGACGAACCAGCCCTACGCCGGGGAACACACGGTCGGCGAGTTCCTCGTCGGGGACGAGGACGTTCTCCAGGTCGATCTCCAGACGATCCACCTCGACGCCTTCGACGGGCTGATCTCGGGGAAGGCCACGCTCGGCGCTTCGCTCTCGGTCACTCGCGGCCTCCAGGTGGACATCGCCAGGGCGGCGGCGCTCGTCGCCCAGGCGAACGCAGCCCGTGGACTCGCTGCTGCCATCGCCGGGCAGGCGGCTCTCAGCGCCGACCTGATCCGGGCCTCGGTGGTGGCGACGATGGTCGCTCCGGTCGCAGGTCAGGCGCAGGTCGCCGCCGACATGTCGATCTCCTCGGTCGCCAACTACATCCCGTTCGTCGCTGCGATCTCGGGACAGGCCGCGCTCGCGGCAGACCTGAGGACGGGAGTCCCAGCCGCAGGGCTGATCCAGGGCCAGGCCCAGGTCACCGTTGCCATCGGCAAGACGGTCGGCTTCGGCGTCAGCGTCCAGGGCCAGGCGACGGTCAGCGCCGACAGGGGCGCGACCAAGTCGATGGCGGTCACCATCGCCCGGTCGGCGGTCGTCGTCGCCCAGTCGTCCAGGGTCATCTTCTTCGACGCCTACATCGGCACGATCATCCCGCTCGTCGGCGAGCATCTGGTCGGCACCTTCCTCGTCGGCGGAGCCTCCGGGCCTCACGCGGTGATCACGCAGGACTTCGTCCGCACCGTCAACTACCCGTCAACCATCGAGGGCCAGGCCAGCCTCGAAGCGCTGCTTCGGACGAGCCTCCCGTTCGCGGTGGAGATCCAGGGGCAGGGCGGCATCCAGGCGAACCTCGTCCGCGCCACGCTGGCGCTCAACGCCGCGATCCAGGGCAAGGCAGACCTGGCGCTGATCTTCGGGCTGCGGCTCTACCTCGCCGCTCTGATCCAGGGGCAGGCCCAGGTCAGCGCCAAGCTCACCTACGACTGGCTCGGGCCGACAGGCCCCGGCGACATCCTGCTGCCTCCGACCCAGGAAGTACCGTGGATCCTCGTCCCCACCGCCGACGGCTCCGTCACGCTCGCCCCTTCGCAGGAGGAGGATGTGGTGCTGGCGGCAACCGAGGAAGAGGACTGGCTGCTCGTCCCGACCACAGAGAGGTCGATGTGATCCGTACCTGCGTCCATACTCCAGGCTGATGGCTTACACGCCCACCGACTGGCAGGACGGCGTCACCCCGGTCAACGCCGTCAACATGAACAAGCTGGAGCAGGGACTCGCGGCGGCGGTAGGGATCCCCGCCGACGTGGTTGTCGCCTCACCGACGGCCCACCTAATCCGCAACCGCTTCAACGCTGGGGACACCCAGCCTGCGTTCAAGCTCACGGCTGACGGTCGGATTGACTGGGGAGCGGGTGGTGCTGCCGCGCCGGACACAGCCCTCTACCGTGCCGGGGCCGGGACCCTGGTAACCAGTGGGAGCTTCTGGGTGGACGGGCCGTTCTTCGGAGGCACCCAGGCTTGGATCGCAAGCCCCTCCCTGACCGCGTTCGCCATCGGCGTCTACCAGAGTCCGGGTGGCGTCGATGAGGCGAACGACCGCTGGGAGGTTAAGGGGAGCGGCGAGCATCGGTGGGGGCCGGGAGGGGCTACCCCCACGGACACATGGCTCGCTCGCGGTGTCGCGCATCAGCTTGTGACCGAGAACCTGATGCTGAACGACGGGGCGCTCGACGTGAATCCGAAGACGGTCGTGACCCAGACCGTTCTCGGGACGTGGTTCCAGACCGAGAACGAGTACCGCTTTGAGCTTGACGGCAACGGAAAGATGAAGTGGGGGCCGGGAGGCGCGACTGCTCCCGACGCCTTCCTCTACCGCTCGGGGGCGCAGTACCTGCGGATGGAAGCGCACCTCCAGATCACCGGGAACATCTACCCGGACGGCAGCATCGTCAACAACAACCAGTCCCTCTACTCGTTCGTCTTCTCGGCGCAGGCTGCTGGTGACACTGGCCCTCGCCTGACGATCCAGAACAGCGGCCACATCTTCTGGGGGCCAGGGGCGGGTGCCACCGATGCGAGCCTCTATCGCGTTGGCCCTGGGCAGCTTCAGATGGGTGCCGCTCTGAACGTCCAGGGCTTCATGGCCGCGACTGGCACCGTCGGAGCGAATCCGACTGGCGCTGGCGCGGTTGCCTTCTCGTCCGTAGGAGGGGTTCCCTCCAGCGGCTACTTCCTCACCTTCCAGCAAGTGGGAGATGCTGGCTGGCGCTTCCTCATGTACGCGGACGGCGGGATGGCCTGGGGGCCAGGGAACACAGCAGCAGCGCCCGATACGAGGCTCTACCGCGCCGGGGTCGGGATTCTCGCCACTGACGGCGCGATGATCGTCCAGTCTCTCTACTCCGCTGGCGGGATCGTCGTTGACAACTCCAACGTCGGGCCAAGCAACAGGCTCTTCTTCGGCTCGGCTCTCGACACAAGCCTCTACCGCTCGGCGGCGAACGTCGTGAAGACGGATGGCACCCTGGAGGTCGGGGTGGGGGTCAAGTTCCCCGACGCTTCCGTCCAGACGACCGCCGCCACCGGGCCTCCTCCGGGCACTATCTCGATGTACGCAGGGGCTGCGGCCCCGGCGGGGTACCTGCTCTGCGACGGCTCCTCCCAGCTTCGCGCCACCTACGCCGCCCTCTTCGCCGCCATCGGTACCGCCTACGGCTCCGTTGACGGCACCCACTTCAACCTGCCTGACATGCAGGGCCGGGTTGCGGTCGGCAAGGGCACCCACGCCGATGTCGCGACCCTCGGCAACAACGACGGTGTCGCTGTCGGGAACCGGAGGCCGAAGCACAACCACACCTTCACGGTGCCGACGATCAACATCAGTGATCCCGGCCACACGCATAGGTACTGGACGGAGACAACGAGTGGAGGCGGCACCCAGGGATTCGCCTACTCAGGCGGCGGCTCCGAGAAGGCTCCGGGTCAGATCCGCACGGGCCAGTCCGGTGGCGGCGCTCCGCCAGCCGGAACCGCTGGCGTCAACGAGACGACTGGCATCACCGCTTCTGCTTCGGGCGGTGCGGCTGGCGTCGGTGGCACCGCTGCGGTGGACGCCCCGGCCTACATCGTGATCAACTACATCATCAAGACCTAGAGGAGAATGATGAACCAACACGAAGTCATGCTCGCCGCCATCGGTGACCTGGAGGTCACCCGCCGCGCCCTGATCATGGAGATCCAGGCGCGGGACGAGAGGATCGCGGAGTTGGAGGAGAAGCTCGCGGTCTACGAGTCGGCAGAGCCGACGGTGAACGGCTCGGTCGGTGAAGGGCTGACCGAGGAGATGGTCGAACAGATCCAGGGGGTCATCGAGTGACCCGCAAGCAGATCATGGAGCGGATCCAGTACACGCTGGGCCTGCAGGACGACACCACGTTCTCGGAGACGACGCTCGTCACCGACCTGATCTACGAGGGGATCTGCGACATCGTCGCCCGGACGCGCCCCGGCGCGAGGGTGATCAACATGACGACGACCGCCGACACCCAGACGCACGACATGTCCACCTTCTCGCTGATCTCCCTGCTCGACCTGGCCGACTCCAGGGGCTACCTCGACCGCTACACGCGGGAGGACATCGAGAAGATCCAGGCCCACGGTGGCCGGGGCTACGCCTGGGAGGAGCCGCTGCTCTGGATCTCGCCCATCGGCGAGCAGACGCTGCGGGTGATCGGCGTCTTCCGGCCCCAGCCGATGCCGCTCGAAACCGACTCCCCTTCGCACCAGCAGTACGGTGGCCTCGCCGCCGAGTTCCACCCGACGATCATCACCTACGTCCTCTGGAAGGGCGGGGAGTACATGCAGCATGAGGCGTCGGGCAACGGCGAGAAGTGGCGCGTCCAGTACGAGGGCCAGGACGGCAACGGCGGCGAGCTTGCGAAGATCAAGAAGATCCTCGCCAAGCGCGTCACGCCCGGCGGACCGCGTCGGCGCAACCCGCTCCGCACCGTCGGCTCGGTGCCGGACGCCGCATCGTTCATGGGGGGCTAGATGGCCCAGCCCGTCGAGATCTTCAAGAACATCAAGGGGATGGCGCGGGACTTCGCGGTGGACTCCCTGCCCAGCGGCTACCTCTGGGACCTGATCGACGCGATCCCGAACCGCAAGGGTGCGCGGATCGAGCAGCGCGGCGCGTGGGAGTACTTCACCGCCACCCTCGGCGGCACGATCCAGGGCGGCTACCACGCTGCCTTCGCCAAGGGGCAGAAGCTGCTCGTCGTCGCCAACTCCCAGATCTGGGACGTGAACCTGATCACCGGGGTGGCGACCTCGGTCGGCGCAGGCCCGGCGACGATGGTCCAGAACGGGGTCAAGCTCAACGACCGCGTCTACTTCTTCGACGGCGCTGGCCTGACGGTGCCGAAGGTGGTGACCTACGACGGCACCACGGTCACCGTCGCCGACGCCCATGCCTCGACCCCGAAGGGGAAGGTGGGGATCGCCTACAAGGCGCGGCTCGTCGTCGCGGGTGACCCGGCTGCACCGCAGAAGGTCTTCTTCTCCCAGCTTGAGGAGGACGGTGGGCCGCTCGCGGCCTGGGACTCGGTGTCGTGGATCGGCACCACCAACGAGGTGACCGGGATGGCTCCGATGTCGGGCCAGATCCTCGTCTACCACCCTGCTGCCATCGAGCGGATCAGAGGGTCGGTCCCTCCCGCCCTCGCGTGGACACCGACATGTTCGTGGAGCCGCTGACCGAGCAGGTCGGCTGCACCCTGCCCCAGACCATCGCCCCCTGGCGCGAGAACATCGTCTTCGCCGACGAGCGCGGGATCTTCCTCACCGACGGCTCGACGGTCAGGAACCTGGCCGAGCTTGGCGGGATCGGAGACTTCTGGCGCGTGGCCTACGGGAACCGGATCGCGCTCAACGCTGTCTCGGCGGGGATCTTCCTCGACTACCTGCTCGTCACCGTCAACTGCACCGTGCCTCCCGCGCTCGACGTGAACTTCACTCTCGTCTGCGACCTCAACACGCGCTCCTGGTTCCGGTTCACGAACTTCCCGGCCACGACCTACATCCCCTCGGAGTCGGCGATGGAGCAGTCCTGGGTCGGGCACCTGACGACGAACCGGATGGTGCGCCTGTCGCGGATGTTCCAAGACCAGATCCCTCCGCCCGACCCGCTGCCCGACTACGTCGATGGCAACGGCGTCCCCGTCCTCTCCTCGTTCACGACGGGCTTCGAGCGCCTGACCAAGGAGGAGGGGATGCAGCGGCTTCACCACCTCTTCACCTCCTACCACCACCAGTCGTTCACCAGGGCGATCACCGCCGACGGGCTGAAGGTCGAGTACCGCACCGACCCGCCGACCCCGGAGGACATCGACTTCGCGACAGGCTCGGTGACCGGGTGGGTGGAGGCAGGGAAGCTGCCTGACGTGATCGAGTACTCGCGCAAGAAGCTGCCTGTCGGCAAGCGCGGCTACGGCGTGATGGTGCGCGTCACCGCTCTGACCCCCTCGCGGATCCACCGCTTCTACGCGCTCGGTGTCCAGCAGACGAGCCAGGATCGGGCCAAGGTCACGACGTGAGTTCCCGCGACGAGGGCATCATCGATGTCGAGCGCCGCAAGGACACCGCCGAGTACACGCTCGGCGACCCGACCGTCTTCCCGCCCGAGTTCCTCGTCTGGCTGAAGCGCTTCATCGAGCAGTCGGGGATCCAGCTTCCGGCCTCCTCGATCTTCGGAACCTTCTCTCCCGGCACGGGATCGGTACGCAACCTGGCGGCAGGGATCGTGCTGCCCTTCGCCGGACTGGTGCCTCCGCCCGGCTCGCTGCCCTGCAACGGGCAGTCGGTGGCGCGGCTCAACTACCCGGCCCTGTTCGAGATCATCGGCACCACCTACGGGGCGGCGGACGTGAACTCGTTCAACGTCCCCGACTACCGGGACCGTGCGCTCTACGGGATCGGCTCGATCCTGACGGCGCTGACCGACAACGACGGCAGGGCGATGGGCCAGCGCGGACCCTCGCACCATCACGGGATCGCGCTCAACACAGACTCGAAGGGGTCCCACTCCCACGGCGGTGGCGTCGGCGCGGGAGGCGGTCACAGCCACAGCGGAGGCGTCGATGGAGCGGGGACCCACGGCCACACCTTCAACATCGCGGGGCCGAACTACATCACCCGCCAGCAGGGCACGGCGGGGGCCTTCTTCGACCCGGTGGACTCGCTCAACTACTCAAGCGCCGGGGTGGGTGGCGACGGCGGTCACGGCCATGGCCTTCACATCGACGGCGTCGGCGACCACGGGCACACGATCTCCCCCGACGGTGGACACACCCATGCGGTGGCCGGGAACTCCTCCGGTGGGCCGGGCGCGGACAGCCCTGGCTACCACGCCGTCCTCTATGTCATCACCACCGGGTAGTAGCATCCTGCTGTGGCTGTCGCTGCCGTAAAGAACGTGCCCAAGGTGACCAACCCGTACGGGTCCCTCGGTCCCTCCCCGGCGACGGTCAAGAAGATCGACTCGATCAACGCGCCCTACCAGCCCTGGCTCGCGAACGCAGGCTGGGGCGCGGCGACCCAGGCCAACGCGCTGCCCGGCCACGACGTGCCCGGCACGGCTGCGAACCCCGCCTCTCCCTTCACCCCGGCGGTGACCTCGGTCAAGCCTGCGACCCCAGGCCACTGGAACACCACCGACTGGGCGGCGATGATCCCCGGCGACTGGGAGGTCACGGGAGCGGAGGCACAGGGCAACAAGATGCAGGGGGAGGCAGAGGCGAGCTTCCAGAAGGCGCTCCGTCAGGCGTTCATCGACTACGGCGGCGACTCCTCGAAGCTCGGCGACTACGCGAAGTACATCGATGACCCGACGATCCAGGCGGCGCAGAACAACAAGTTCTCGCAGGTCGCCCAGAACCTGGCCGCGATGACGAAGGGGCTGCGCCAGTCGCGAGCCGCGCTCGCCGCTCGCGGGATCGGATCCTCGGGCGCGAACACCGAGCAGACGCGCCGGGCGCTTGAGGCGAAGGAGCAGGGCGACTACACGGCGATGCGCTCCTTCCTCTCGGGTGCCGACGAGGGCACCGCTGGCCTCGCGACGATGCGCCAGACCATCGCCGACAAGATCGCCGCCGCTCGCTCGTCCGCCGCTGCTCGCCTCGCCGCCGCCTACCCGAACACCTGGGAGGAGGGGACACCGGAGGAGACGATCACGACCCCGGCCTCGGGCGGCACGATCCCGCCTGTCCCCGGTGCCGCTGCGCCGAAGCCCATCGCCTGGGGCAACAACTCGAACATCACGACCAAGGCGCAGTTGATCGCGCAGCTTGGACCGGGGGTCAGCTACGCCACCTGGGCTGCGAACCATCCGGCTGCTGCGGCAAGGCTGCGCTAGATGGCGAAGGCGAAGACCAAGCCGAAGCCCGTCCCTGGTCGCACGTACTCGACCTTCAACCCAGGTCCGCAGTCGAAGGGCTACGCGCCCGGCGACGTGCTGAAGCTGGGCAAGAACCAGGTCGCCAAGTTCACCGAGGGCCTCGGCTACTACGCCGCGCCGAAGCCAGCAGCGAAGGCGGTCAAGCCGACGGTGCGCGTCGTCAACAAGGCACCGACCACACAGGACTCCTTCTCGACCATCGAGACTCCCGCCCAGATCGAGGCGCGGGTGAAGCGGATGGCGGCGGAGTCGTTCGCCACCAACCAGAAGGTGCTGAACGACCAGGCCGACCGTCTCCGCAAGGAGGCAGAGGGTCGGAGGACTGCGCTGCAGGACGCCTACGCGCAGGCGGCGAAGCTGAACGCAGGCTTCGGGATCGACGTGCAGGACGGCTGGGAGCAGGCCGCTCGCACGATCACGGGCCTCGCAGGCACAGCGACGGGCGGGGTGCAGGACGCGCTCAAGGCTGACCTCGCCACCCAGGAGCAGGCGCTCTCGCGGGTCGGCGCTGGCGGCACGGGCTTCGACGCCACCTCACAGGGGCAGACCGAGTACTTCCGGGGCGGCGGGATCCCCGGCGAGTACGACACCCGGATGGGCGGGATCGGGCGGCAGTGGATGAACGAGGCCGCGAAGGCGCTCGCCGACCGTGGCCTGCAGGAGGGGATCGTCAACGAGAACACCGACCGGGCCAAGATCCGGGGCGACCTCGCCGAGCAGATCGGGACGCTGACCGCGAACCGGACGAAGGAAGAGTCCACCCTGCGCGAGCAACTGCTCGGCGCACGGGGCGACCAGATCAAGGCCATCGCCGACGAGCGCGAGTTCCAGGCCACGCTGGCGATCAAGAAGGTCCAGATCGAGCAGGCCCAGCAGAAGATCGACAACCAGTTCAAGGTGGCGCTCGCCAACGCGACGACCGCCGCCGACCGGGCCGAGGTCTACCGCTGGAAGGCGCAGCAGGATCAGATCCTCGACACCGCACGGGTCGGGATCTCGCAGCAGAACGCAGACTCCAGCCGGATCAGCGCCAACGCCTCGGCGACGAGGGCAGCGAACGCCTCGAACCCGAAGGCCGCGACCCCGGCGACCAAGCGGCAGGCGATCAAGGATTCCCAGAAGCTCGGCGCGGCGGCTGCGCTGCAGGCGATCAAGGCCATCGCCCAGAAGACGCCGAACATCAACGCGCCTGCCGACTGGGACGAGGACTCCGACGGCAAGTGGACGGCCACGCCGAAGTACGCCTCGGCGAAGAAGGAAGCGCAGCGCCGGGCGACCCTCAACTTCGGATCGATCATGTACCAGACGATCAACGTGATCGGCCCCCTCCTGAAGGAGGTCGGCTACACCCCGAACCAGATCAAGAGGGCGGCGTACAACATCATCTTCCCGAACGTCGATCCTCCAAGGTCGTGGCTGCAGAAGAACCCCGGCTTCGGCCCTAAGCTGTAGCCCATGGGTGACAGCGCCGACACAGCGCGGGAGAAGCAGGCTGCGAAGAGGGTGCCGAAGAAGAAGAAGCCCGTCCTCGGGCCTCCGGTGCCGATCTTCAAGCCCGACGCGGACGCTCGCTCCTTCGGCGCACACACCGCGATCTTCGTCCCGCCCGAGCTTCAGCATGAGGCAGGCCCGAAGCCCAAGCCCGTGCCA
>Ga0207686_10000853_pt1 | contig 18514 bp, 14 predicted proteins | sample KBSM24metaG_FD_184396 | JGI IMG/M metagenome (GOLD analysis project Ga0207686, IMG submission 184396) | Miscanthus rhizosphere microbial communities from Kellogg Biological Station, Michigan, USA - KBS M2-4 metaG (SPAdes) (version 2) | ecosystem: Host-associated > Plants > Roots > Rhizosphere >...
CATCGCGAATATCCTGGCTCAAAAGGACGCAGCCGATTTCATCCCTCCAAAAGAATTCGAAGATTTGAAAATCTTGTTTGTAGAAAAAGCCCACGATCCAGAAAAATTAAACCGCGCGATCTTGGAGTATCGACTAAAAAAAATCGAAGAAATGGAAGATGGGGAATCCCCTTTTTCAATCGATCAGGTTCTTGGATACGTCGCCCGATTTCTCATCGTAGACACTTGGTTTCGACTCGACCGGGAAAAAGGAAGATTGGAAGTAGAAAAATTGAGTGAGTATGAATGATATTGACCAACCAAAAGCCGCAACCGGGACCGTTGTCCAGGCATTCGGCAACCTCTTGCACGTTCGATTCAATGGCTCGATCCGCCAGGGAGAGGTAGCCCAGGTCAAGGTAGGCAATTCCCTCCTTTTGTCCGAGGTAATCGAAATCGCAGGCTCGGAAGCGAAAATTCAGGTGTTCGAAGATACGCGCGGCGTCAAACTCGGCACTCCCGTCTATTTCGCAGGGCATTTGCTTGAAGCCGAACTGGGGCCCGGCCTTCTCACGTCGATTTTCGACGGTTTGCAGAATCCCTTGGAAGAGGTCGCGAATGCCACGGGCGTCTATCTTTCGCGCGGCATCTATATCCAGCCCTTGAACCGGGAAAAAAAATGGGATTTTACCCCGATTGCCAAACCGGGAGATATCCTGTCGAGAGGCGATGCTCTTGGTTCGGTCCCTGAAGGGAGGTTTCAGCACCTCATCATGGTTCCCTTTTCCTGTTTCGGCAAGGTGACGATCACACGCGTCGCAAAGAGCGGAATCTACGCAATCGATGCCGAAATCGCAGAAGGCACCGATGAATCGGGACGGAAAGTCTCCTTCACCATGGTTCAAAAATGGCCTGTCAAAAATCCTCTTCTCCAGGGGCGGAAAATCAAGCCGAGCCGGATGATGGACACTGGCCTTAGAATCCTCGACACCCAGTTCCCCGTTCTCAAAGGGGGCACATTTTGTTCTCCAGGTCCATTCGGCGCCGGAAAGACGGTCATGCAGCATCACCTTTCCAAATATTCGGCTGTCGATATCGTCGTCATCGTCGCATGTGGGGAGAGGGCCGGCGAAATCGTCGAAGTCCTCCGCACCTTTCCGGAACTCATCGATCCCCATACGCACGAATCCCTGATGAAACGGACGGTCATGATCTGCAATACCTCGTCTATGCCGGTCGCAGCTCGCGAAGCTTCGGTTTACATGGGGGCCGCCATTGCAGAATATTACCGTCAAATGGGCATCGACGTGCTTCTCTTGGCCGATTCGACCTCTCGTTGGGCCCAGGCAATGCGCGAGATGTCGGGCCGCCTCGAAGAGATCCCTGGCGAAGAGGCATTTCCCGCTTATCTCGCCTCCCGCATCTCATCGTTCTATGAGCGGTCTGGAGTCATCGAGATGAAAAACGGCCGGATCGGCTCACTGACCATCGGCGGCAGCGTCTCCCCAGCCGGAGGAAATTTCGAAGAACCCGTCACCCAGGCTTCGCTTGCTATCGTCGGAGCTTTCCACGGACTTTCCCGCGCCCGTTCCGATGCGCGGCGGTATCCTGCAATCGATCCCTTGATCTCTTGGACCAAATACTTGGACGAAGTGGGACGCAATCTCAACGATCGGTACGCAAACTGGGCTGACCGGGTCCGGAAGGCAGCCTCCATCCTTCGTAAAGGGGATGAAATCGGCAAACGGATGGAAGTTGTCGGCGAGGAAGGCGTAGCGCTCGTCGATATGATCGTCTTTCTCAAATCGGAGCTTTACGAGTTCGCTTATTTGCAGCAGAACGCCTTCGATAAGGAAGACGCTTACTGTCCTTTGGAGCGGCAGATCGAGATGTTCCGATTGATTCAGAAGATTTTCGACACCGAGTTCGATTTCGATGCCCACGATGAGGCGAGAAGCTTCTTTCTCAATCTCCAAAACGACATCAAAAATATCAACTTCAATCCATTCCATTCCGAACGCTATCGAGCAGCGATCCAGTCTGTAGAACAAAAGATCGATTCTAAGACGAGAGGAAAAATTGATCATTAATGAATTCATAGGAAATGAGAGATAGTTCATGAGGAAAGTGTACGATCGGATCATCGACATGCGGGGCAACCTGATCACTGTCGCGGCTGAAGGGGTCTGCTTAGGAGAGGTGGCGCGGATCCATAAAGCCAATGGGACCACCACCTTCGCGTCGGTTCTCCGCTTCGACGAGGATCTCGTCACGTTGCAGGTTTTCGAAAATACACGCGGGATCTCTACAGGCGATAAAGTCACCTTTCTCGGCCGCCAGATCGCTGCGACGTTTACTGATTCGTTGCTGGGCCGCCGATTGAACGGCTCGGGAGATCCAATCGACGAAGGGCCGGAAATCGTAGGAGAGACCGTCGACATCGGCCAGCCCTCTTTCAACCCCACCAAGAGGATCATTCCCCGAGAGCTTGTCCGAACCAACATTCCGATGATCGATATCTTCAATTGCTTGGTCAAATCGCAAAAGATCCCGATTTTTTCCGTTGCTGGAGAACCCTATAATCTCCTTTTAATGAGGATCGCCAACCAGACCAATGCCGATGTGGTCATTCTTGCCGGGATGGGGCTTCGATTCGATGACTACCAGGCGTTCATCGACAACGCTGAAAAGGCCGGTTCGATCGAAAAAACCGTCATGTTCATTCATCAAGCCACTGACCCTCCAGTAGAGTGTATCCTCGTTCCCGATATGGCCCTTGCAGTCGCCGAAAAATTCGCGCTCGCGGGTAAAACCGTCTTGGTGCTGATGACTGACATGACCGCTTATGCCGACTCGATCAAAGAGATCGCCATCACGATGGACCAGATCCCCTCGAACCGGGGCTATCCGGGATCGCTTTATTCTGACTTGGCCTTCCGCTACGAAAAAGCGGTCGATATCGAAGGCAGCGGCTCGATCACGATCATCGCCGTAACCACGATGCCTGGCGGCGATGTCACTCATCCGATCCCCGACAATACCGGATACATTACCGAAGGGCAGTTTTACCTTCACGATGGGTCGATCGACCCTTTTGGGTCTTTGTCCCGCCTCAAGCAGCAGGTGATCGGAAAAGTGACCCGCGAAGACCATGGAGAGCTTGCCAACACCATGATCCGACTTTACGCCGATTCGAAGAAAGCTCGCGAACGGCAGTCGATGGGGTTCCGTCTTTCTCGCTGGGATGAAAAACTCCTCCGTTATTCGCTTCTCTTCGAAGAGAGAATGATGGATCTCGACGTCAACCTGTCTCTGGAAGCGGCGCTCGACCTCGGTTGGCTCACTCTCGCCGAATGCTTCGATCTGGAGGAAATTGGGGTGAAAAAGCAGATTTCGGATAAGTATTGGCCTAAGGAGCTTCCTGCAGAACGATGAGCTTGAAGTTTACGAAGACCGAGCTGCGCAGCCAACAAGTGCGTCTTACGCAGTTCCGCCGCTATCTTCCTACTCTTCAGTTAAAAAAAGCCATGCTCCAATTCGAAGTCATGGCCGCCGATTTCGAGATTGCGCGGCTTAGCGATGACCTTTCCATCTCGAGAAAGCAGGTGGATGCCTTTTCCCCTTTTCTTGTTGAAAAGGTGTCCGTCAACCTCATTGAGCACGCTAATATCCTCCAGGTTAAAAAAAGATATGAGAACATCGCCGGAGTAGAAATCCCCATCTTGGAAAAAATTGTGTTTCGAGATCCCGAATACTTCCTGTTCGACACTCCCGCATGGACCGACCAAGCCACTGAAATCCTCCGCGAACTCGTCACCGTCCGTGAAAAGATTTCGATCGCCCTCGAAAAAAAGCGGGCCCTGCAGAAAGAACTTCGCGATGTTTCAATCCGGGTGAATCTCTTTGAAAAGATCTTGATCCCAAGATCGCAGGACAATATCAGCAAGATCCGGATTTTTCTAGGCGACCAGCAGCTCGCCGCGGTCGCCCAGGCAAAAGTCGCCAAGCAAAAGATCGAAAAACGCAAGGCGAGGTCGGCTCCATGATCGTCAAATTGCACAAATACCTCCTTTGGGGAAGCAAGAGCGAGATGGACCGCTTTTTCATGTTGGCGCAGCGCGCTGGTTTTCTCGAATTCATCGGCCTTTCCCATAAAAAAGCCATCGAGCTTCCTGAAGACGCGAAGACGATCCTGAGCGCCATTAAGATCGCTAAGCACCATTTTATCCACCCTAAGGAAGCTCCGCATCACATCGAACCTCTCCTCATCGCAGAATCGATCCTCAAGCTGAATGGGGAGCGTGACAAGCTCCTCGAAGAGCAGAGGATTTTGACCGCTGAAATCTCCCGCATCGCAATTTTTGGCGATTTTTCCAAAAACGACCTCGCCGAGATTGAAAGAGAAGGGAAGAGGATTCTCCAATTTTATTGCATGAAAAGCGATATCGCCCGCGAAATGACGCTCCCTCCCGAAGTCATTTTCGCCGGCACCGAATACGACCTCGATTATTTTATCGCCATCAACAAAGAACGGACCCAATATCCTAGGATGGTCGAGATCCTGATCGAGCGCCCCGTCGGGGAGCTAAGAGAAAGGCTTCTCGCATCGCGCGAAGAGCTAGCCCGATGCGATGCCGACCTTCGCACCTTCTGCAACGCTCTTCCCCTTTTGCAAAACGGCTTCAACGATTGCCTGAACAAATACACCCTGAACCTCGCCAAGCACGACGCATCCACTCCGCTCGGCACGGCCCTTTTCGCGATTGAAGCCTGGGTCCCTGAAAACCGGGTTTCGGCGTTGTTCGGCCTGCTCAGCAACCTCAATGCACAGTGCGAAGAAGTCGCCATCGAAGCAACCGACAGGATCCCCACCTGCATCGAAAACAAGGGACTTGGGAAAGTCGGTGAAGATCTCATCTATATTTACGATGTCCCCGCTTCGACCGATTTGGACCCCTCTATCTGGATCCTCTGGTTTTTCTCCTTGTTTTTCGCCATCATCATCTCTGATGCGGGCTATGGAATCTTCTTCCTGGCCATCGCCTTGGTCATAAAATGGAAAATCCCTCGCGACGCTCCTGCCGCCGTCAAGCGGTTTACGAAACTCTTCATGATCCTCTCTCTTTCCTGCATCGTCTGGGGTTGCGCCACCGCGAATTTCTTCGGCATCGAAATCGGCGCAAACAATCCGTTCCGCAAAATATCGTTCATCCACTCCCTGGCAACGCAAAAAGCCGAATATCATTTGGAACAAAAGGACGACGTCTACCAATCCTACGTAAAAGATTATCCTGCAGTCGCAACTGCCACGGACGGACACGATTTCCTCGTGAAGACCGCCTATGTCAGAGAGGGAAAGACGAAATACAAGGCTCTCGAAGATTTTTATAACAATATTCTCCTCGAGCTCTCGCTTGTCATTGGGATTTTGCACTTAACCACATCCTTTGCCCGCTGGCTGATGCGCAATCCCGCCGGGTTAGGATGGATTCTCTTCATGATTGGCGGCTATTTGTATTTTCCCGTTTATTTGGACGCAACTTCCATTGCGAACTTCACGGGCTTGATCTCGAAACCATTGGCTAACACGCTAGGGCTGCAGCTATTAGCCGTTGGCCCCGCAATCGTCCTCATCGCCTCTATTTTCCAAGGAAAGAAATGGGCGTCCATTTTCGAGCTCACCAACGGAATCCAAGTCTTTTCCGACGTTCTGTCCTACCTTCGCCTTTATGCTCTGGCTCTGGCCGGCATGGTGATGGCGGAAACAGTGAACACCACTCTTGGTATCGAAGTGGGGGTGATTGGGACAATTTTCATCATTCTTTTCGGCCATATCATCAACATCAGCCTATCCTCCATGTCGGCGACCATCCATGGCCTGCGCCTCAACTTCCTCGAATGGTACCGATTTTGTTTCGAAGGCGGAGGACGGCTTTTCAACCCACTCAGAATACGCAAAGTCAAATAGGAGAGTATTTTTATGGAATTCGATATGATAGGACCCGCGATCGTGATGGGCCTCGGCTGTTTTGCAAGCGCGATCGGATGCGGCATTGCCGGCATGGCCTCCCACGCCATCATGTCTCGTGTCGATGAAGGGCACGCTAAATTCATTGCGCTTTCAGCGATCCCATCATCCCAGTCCATCTACGGACTGATTCTCATGGTCATGATGAAGAATGCCATCAAAAGCGGCACTCTCACGGGAATCAATGGGATCGGCATAGGATTGATCGTCGGGTTGGCGCTGATCGCCTCATCCGTTTATCAAGGCAAATGCTGCGTAACTGCGATCCAAGCGGCTGCGAAACAGCCCGCTATCTACGGCAAGACCCTGGTATCCATCACGATCATCGAATCGTTCGCCCTTTTCGCCTTCGTCTTCGCCCTGCTCTTGATGTAAAACAGCGCGAGCCATTCCTGGGGATGGCTCGATGCTAAATTGCAAAGAGAATGCTATAAAATTCAAGTTTCGTCGCTTTTGGAGAATAGGTTTCATGTTGAGGTTTTTTTTGATGTTTAATTTTCTGGTTGTCTTTTGTGCTTTTACCAAAGAGAAGAAACCTCCGGTCTTTTCCTATCCGAAGGAACTGGAAACCGCAATGGACGCAGCAAGGCAGGCAGGCAGCATTTTGCTCCAGTATTGGAACAAGGAGGCCGATCTCGAGATCGAGATGAAGGGGACGACACCAGTCACCGTCGCTGATTTCCAATCGAACGAGGCGATCTGTAAAAAATTATTAGCTGATTTTCCTGATTATGGGCTTTTGACCGAAGAAAAAATCGGGGGCGAGGCGATGGAAATGGCGATTGCCCGTTGGAGAGAGGCAGAGTGGACCTGGATGGTCGATCCTCTGGACGGAACAAAATCGTTTATAGCCGGAAGGAAAGATTTCGGAATCCATATCGCCCTTTTGCACTTTGGCATCCCTATTCTGGGAGTCAATTATTATCCCGTCAGCAAGACGATGTATCTGGCCGTTGTTAGGTGCGGAGCTTATAAGCAGGTGAGGAAAAAGCCATTGCAACAGATCCACGCCGAGGTAAAGGCCAAGGCGGTACGGCCTGTCGTCTCTTCGAAGAAATCATCGTTTGTCCATTCATTTTATAAGGCTCTTCTAGGAATGCCCCTAACTCCGAAAATGCTCAGGAAAGATTTCAAAAATGTGGGGAGCTGCGGCCTGAGGCTTTGCATGATCGCGGAAGGGAAAAGGAATATCTACGCATCGAGCGGGGAGAGCGGAAGCGTTTGGGACTATGCTTCCGGAGCCGTGATTTTGAAAGAGGCGGGGGGATTCATTTCCGATTTACAAGGGAAGCCACTCGATTTTCTTTCCGATACCTATAAATTCAAATCAGGAACTTTGTCTTGCGGTTCGAAAGAGTTGTTCGAAAAGGCAATTCGCGTCTCGGAGATTCAAGAATAGAATATTAGCTATTGATAGCCAGCCCTAGGCGCGCCAGAAGAAATCGGATCACGAGGACAGGATGGCGCAGAAGATTCCAAAGAAGGGCCGAATAGGTGACCGAAGAGAGGGGTTTGATGACGGGAGGTCCGAATGCTTTCGCGTCATCGATCCATTCTCGATAAGGTGGAGGAAGCGGGGGAAGTTCGCTGCAGTGGAAGAATGAAATGCCCCCGGTTTCATCGGAAAGAGAAAGCATGCCGCCGATAGGAGTGCACTCGTAGAGCTTCGTCCGGCGAGCGAGACGGTTGATGGGCGTATAAATGCCGACGAGGCGGTCTGCTTTGACAGTTAAACCGGTTTCTTCCAAAATCTCCCGCACCATGGCATCCTGCGGTAATTCTCCTGGTTCGATGCCGCCGCCGGGAAGCACCCAGACTGGAACGTCGCGGCGTTTAATGAGGAGAATGGCTGTCCGGTCAGGATTGAAGATAACGCCAGCTACGCTTTCCATAGAGTTGGGATTCATGAGAACTAGTGCTCCATTTCAAAAGTTTTTGAAACAATTTCGGCGTGAAAGCTCGACTAGAATCGACGACCGCAGGCTTTGCAAGCTGACCTGTATGAATCCAATACAGGTCAGTTTGCGATCGTCGATTATAGCGGCTTTGACGTCGAAATTGCATCAAAAACTTTTGAAATGGAGCACTAGCATACTCCTTTTATTCGCCGGTTTCAACCTTGCCGCTTGCTATAAGAACCATTTCAATGTTCAGCAAGAATGGATCGACCGGAATTTCCTGGCAAGCAGCCATATCCGGACGCCTGACCCGCGACAAGAACGCCCACCTGTAGGGCAACGTCTTTTAGTGAGCTGGGATTTTCCCCGTAGCATTTTTGAAAAGCATCTGCTCTTATGCCTGACAGTCCGATTCTGGGACGATACGCAGGAAACGATCTCGCAGCCGATAGAGAGGAAACGGGACTTTGCTACATTCTTTTTTCCGCAAGATTCCGGAAGCAAAGACAAACGAATCTTGACCTACCGGGTTCAGGCAATTTCCGAAAAAGGAGAGATCGTCGGAGCATGGGACCATCAGTTCTGGACGAAACTCATAGATGTCGGCAAGGACAATTTTTCGTCTGCCCAGCGGATCAACTCTTCGGTCTCTTCCCAAGAAAGACAAGGATCTGTGATCGACCTGCCGTAAGCGAGGCAGGCGGGGTCTTCGGGCAACGGCTGTTTTCCTGCCAAGAGATGGCTTTCCAACATAAGCCCGGCAATGCCGCGGTTTGGATCCGAGGCTGCGTATTCGATCACAGAAACGAACGCTTCTTTTTGCCGCTCGAGATTTTTACCTGAATTTCCATGGGAACAATCGATCAGGAGCCTGGGTTCGAGGTAGTGTGCGGCAAGCAACTCGAGGGCGTATTCGATGGAGGCGGCATCGCAATTCGGTCCTTTATCGGAGCCGCGGAGCACGATATGAGTGAAGGGATTGCCCGATGAAATAATCTGGCTGACGTGTCCATAAGGATCGATGCCGAAATGGGAGTGGGGCTTGCGGGCCGATTGGACACCGAAGATTGCCGGTTCGAGAAATCCGAGGAGATCGTTTTTAAAGCCCACCGGAAAAGAGAGCCGGGAAGCCATCTGCCGGTGAATCTGGGAAGCCGATGTCCTAGCCCCGATCATGCCCCAGGAGATGAGGTCATCGAGGTAAAACGAGGCGAGCGGTTCGAGAAGTTCTGCGGCGGCTGGAACTCCGATTTCCGCAAGGTCGGCGAGGAGCTCTCGGGCCATCCGAAGGCCGGATTCGATATCATTGGAAGAATCTAAATGCGGATCGTACAAAAGACCTTTCCAACCGGTCCTGGAACGGGGCTTTTCCAGAAACACACGCATGACCAGGAACAAAGTTTCTTCGACATCCTCGGCGAGTTTTTTGATCCGTCTTGCGTATTCTCTAGCGGAAAGGGGATCGTGAATCGAACAGGGACCGACCAAGACAGCGAGTCGATTCTCCTTCCCAAAAAGAATCCGTTCAGCGGATTTGCGGGCTTGGCTGGGAAAAGAAGGAGGAGGAAACTTTCGTTTCAAATCATGTGGAGAAATAAGACGATCCATCCGAAAAATCTTGAACCTATCCGAATAAAAAAGTTTTGGAGGGTGCTATACTGCGCGCGACTAACAAGTTAAATTCTGCCAGCGTCGGACAGCCACTGAATTTGGAATCCGCCTGCATCGCTAAACTTTTTAAGTTTAGCTGCTTCGGCGCCGGCTGCGCCTGGTCCAAATTCAGGGCGCCTCCTTGGCATAACTTTAACTTCTCAGCCGCGCGCAGTATATAATATTCAGTTTCAGTCGATTTTTCGGTTCTTTTGAGCCGATTTTCGTTTCAAAATTTTGGGGACATATATGCTTGTCGTATTGCCCCCAAATTTTGAATCGAAAAGCGGCCAAAATAATCCAAAAAAGCGACGAAACCTAAATATTATAACACCCTCTCAGTCGATTTTTCAGTTCTTTTGAGCCGATTTTCGATTCCAAAAGCTCAGGGCGCGATATACTCTGTCGATATGGCTCCCGGTTTTTGGGATCGAAAATAGAGGCCAAAATAATCCAAAAACTCGAGGAAAAATATAATTCGGATAGGTTCTTAAGCTCAATAGGTTTTTTTGCGCGAGACAAAAACTACAACCCTCTGTATCATGCTTCTTTTTAATTAATTTGGGGAGCATATCAACTCCCTCCGCAATCATCCAGAAAAGCGACGAATCCAAAGCCGTTGACCGTCTCTTAGAACCTCTCCTCAAACCGAGGTTTGCCGCATTTCGGGATGATTTTGACTGCTTTTCGCATTCAAAATTCTGGGGCCTATATAGTTCCCACAAAATTTGAATCGAAAATCGGCTCAAAAGAACCCGAAAGTCGACAGAACCCGGTTTTTAGGACAGGTAGGAAGAATGTATGGCATCGTTAGAATCATGGCTCTCTAAGATTGAAAACTGGGTCTGGGGCACTCCTCTGCTTGTCCTTTTGACCTCGGTCGGCCTTTATTTCACTTTCGCTCTTAAAGGGATCCAGTTCAGATACTTGGCTTATTCGATCAAACTGGCTTTTACGCGCCAAGATGACAAAGCGCAGGGGGATATCAGCCAATTTCAATCCCTGATGACAGCGCTGGCAGGTATGATCGGGATTGGAAGCATCACGGGCGTCGCTACGGCTGTCGCTATGGGGGGGCTCGGATCTCTTTTCTGGATGTGGGCGGCCTCTTTATTCGGCATGGCCACTAAATATACCGAAGCGATTCTGGCGGTCAAATATCGTTCCAAGGACAAAAAAGGCGAAATGTGCGGAGGACCGATGGTATATCTCGAGAAAGGCCTCAAGTCGAAAGGGCTCGCTGCGTTCTTCGCTGTGGCTGGCGCCATCGCGGCTTTGGGAACAGGAAACATGGTCCAGGCAAATTCGATCGCCTCCGCGTTCAAGGATTATGCGGATCCTCTTTGGATCGGGATCTTGCTCTCCGTCGTCACGGGAGTGGCTCTTTTCGGCGGGATCAAGAGCATCGGCAAGGTGTCGAGCTGGCTCGTGCCTGCCATGGCTGTCTTTTATATCCTAGGCGGCCTTGCCCTCATCGCGTGCAACCTGGAAGCGCTTCCATCTGCGTTCGGAGAAATCTTCCGCCAGGCTTTTTCAGGAAAAGCTGCAGCGGGGGGATTTGCCGGGTCCACCCTTATGATGGCGATCCAATTCGGGGTTTCCAGAAGCGTCTTCTCGAATGAAGCAGGATTGGGTACGGCCCCGATCGCAGCCGCAGCCGCGAAGACCGACGTTCCCGGAAGACAAGCTCTGATCTCGATGAGCGGCGTGTTCATCACGTCAATGGTGGTTTGCACGATCACCGGGCTTGCGATCGCAATGAGCGGCCTTTTGGGACAGATGGGGTCAGATGGAGTTCTTTTGAACGGTTCGAGACTGGCTTTGGCCGCTTTCCAAACCGGGATCCCATTCGGAGGCTTTGTCGTCACCGTCTCCTTGATCCTTTTCGGCTATTCAACGATCGTGGGTTGGGCCTATTACGGGGAAAAATGCGCCGAATATCTCTTCGGGATCTCTGCGGTCCGCTGGTACCGGCTCTTGTTCATTATTGCATTAATCCCCGGGGCGATGCTCAGCCTGAATGCGGTTTGGAGCTTCGCCAACATTATGAATGGGCTGATGGCATTCCCTAACCTAGTAGGCCTTTTTGGCCTATCGGCGATCGTGATTGCCGAAACACGCGAATTTGAAAAACTCCTCAAATTCGAGAGCAAAATTGCCGTGGAGAATAGACCTCTTGCGTAACTGAACGCAAGGGTAAAATCTACATAGCTATCCAATAAACAGAGAGTTTTTGAAATGAAATCAAAACATTATTAAGCAATGTTCGATCGATAATTTGATCGGGCTTTCACGCTCGAAATAAATCAATATTTTAGTTGGCAGAGTGTCCAATAAGGTTGTGCGAATTTACTCGCATGAAGTTTCCTTTCCGTTGAAATATAATGCAAAGGCCATGTATAATATCAGTCAAATTATAAAGAACTAGTCAAGGCAAGAGGCTCTGTTTTGAATTCCGTTTCATTACCTTCTCACTTTTTTCCTATTAAAGAAATTTCGCCGGATCAGCGCCAAAAAATAGCGAAAGATGCGACCAATAAAAATAAACCGACGCCATTGACCGGCGTTCCGGGTCCCGTGGCTCAACGAAGCGCTGCCGGTAAAATTGCAGCGTCTCTAAAGGCTGGGTTGATAGCTAGCGTGGCTACCTTTGGAAATGTTCTGGCAGGATGGGTGGTTTATGAAACGACCGTACCCTACTATAACCGATCCATTAACAATCCTAGTTTTCTTCTGTTTTCGACAACGGCTCTTAGCGGTATCTCAGCAGCTTCTAGAGAGTACTCAAGGATTTCTAAGAAAGAGGACTCAAATGATAAAACAAACGCCGCTCCTGTGGAAAAGGCCGCCAGCACTTTGGAAAAAGTGACAGAAGCAGTAAAGGCTGCCTGGACTGGTTTTGGACTTTCATTTTCTACACTCTTCGCAGCTGCAGCATTTTTTAATCCGCTAAATAATCCGCTAAATAAGGACCTCTTACCGCCGATGTTCGCTATATCAACTATAGTTGGCCTTGCTCAGGCTGACAAAACTTACAGATCCCTTACTAACGGCGAGCAGAAATCTTCAACTTCTAAATCTCTTGTTCTCGATGAACCTAAAGCTTCTGTGGCTAAAAAGAACAATGCGAGCAAAATCGCACAATCTCAAAGAGCCGCTTTGTCAGCTTTTGCGGCTGTTATCGCAACCTTTGCGACAGGGGGGATGCTTCTTCAGTTAGCCGGAATACCTTCCTCTCAATGGGACGACGCATTTTTGTTTATGCCAGCTTGCATGGCTGTAAGCGGAATAAACGCATATTCGCAAAAGTTCCTTTCGCTTTCCAAAGAGGAGCAATTCCCTGATAAGTTGACCGTTGCGCCTCCCGTAAAGCACAGTACCTTGGACAAGATGGCAAAATCTCTAAAGGCTGGATGGAATAGTTACGCAATATCATTGACTCTGGGTCTCATAGGAGGCTTAGTTTTATCTCCGCACCCTGGCACTTTTGAGAAGATCCTACCGGCTATAGTTGGAGCATCAGCTACGTATGGCATCGGCCAGGGCGTCAAAACGTACAATTCTCTGGAAGGCGGCGGACCTACTCTCAAAGAGCAATGGAAAGGGATGTCGAAAACAAAAAAAAGGTGCGTGATGGTCTCTTCTTTAGCGGCTCTAACGGCTCTTGGAGTGTTCTACATAGGACCTGCAAAAGTAGAAAGAAAAATGCGCGAGACCGCCAAAAACGTCGGAAACTTCACTTATAATCAATATTTGAAATTAGCTTACTCGACCAAAACCAAAGTCGAAAGCAAACCAGACGTAGAGTGGCTAGCAGGCTATACTTTCAATGAGATTGCCGAGTTGAACCGGTTAGCGAGCTCGCCTGACAAGGCCGCTTGCGCTGACATTTTGTATACTTGCTGCCTCGATAAAAAAGATATTGGAAATCACAAGCAAGCATTCCGTAAAAAAAATCTGTTATTCCACTCTGATAAATTCAAGAATTTTAATAAACTGAGTGTGGAAGACAAAGAATTTCTTATAAAATTGATTGCGAAAGATCGGGAAGCTCATTATGAATTGACTGCAGATGATCAAGAAGATCTTAAAAAATTGCGCGCGAAGGATTTGGAAGATTTAATTGATCAAAAATATCAAAATTTGGCTGCGCGAGCTATGGAAAATCTTAAGGAAGCGAGAAAGAAGCTCGAAGCTCAAATTCTGAAGAACCATGCTGATTTTGCTGAGAGAGACCGGATAGCTCTTCATAAACCGACGCAGAGCCAGGAATTTGAGATTACACAGAGATATCAAAAACTGTTTCAGGATGCTCAGGTGTCTCTTGATAAAAAGCAAATTCAGGAGAAAGGTGCTATTAATCAGAAATATAATGATTTGGCTGTTGAAGCTAAAAAATATTGTAAAATAGCTTTTATTCAAAATAACTATGACAATTTGGCTATGCAAGCTTTGGAAGACCTTAATAAAATGACTGCGGAGGATCTGAAAGTTCTTACTCAACAGAAATATATTGATTTGAGTAAGAAAGCTCAGACCGTTTTGAATAGAGCAAAAGAGAATATGAAGGCTACTGGGGAGTGTGTATCATCGGATACACTTCTGTGCAACTGCTTCACGACAACCACGACTCTAACGAATCCCAATTGGTTATACCAGCAAATGGGAATGAAACCCGAGTGTCGAGCCGACTTTAAAACTCCCACAGATGCAGGTTCTGTTCCAGGTGTTACTATGAATGATTGTAATGGCATAACTTAAAATCTGCCCTAAGAATAAAACCGGGTTCTGTCGAGTTTTGGGTTCTTTTGAGCCAATTTTCGATTCAAATTTTGGGGGGATTATCAACTATAGATCCCCCAGAATTTTGAACTCAGCGGCAAAATAGCAGGATACCTGCGAAGTCGCGTAAAAATTTGAATTACTGTACAATGCTTGCTGCTTAACTCACTTCAAGGAAGCAGAATACAGCTTTTCGAATGTCTCCAAAGTATCCCTGACCCCCGCAAAAAGCGTGGGGTTCGCCACCCATTTCAACCTGTGTTAAAGTTCGTCCTATTGGGATTTACCTGTCGGCTTGTAGCCATTGAACACATGGTCTCTTTCTTCAAGCCCATCTGGAGCCAACTCAAAGGGGCTTTGGGATTCAATCGTCCCGAGCCGCCAGATCCTACTACCACTATTCGCCGTATGCTCAATGGTCTCAAGCCAGAACAACTTCAGGAAGCTTTTGAGCAATGGGTCAGTGAATTGATTGGCCACCAGACATTTATGGCTTCTGTGGATGGAAAGGCGATGAGAAACGTGAAGGGAGAAAACGGATTGGCTCTCATGTTGGTCAATGTTTTTGCTCACGATCTGAAATTGGCCCTCGCTGAATACGCGATCAAGACGAAAGAGGGAGAGCCGACTGTTTTGAAGGAAGCGTTGGTTCAACTCTTTAAACAGTATCCGGGACTCAAGATTCTTGTTGGGGATGCCGCATTTGCCGGGAGAGAGTTGAATGAAACGTATCTACAATAGGGAGCAACTTATGGTAGAAGAAATGCGGTATCACGTCACCTCGGCTGACAGGCGGAAGCTACCACCTAAAAAGTTCCTGCGCGGCATCCGAAGCCACTGGCAAATCGAAAACACATTGCATCATGTGAAGGATCGAAGCTGGAGCGAAGACAAGATGTATAGCAAGGTTCCCGAGCAAGGGTGGGTGTTAGGAAAGTTGAGAAATCAGGCCCTGAACATAGTCAGAACATTGGCTGAGAAACTGAGGTGGAAAGAGGAAAGTATGCCGAAATGGAGCGCTCAATTGCTGAGCAGGCCTAAGCCGGACTCTAGCGTTGATGGGAGGACTGTGAGGAGACTTTGCAGGTGTCCTGGGCAAAATAGAGGACAGGTTCCTAAGACTGTCTACGAATTTATAGTTTGGGAGGCAGATTTTTTTTTGCAATTCGATTGATTATTTTGATTGTGTTCGATAATCACAAGAGGAATTAGGCCAAGAAATTATCTAGGTATCAAATTAAAAAAGGCATCAAGGATTCTTGATGCCTTTATTTTTTTTAAATCAGAGATCGGTTTTTAAGGGTGCGCCTAGTGTGAGTAATGCAGCGCGGTCTTTATCGGTGATTTCAATAACTTTTCCGCGGCGAGCCTTCTCGACCTGTTGGCTGATCAGCTTTACGCTCTTTGCTACGCTATCACCATCAGCTAAAAAGAGTGCTGACTTTTGCTGAGCAATACCAAGTTTTTCTCCTACTTCTAATGTATTCTGATCTGCTCCTAAAAGCAAAAAGTCCCAACCCAAACTATGTTTTTCTTCGATGAGCTGTTTTAATTTCTCTTGTGAACCCCACTTGCTCGCACAGTCATCTCCATCGGTTACTAGAGCGATAACGACTCTTTTAGCTGGTTCCGCCATGGATTTCAATTGGGTATCCATATCAAAAATGGCCTGAAGAGCAGCATCGTAGAAAGCCGTGGCCCCGCCGATCTGGTACATCCTCTCAAACTGATTTATATCGACCTTATGGATGTCCTGATTTTCTAAAATAACACTATATTCGTGATCGAACTGAGAGATCGATAAAGATGCTTGACCTCTAATTTTATCTTGATCTGAAATAAGACTTTTAACGCTTTCAACTACCTTAGAAACATAGGGAGACATAGAAGCTGATCTGTCAACTACAAGCGATATAGCTGTGTTAACCGATCCGCGATTTGCAATCGCACTATTTACTATTAAATCTAGTTGCATAAATCACCTCGTTAATTTTTTAATTTACCTGAAAGACAACCAAAAAAATCTTAAAAGCAGGAAAACTTTAACATTGGCACGAGATTAATGTCAACATCATAAATGATTGAAAAAAAACCAACATCGGATCTGGGGGGGCGGCAGGCTCTTGAAATCAAAAAGCGGCAAAAATAATCCAGAAATGCGACGAACCCGGTTTTAAGACAGGTTCTAACACCCTGCCAGCTTTTTTAATTTGTGGATGATGTCATCGAGCTGCCGATTTGTTTGGGCAAGATTCTGCTCTAGTTTTGCAACGACTTCTTGAGGGGCTCTATTGCGGAATCCGACATTAGCCAATTTCTCCTCGGTCCCTTCCCGCATTTTGACAAGTTTCCCCTTTTCTTTTTCCAGCCGCAACCTTTCTTTTGCCTTGAGAGTTTCGGGGATCGGTATCGTGAGCTTCAAGCCGCCCCAAAGAGCGCTGGCGCCAAAAAATGTTGGCTCATGCTCGGAAAAAATGATCTGTGAGGTAGGGGTAAGGGAGAGGATGATCTCCCGGTGAGTCGATGCCTGCTCCCATTCTGCAGATGTTTTAGATCCGGAAAAATAGAGTTCGGTTTTTTCAGAAGGGGAGATCTGCATTTCGGTGCGGATATTGCGGATCGCTCGGACAAGGTCATTCATGGCGCCAAAATCGTTTTCGGTTTCCGGATCGATATCGGACTCGGCAAGGACATCGGGATAGGGAGCGGCGATGCAGGCTGTTGAGCTCAAGGCCAGGATAGCATCGCGTAGGTAAGGGTCGCCTGCGATCGGAGGGAGAATCGGGAATGCTGCTTTCAAGAGAGAAAAGATCTCCTCGGTAATGAAAGGAGTGATCGGATGCAGGAGGCGGATCGAATTGAGAAGGAGGACGAGGAGGATTTTTTGTTTGTTGGCTTTCAATTCCGATGTTCCCGTCCTGCCAAAAAGGACGGGCTTGGCGGTTTCCAAATAGACAGCGCAAAAATCGTTCCAGAAAAATTCATAAGCACGCAGAGCGGCCTTGTCGAACGAATATTCAGAAAAACATTGGTTGATTTCGCGGATCGTCCTGTTTAGGACCGAAAAGATCCATCGGTCTTCGAGGGTCAAGAGATTGCGGTCGACCCCGGTGGAAAGGGCAAACCCTTCGAGGTTGAGTAAGACGAAGCGGGCCCCGTTCCAGATCTTATTGGCGAAATTTTTGTACTCTTCGAACCGCCTTCGGTCCAGATCGATCTGGCGCGCATGGGTAACGCTGGAACAGAGGGCGATGCGCAATGCGTCGGTGCCGAAAGTGGCGATGATTTCCAAGGGATCTATGATATTCCCTTTCGTCTTAGACATCTTCTCCCATTTCGATTCGATTCCTTCAGGCAGGGGAGCGCCGAGATCGTATTTGGCCTTCTCTTCTCCCATGATGTAGGTGGCGGAACCGTCAGAATTTTTATTCCAATAGGATTTGCCATAGATGAGTCCGTGAAGGAATGTCTCGTGGAAGGGAGGAGCCTTCATGATGTATTCTCCCATGAGGATCATTCGGGCTACCCAAAAGAAGAGGATATCGTGCGCAGTGACGAGTACGGCGGTGGGATAGAACTTCTTGAGTTCTGCGGTTTTCTCCGGCCATCCAAGAACGCTGAAAGGCCAAAGGCCGGAAGAAAACCAAGTGTCTAAAACATCGGGGTCCTGAGTCCAATTCGAGGGGTCCTTTTCAACTTCGGGCGGCTCGCCTTCGCCGCTCCAACAGAGGATTTGACCGTTTGCTCCATACCAAATGGGAATCCGATGGCCCCACCAAAGCTGGCGCGAAATGCACCAGTCGCGCAAGTTGTCTATCCAATGGAAATAGGTCTGTTCCCAATGAGGGGGGATGAGCTTGATCCTCTGATCTTTGACCGCTGAGGCGAGCTTGTCCTTAAAATGGGTCATTTTTACAAACCACTGTTTGGACAAATAAGGCTGAATCACGGCTTTAGACCGGTAGGATACCCCGACGCGGAGAAGATAGGGATCGACTTTGACTAGGAAGCCCTGATTCTTTAATTCGTGCACGACAGCAATCCTCGCCTCTTCGACAGACATGCCGGCAAACGACCCGCCTGCCTCGTTGATGCGAGCGTCTGGAGTCAGGATGTTGATGTGGGGAAGATGGTGGCGGACGCCCATTTCGAAATCGTTAAAGTCGTGCGCTGGGGT
>Ga0207686_10000857_pt1 | contig 18495 bp, 16 predicted proteins | sample KBSM24metaG_FD_184396 | JGI IMG/M metagenome (GOLD analysis project Ga0207686, IMG submission 184396) | Miscanthus rhizosphere microbial communities from Kellogg Biological Station, Michigan, USA - KBS M2-4 metaG (SPAdes) (version 2) | ecosystem: Host-associated > Plants > Roots > Rhizosphere >...
GGAAGAAACTCTCTTATATGATTATAGCGATTGTGAAGACAGGGCTGCCTTGTTCTTTTGCCTTGTAAAAGAAATTTACAATCTGCCTATGATCGTATTAGTTTATCCCAAACATGTTTCAATTGCTATTGAGTTTGAAAAACCTATTGGACAAACGATCGCATATAATGGGAAAAAATATTCAGTTTGTGAACCTACCCCGCAAAGAAGAGATCTTCCCGTTGGCAAACAAGTTGCTTCGCTAAAGAGTCAACCGTATGAAATAGCTTTCGAATACGTGCCGGTAAATGCTGTGGCAGGAAATTTCCATAAATCCAAAGACTAATTACTCAAAGATTTTCCCCTGTGTGGAACAAGAGGGCTATCAACAGTATGAGTATTGTGAATATGATCATACCTGTTGCGGGCAAGGAATGTTGCCAATGACAATGTTTTTGTTAACATCAACTTTTTACCCTGTGGCAGCTCAACAGTAATATTGCTGTCAGAAAGTTTTTCGAATGTGTAGGTCGTTTTATCATCATTCAGAACATTCCATATCGCAGATGCTGAATCAGCCGAAAGAAGTTTAAGTGTATCGCCAGATCGAATCCATTTAATTGCATCTCCTGTATAATTTATATGACTTACTTCGTTGATAGATGAATCACCTTCCTCTATTTTAAAATCATACACTGTGAAAGCCAGGTCGCCCAGCCTGCTGAAATACCAATATGAAGTTTCAGTACTATCCCCGGTTACTTTCCAGTTATCGGAGGAAAATATATGTTCCAATTTATCAAAGTCATCTTTAGGCGATTCGTTTTTTTTTGATGAACTACAAGACAATAAAATCAAAGGCAAAAAGAAAAAAAATAAATATCTCATATAATAAGATCTAAAATTATACACGATTGGTTAAAGAAAGACCGCCCCTTTGAAACTGAGGCGGTCTTTGAATCTTTTATTTTTAATACATTAATATTTGGTCCATGTTTTCCACCATGAGTCACCGGTTGCACAAGCACCTTTAAAAGCAACCTGTTGAAAACCCGCCAACTTGCTATTTGTAAAGCTGGCTCCAGTTGCAGCAGGAGATCCGGCAGCAGGATTAAAATCAGGTGCAGTATAATTAAATGGTGCGGTTAACATAACATCAGAACAATTTGTCAGGATCGAGTTTCCATAAGCAGCACTATTGAACCAACCAATTATATCTGTTTGTGTCCAGGATCCATGAAGAGGAGGTGTTCCATTTGTACCTCTGTCAAATATCACTGGGTTTGGACATCCTGCAATGATCGTATTCTGAACAAATAGTGATGCTGGAATATTATTGTCAGTAGGTGTCCCTTTTGTTGCATCAATAAATAATCCATTAGGATATCCCATGATGATCGAATTAAAAAGTGACAGAGATGAGTTTCTTCTTATCTGCGCTCCCCAAACAAATAAACTGTTTCCTGTGTTGGTAAGCGTTGCTTTAGGGCCCATCACCGTCATATTTGAAAATACAGCAGCTGTCTGTGGAGTTAATGAACTTCCGTTTGCGTCGTTATCGCTTTCAAACGCTTCACTTTTTGATATATCAGCCACAGATGAATCCCTAAGTGAAATACCAAACTGTACTTTTCCTGAGAAACCATTATCGGTATCAAAATCATCATCCAGGGTTCTGAAACTGATCAGGTGTGTACAATTTACTGTTCCGCCAAACCATTCAAACGAATCATCATTTGCATATGACACCTGGACATTATCAACAATAGTACCTGAACCAACACCACCAAATGTTAAGCCGTTGATCTCATTATCCGGAAGAAATGCATAGCCTGCATACTCAATTCGGACGTAACGCAAAATACCACTGTTATCATAAGGAATTGGCTGTTGAGTGGAAGGTGTGCCATAAAGTCCTAAACCATCACTGTTGTTAATCCCACCTTCAATAGCGCCAACTCCTTGCACACCATTAAATGAAGAATTGGCTGGTGCCTGTCCCAAAATTACCAATCCCGCCCAGTCACCACGTTGAGGAGTAGTAGCTTCAGATGTGAACACGATCGGCTTAGCGGCTGTTCCATCTGCAATGATCTTACAACCACGAGTAATGATAAGTCCGCCGGTCTTTCCATTTTCTCCAACAATTTTTGTTCCCGGTTCAATAGTAAGTATTGCTCCGCTAGTAACATATACGAGACCACGCAGTTTGTATGTGTACTGTGAACTCAGTGTACGGTTTGCAGTGATCCTTCCTTCCAGGATCGTATTTTCAGTTGTAGTAGGAGGAGGTGTAGTGCCTCCGCTAGTGCTCATGTCATCGATTTCTATTTTACGACAGCTGGTTGTTACCAGGGCCGCAAAAGCTGCGTACATAAATACTTTTTTCATGTTGTTATCTGTTTGGCGTTTGTTATTTTATATTATAAGAAAATGTCAGTGAAACGTTTGTTCCATACTTTTTTTTGATCGTCAGGGCATCAGTACCCTTGTCATATCTATTGTCTTTATTATTGTCATAATAATAGTCTGACGCTTTATTGAAAATATCAGCTATATCAAGCTTTAGCTCTCCCCTGTTTGAAATTATTTTTTTGGAAACCTGGAAATCAAGTAATGGACGGGTATGTTCAAAGACCGGTGGTACATCATTACCGCCTACATAGAATATTCTGTCTCCAACCTGGTTATACATTAGTGTAGTGAATAACCCAAGCTTTTCAAGATCATATTGCAGTGAAGCATTTAACACATAAGGACTTTGTCCCTGCATCGGTCTGTCAAGGTGGGCATTCTCTCTTGTTACCCTATTATAGATATAGGAAAGATTGCTCTGGAAAATAAAATTCTTCATTCCTTCAATGAAATCAAGTCTTTTCCTCATTTCAAATTCAACACCATATCCCGTAGCATTATCTGCATTTATATAATTAAATGTACTGGAACCTCCGGCACCGGTCTGGTTGAAAAAAAGTTCAATTGGCTTATCAAAATATTTATAGAATATGCCGAGTGTGAATAATTCTCCGGGCCTTGGATAAACCTCATAACGGATATCGGCATTGGTAACTTTAGTACGCTCAAGTGTTTTGTCGCCGGTAATACTGGCAAACATATCAAAATCGAAAAATGCAAAACTGCTCAGCTCTCTGAATTCCGGACGGATCAAAGTTTGTGAACCCGAGAGCCGTAAGTTCGCCTTTGGTGTTACTTTATAAGTAAGATTTACGCCGGGCAGGAAATCTCTTACTACTGTATTAAAATATCTAATATCACTGGATTTTGTACTACCAATTAACTGGTCATAATCTTCAACTCTTAAACCCCAGGTAGCTCTGAGTTTTTCAGAAAATTCATTATCAAATTGGAGGAATACTGCATTAAGAATAGTATTGGCGAGATAACGATATTGAGGACCAGAAAGGTCATTAAATGCAAATTTATTATCACTGCCATTTCCAAAATTCTCAGGGTTGAATACCTGATCCGGAGGCAATTGACGCAAGGCTGGATTATCAGAGGGCAGGTAATTGGCAAATGGTCTTGAATCAAATAACCTGTCTTTTATCTGCAATAAATAACCTCCCTTTACTGTCTGATTGCGATCAAACATTTTCCATTTATAAGAAAGGTCGCCACCGGCTGTATAAATATAATCACTCAACCATCCATAATAACGGCTACCAGTATTCTGAGAATTTCCCGAAGCGCCAATTAATAAGATATAAGGATTATTGGGGTTGGTAGGATCCTGGTTATATTGTAATCTTCTTTGATCAGGAATATACTGGTCCAGGATATTGAAACTTCCATACCAATGTAATTTTAAATTAGACGACGCAATATTGTGCTCTCCGGAAAGTTGCGTAGTGAAAAATGTGTTTGATTTCAGAGCAAGTTCATTTGCCCTTACATTGAATCCTGCATCATCCTGGCCAGTCCGGTCTGTTGCATAATCTGTGGCGTTAACATTAATTACGTTCTTCCATGATATTTTATTATTGGCTCCTATTTTTAATGTCAGGTTTGCTAAAGCACCGGCAAGGACATCCTGGCTGTATTTTTCATCAAAATAAATAGAGTTAGAACCAACAGGTTTTATATTATTAATACTGGTTCTTTTATTTGTCTGGTTGTAAGTAACAGCGAATGTGGCTCCCAATGTCGATCCGGAACCCAGTGAACTATTAAATCCACCACTCATCTCCAGCTTCTTATTGAGCAAAGGGAAAAATGAAGTTGTCTTATCTGTTGACCATACGTTTTCAAAAGTTTTTCCATAGGCAGTTTTAGCAGCATGGTCCAATTGACTAAACGCTCCTTTTAATGGAACACCATCGGGAATTGCCCTGGTTCCATCATCGATTCCCAACCAATCAAGCTTTCCACCTTTGTAAGTATAAAAATCATGTCCTATCGTTTGGGAATTAAAACCGGTACCGATCTGTACATTCCAAAAACCTTTTGATGATATATCCTTTGTATTTATTTGTACCAGGCCACCTGCCCATTCTGCCGGGTATTCTGGAACAAATGCCTTATTAATAATAATATTATCAATAATGGTAGAAGGAAAGATATCAAATGAAAATGTTTTTCTGTCTGGCTCCGTACTCGTCAAGGGAACACCATTTAACATGGCAAGGTTATACCTGTCAGCCAGTCCTCTTACAACCAGGTATTTTCCTTCTTGAATCGAAGTACCCGGTAATCTTTTTAATACCTCACCTGTGTTTTTATCCGGCGAACGACGAATAGCTTCCGAAGAAATTACTGAAGCGACTGTATTTGTATTTTTTTGAAATTGAATTAATGCAGCAGCTGTTTCTTTTCTTGCAGAAGAAGTTGTTTTAACAACAACTCCCTCCAATGTATTTTTAGTGGATTCATTCAACAGAACTTGCAGTTCATTAACCTGCCTGGTCGTCACCTCAACATCTTCAATCGTTTTTGTTTCATAATTAACAGAAGATATGACCAGGATATATTTTTTACCAACTGCGAGAGTTAAAGTGAAACTACCATCAACCCCGGATGCAGTACCTGTATTCGTTCCGTCAACTTTTATAGTAGCATTAACTACGGGCTCATTCTTATTATTCAGGATCTTACCAGTAAGTTTTGCATTTTGAGAAAAGCTTATAAAAACTAATCCCAATAGGGCCGTAAATGTGAGCAGGAGTCTTTTCATTGCGTTTGATTACAACGCAAAAGAAAGACCGGAGCATTATGCCCGTGTTAATGGCTGGTTATGGAATTGTGACTACAGTATTAACTTAATGTTAAGTGGCTTTAGAACCTGAATTGCAGGCGACAAGTGAAAACATTATCCTTGATATCATCGGTAAATCCTGCTAATTGTGTTTTTTCATTTTCTACAATATCATAATAAAAAGTGATCTTGGTTTGAGGATTAAAATAATAAACATAGCCAACTCCCAGTGTTGAAAATTTAATGTCAGCAGCTGTAAGATTTGTTCCAGGTTTTCCAATTTCAGTTTTACTTACTTTAATGTTTGGATCATACCAGTCATATTTCAAAACCAATTGATGTTTGGTATTTATAATGTTTTGAAGAAAGTAAAAAAAAGCGCCATTGAAATGCCGTACATAAGTAGGAGCGGGAACTCCCGGTAGGCCTGGCAGTGTACCGGGGTTAGTGGTACTAATTGCACTGCCTGGCTGTGTTCCGAACCAATATTCGGCTCTCCATTCAGTTTCACCCCAGCCATGATGAATTTTATACTGTATATCACCACCGTAATAATGACGAGGCGCAGAGGTTCCAAGATTAGATTCAGATGAGTCTACTACAAATATTTTATCACCACCCGCAGAAGTTCCCGATTCATAAACATATTTTGTTCCATTTTTCCAACCACCTCTTAAAAAAGAAAGACCAGCTCCTAGTTCCATTTTTTTGAATGAATAAGGTTTTAATGTTAGCCTGCTGATAAAATCTTTGTGACTATCAAAATCGGTTGTTCCTGATTGTCCCTGGCCATTAAAAAATCCTGCATCCCATTTTAAATGATATAGCTTATGATCTTTTTTTTGCGGCTCAAAAGAAAACATTACACCAAGATCTCTTTCTCCCGGCATCAACGTTTGCGACATTCTTCCACGTTCAGGAGTTTCACGATAAGATGAACCAAGATTAACCTCAAATCCATATGGTCTTGCAAAAAACCCTGCAGTCATGGCAAGGGTATTTTTTCTTGTTTCAAAAAGTCTTATGAACATATCCCTTACGATTACTCCTCTTTCAGTGGCATCAATTTGAAAGGTGAATAAAACTTTAGGCATTCGCTCCGCTGTTCTTAATAAATAATCGATCTTAAGCCGTGCCCTGCGCAACATGAACCTGCTGCTTGAGTATTGAGAAAAATTGCCTCCGGCGAAGGAAGGAGCTCCATCTGCTTCTGCTACCTGGAACTGTGGTTGCATGTAACCAGATATATTTATATTTTCAAATCTTTTAATAAGAGGCCGCACTGTATCTTTTAAAAATGAAGAATCTATATCTGAAAGGTAGCGCTGAGCTTGCGACGAAGAACTAAATAGAATTATTGCTAAAACCAAAAACTGGACCCTTAACCTTATCTTAATCATGAAGTAATAATTTTTTAATACCAGGATTAAAGTGCCGAAGTTAAATAATACTAATAGCAATATCTTGTTACCGGGTCTTTAACAAATCGTTACTTCTATATTAAGTTTGTATTAATTCTCCCCGGAAGACTTTTACCCTTTACCCCAACGGGTATCTTCGTCAACAATTAAAAAGAAAAGCTATGGCAGGGTTAAATTCAATAATGCAACTATTTGTTCCTAAAAACAAAGTGTTCTATGATCTTTTTGAAAAAGTTGCCACTAATTCGGCCTTAATGGGAAACAAACTCAGGGCCTTAGTATCAGAGCCGGACTTTGACAAAAGGACTGCGATCATTAACCAGATAGAAGATTTGGAACATGCAAATGATGAACTAACACATAATATTTTTACCGAGTTAGGAAGAAATTTTATCACCCCATTTGACCGGGAGGATATTCATTACCTCGCTACTTCGCTTGATGATATTGCTGATACGATTTATGCAGCTGCCAAAAAGATCAATTTTTATAAGGTCAACCCTAATGATCTGGGTATACAAAAATTGGCAGAGATCATCGATCAGAGTGCTACTCTGGTTAAGAATGCAGTTACATCTCTCCGGGATATGAAAAATCTGCGTCAAATGACTGAATCATTGGTAAAGATCAATAGTCTTGAGAACCAGGCAGACGATGTATTTGACATGAGTATTGAAAGATTATTCGAAACAGAGCCTGATGCAAAAGAGGTGATCAAAAAAAGGGAAATTTATACAGTGATGGAAATAGCAACCGATAAATGTGAAGACGCTGCGAATGTAATTGAGTCAATCATTATTAAATACGCCTAAAAAATTGATGATGAGATAATGTGCTGATCAGCTACTGTGTTCCGACAACTTTGTATTTTTTGATTAGCACATTAGCAAATCAGCTAATTAGCAAATTAATTTCTTATGACCACCTTTTTGATTGTTATCATAGCACTGGCATTGATCTTTGATTTTATTAATGGTTTTCATGATGCTGCCAATTCAATTGCAACTATTGTATCAACCAAGGTGCTGACTCCTTTCCAGGCAGTGTTGTGGGCTGCTTTGTTTAACTCTGTTGCCTTTTTTATTTTTAAAGATCACGGTGTAGCCGATACTGTTGCCAAAACAGTACACAGCGAGATGATAACACAATCCAATATGATGGTGGTTATTTTTTCAGGCTTGATCGCTGCTATTGCATGGAATTTACTTACATGGTGGTTTGGTATTCCATCTTCATCATCACACACATTGATCGGTGGGTTTGCCGGCGCAGCAATTGCTCACGGAGGGTTTGGTACAATTAATAGCGCCATAATTTTAAAAACAGCAAGCTTTATTTTTCTTGCGCCTGTTATAGGAATGATAATGGCATTAATAATCTCATTATGGTTTTTAAATTCATTTAGAAAAGGGCATATTCCCAAACTTATTTCAATTGTGATCCTGCTATTGGTAGGTCTTTTTCTATATAAAAACCTGGAGTTTGATGCCGCCAAATTAACCACGCATTTTGAATCCTATGCAATGAAGGTGATCTTCTATTCAAGGAACTTTAAGTGGATATTATTAGCATTTATTTTAGTTATCATGGCAGTCTTTACTTTTTTCCTGAATACATTAAATGCAAACAGATCCAATCAATGGTTTAGAAGGTTACAACTTGTTTCATCAGCCGCTTTTAGTATTGGTCATGGAGGTAATGATGCGCAGAAAGTAATGGGGATCATAACTGCAGCATTAATTGCAGGTGGAACAATTCCTGATTTTAAGCACATGCCTTTTTGGGTTCCAATGGCTTGCTATGCAGCCATTGGTGCCGGAACAATGAGTGGCGGATGGAAAATTGTAAAAACAATGGGTACAAAAATTACAAAGGTTACTCCATTTGAAGGGGTAGCGGCTGAAACTGCAGGTGCAATAACTTTGTTTGTTACGGAAGCATTAAAAATTCCTGTTAGCACTACACATACAATAACAGGTGCGATCATGGGAGTCGGCGCTACAAAACGTTTATCCGCTGTTCGTTGGGGTGTAACAGTGAATCTTCTTTGGGCATGGATCTTAACTATTCCAGTGAGCGGATTACTTGCAGCCGGCGTTTATTCGATCGTTAAACTATTTTTCTAAGCTTATCTCTTCTCTTTTTCCGATTTTTGCATGATAAACTTTATTATTCATGGTGAAGATCCTTGTTACAGGCGGTTGCGGATATATTGGCTCTCATACGTTGGTCGATCTAATTGAGAATGGCTATGATGTTATTTCAGTTGATAACAATTCAAGATCACATGCCAGCATGCTCGAAAGAGTAGAAAAGATCACTGGGCAAACAATAAAAAATTATAAAGTTGATCTTTGCAATTTCGATGACACGTTTGCCATCTTCCAGGAAAATACAGATATCAGGGGCGTTATTCATTTCGCTGCATATAAAGCGGTAGGTGAGTCTGTGGAGCATCCGCTAATGTATTTTGAAAACAACTTATACTCGCTGATCAATCTCTTAAAATGTGTACAGGATTTTGAAATTCCCTGGTTTGTTTTTTCATCATCATGCACTGTTTATGGCATGCCCGATACGAGTCCTGTTACTGAAGCTACATTGCCTAAACCTGCGGAATCACCTTATGGTTATACAAAACAAATGGGGGAACAAATTGTAAATGAGTTTGCAAAAAGTGCAGTCACTAAATGCATTTTATTGAGGTATTTCAACCCGGTTGGCGCACATCCATCGGCTATTATTGGCGAAATGCCAGTGGGTAAACCACAAAATCTATTCCCTGCCATTACCCAAACAGCGATCGGTAAATTACCGGGAATGACCGTTTATGGGAATGATTATAATACCCGTGATGGCAGTTGTGTAAGAGATTTTATTCATGTATGCGATATTGCCCATGCTCATACTTTGGCATTGGATTATGTAGCGGAAGGAAAAAATAAATCTCAGTGCGAGGTATTTAACCTGGGCTCAGGTAATGGTGTAACCGTGTTGGAAGCGATCAAGGCATTTGAAAGAGTAAATAATATCAAACTGAATTATACGATTGGGCCAAGAAGACCCGGGGATGTAATTTCAATTTATGCCAGCAATGATCTTGCAAGAAATGCGCTAGGCTGGGAACTAAAATATAGTCTTGATGATATGGTAGCTACAGCCTGGAAATGGGAGCAACGGTTGAAAGCTGATGAGACAGTATTTGCTGGCAAACCGGGAGAATTGAATTGACAATATGCAATAGACAAAAGGCAATAGGCAAGGGTTAGCAGCATTAAAATTGATGGGATGGCTGCGAAAAATTTCAAAGAAACTAAAGTTTATAAGCTTGCTTACGAGCAGGCAATGGAGATTTTTAGAATTAGCAAAAGTTTTCCGACCGAAGAAAAATATTCATTAACTGATCAGATAAGAAGAGCCTCAAGAAGTGTCTGTACTAATATTGGCGAAGCATATCGAAAGAAACTATATCCGGCCCATTTTGTATTAAAAATTACAGATAGTGATGCAGAGAATTCAGAGACCAATATATGGTTAGATTTCTCTAGAGATTGCAGCTATATAACTGCGGAATTATTTTCTAAGCTAATTACTCGAAATGAAGAAATAGGAAGGCTACTAAATCACATGATTAATAATCCGGATAAATATTGATCTTTCAAAGTAGTCAGGGCTTCGATTTGCCTGTTGCTTATTGCATATTGCCAATTTACACACATCCCTTACTTTTGCCCCAACTTATTTCACTAATTATGGAAGTACTGGAACAAAAATCAAACATGCTTAAAGAAATTCAATCAACTGGTAATAAAGATACACGCAGTGGCTTTGGTGATGGTATTGTTGAAGCTGCAAGAAAAAATTCAAATATTGTTGCACTTACTGCAGACCTTGCTGGTTCATTAAAATTGAATCAATTTATAAAAGAATTTCCTGAAAGATTCTTTCAATGTGGTATTGCTGAAGCAAACATGATGGGTATTGCAGCAGGATTGACCATAGGGGGAAAAATTCCTTACACAACTACATTCGCAAATTTTTCAACTGGTCGTGTATACGATCAAATTCGCCAGTCAATTGCATATTCTGGTAAGAATGTAAAAATATGTGCTTCGCATGCCGGAGTTACTTTGGGAGAAGATGGTGCAACACACCAGATACTTGAAGATATTGGTTTGATGAAAATGTTACCAGGCATGACGGTTATCGTTCCTTGTGATTATAATCAAACGAAAGCGGCAACGTTGGCGATCGCAGATTATGTAGGACCTGTTTATTTACGATTCGGAAGACCAGTTTGGCCGATATTCACCAAGCAAGAAGATTTTAAAATTGGTAAAGCACAAGTATTTTCAGAAGGAATTGATGTTTCAATTTTTGCTTGTGGTCATCTTGTTTGGAATGCGATACAAGCGGGAGTAATACTACAGGAAAAAGGGATCAGCGTAGAAGTAATAAATATTCATACAATAAAACCTTTGGATGAAGCTGCAGTTATCAATTCAATTCGCAAAACAAAATGTGCTGTAACCGCCGAAGAACATAATATCATTGGAGGATTAGGCGATGCAATTGCTCAATGCGCAGCAAAGAACTTTCCTATTCCAATAGAATATGTTGGAACAAAAGATACATTTGGTGAAAGCGGGACTCCTGCTCAATTACTAAAGAAATATGGATTAGATGTGCCGGATATTGTTGCTGCTGCAGAAAAAGTGATGGCAAAAAAATAGTTTCAAAAATATTCCTATGCTTAACCGTTGCTTCGAAGGCGACGGTTTTTTATTGCCCAATAGAATTAAGGGACGATAAAGGGATTGCGATCCTTCGCTTTGCTCTGGATAAACTGCGACACTAATTATTCAATAATGAAAAGAAAGATGAACGGAGCGTCGCAACAGTTGATGCTATGAAAAACTAAAGCTGGTATAACAAAATAAAAAATTATATTTTTATACTGTTGAACAGGTTAAACGCTTCCGTATTCCAATATTCTAAACCTGATTAAAGACCGAACCAATGGCCCTGACAACCTTAAGCGATAGTGAATTGCTCGTAGAATTCCGTAACCCGGTTACAAAGGAAAAGGCGTTTACTTCCATCATTAAAAAATACCAGGAAAAATTATATTGGCATTTGCGACGTATGGTTGTTGATCATGATGATGCAAATGACGTACTGCAAAATGTAATGATCAGGGTTTGGAACGGGCTGGAGAATTTTCGTGAAGACAGCCAGCTTTATACATGGCTTTACCGTGTGGCTACTAATGAATGTTTAACTTTTCTGGAGCAGCAAAAGAAAAGAGCCGCTGTGTCTTTAAGCGATGTGGAAAGTGGACTGGAAAACAAGATAAAAGCCGACCAGAATTTTGATGGCAATAAACTGGAGTGGAAGCTTCAATTAGGCATACAGCAACTTCCTGAAAAGCAGAGAATTGTATTTCAGCTAAGATATTATGATGAAATGCCCTACGAAGAAATGAGTAGAGTGCTGGAAACCAGCGAGGGAGCTCTAAAGGCCAGTTACCATCATGCAGTTAAAAAAATAGAGGAATACATTAAGAATCATTAAACTTACAAGATCAAAAGCCGTCTTAATTGCGGTAAAATGACAAACAGAAATACCATATTGAAAGAATTAGCAGATCTGGAAAGTGTGTTAGCTAGTCACGATCCTCAAAATATCTATGCAGCACCTGTTGGTTATTTTGAAGGCTTGGCTGATCAAATTCTGAATCGAATAAAGGCTTTGGAGGCTAATGATGCTAAAGAAGAGCTGTCATATCTATCTCCTTTCCTTAGCAATGTTTCTAAAGAAATGCCTTATTCAGTTCCTGCCGGGTTTTTTCAAGATCTGAGTGAAGATGTATTGAAAAAAATAAGTGAGCATGAAGATTACCAGACAAGTGAAGAGGAGATCGAAGCTTTATCGCCATTACTTAGCAGTTTAAAAAATAAGAATCCTTACTCTACACCTGCTGGATATTTTGAAAAGCTTGAAAACGGAGTTGAGAAAAAAGAAGCAAAAATAATTTTTATAACAAAACGCAGATGGTATCGCTTATCGGTTGCTGCAGTTGTAATTGGAATAGTTGCAATTAGCGGTTTGGCTATATTCAGATCCAAACAAGTTGACCCGAATAGAAACCCACAAGCATGGATCGAAAAGAACGTAGATAGAAAAGTAAGTAAAGAAAAGATAGATGAATTTGTAAAGTTAGCTGAAGACGGATCTACAAATGTTACTTATGAAAAAGATGATGTAAAGCATACCGAGATAAAAGAGTTAATGAAAGATGTTCCTGAAAAAGAGATAGTGGACTTTTTAAATGATGCGATAGCTTTGGAATCAAATAGTGACACAGATGGATTGAATGAATAATGAAAAAATTTTTACTCATATTAACCCTTGCATCTTTGGGCTTTTTTTCAAAAGCACAAGGTGATGAACATGATAAAATCAGGGATAAAATGACTGAGTTTATCCAGAAAAGACTTGATCTTACCCGAAATGAGGCCGAAAGATTTACACCCGTTTTTATCCGCTACTTCAAAGAATGGAAACAAACCCTACAAGAAAACAGAAATGATGGTCTTGTTCGTCAACAAAGAATTATTGAATTAAGACTTCGTTACCGCACCGAGTTTCGTGACATTGTTGGCGAAAAAAGAAGCAATGATGTTTACAAACAGCAAGACGTTTTTGTTCGTGAGATCAAAGAGATGAGAGAGGAACAGATAAAGGCACGAAGGACTGACAGGCCTGCAAAAGGTTTTCGAACTTTAATACAATAGAATTTCATCTCGGTGTTTTTCATAGATTAGCAATGGCCTTTCCGATTCTCGGAACGGCCTTTTTGCTTTTACAGATTTCGGATTTCAGATTTTAGATTTAAGTGAACAGGTTTTTAATAGATCCGAAATCGTAATTCTAAAATCTAAAATTCAATGATCGGATTTTTAACATCATGGTAAAACAAAAATGTCCAACCTTCATTTTGTCCTTGTTCCCACCACCCTCTTCGTAACTCCATTGCCTTCTTTCCATCATGATCATATTTGGCAACAAAGCGATGTTTCATTTGCTGAAGTTGAGGAGCATCATCGCCACCAAAAAAAATTGTTTTACCATTTTCTTTGATCCAAAAAACCTGGTGATAAGGCGAATGAGCACCGGTTACTTTATAATGTATGTAATCATCAATTGTTCCTTCATTTTCTTTTAATAAAACTACTTGCTTCGATCTTTTTAATGCTTCTAATTCCTCAGTAATAAATGATGGAAATCCTTTTTCAAAAGCAAAACTCAATTCTTTTTCCTGCAAATAAAACAGAGCTTTAGGAAAACTTAATTCGTCGTGATTTGTTCCAAAAGAAACACCACCTGCATGATCTTTATGTAAATGTGTTAATAAAATTTTTGTAATATCTGATGGATTGATACCTGCATTAGCAAGGTTTCGATGAATTTGAAGTTTGCCATCTTTTTCTCCGAAGGAGTCCTTATGGACAAAACCAAGTCCTGTATCAAGCAATAAAATATCTTTTGAAGTAATAATAACGAATGGCTGAATTTCCACCAATAAACTTCCAACGGGTCTTTGTTGCAGATCGTGTATATCTTCATCAAACGGGACAAAGAGTTTTGTTTTATCGATCGTAAACGTGCCTTCACTTAAGGGAATGATTTTCATAAAACGAATTTCCGTTAATTCGTCTTAATTCATGCAGTTAACGTAAAACCATTTGCCGGTCGGCATCCAAACGTATAAGAATAAACAGAAGAATTGTGTTTGTAAGTAAAGAAGTGCCACCATAGCTAACGAAAGGAAGAGGAATACCAATAACCGGCGCAAGACCAACCGTCATTGCAAGATTGATGGCAATATGAAAAAAGAAAACCGCTCCCACCCCATAAGCATAACATCTGCTGAATACACTTCGTTGCCTTTCAGCAACTGTTACTATTCGAAATAATAAAACGAGATAAAGACCCAGTAAAACTAAACTGCCTATAAATCCAAAGCCTTCACCAATTGTACAAAAGATAAAGTCGGTTCTTTGCTCAGGCACAAAATCAAAACGGGTTTGGGTGCCTTTAAGCAAACCTTTACCAGCAAAGCCTCCGCTACCAATAGCGATCTTTGATTGCTTTACATTATAATCTACATCTTTATTGCCAAGTGCTTTCGCCTCGTCTTTCCTGTGTTCTTTTTTATATTCTTTCGGAATGTCCTTACCAATGGTGCTGAAAATTCTTTCTACCTGGTGTTCTTTCAAAACATGTTTAAAGGCAAAAGGAACTCCAAAACGCTGAATGCCTATACATAATAACCCAATAAGAATAATATTGACAAGGAGGGATCTGTTTCTTTTTACCTGGCGTCGCATAATAAAAATAATAAACACTGTTATTGCCAGGAGAATAATTGCTAGTAAGTTTTTTTCAACAAGTAATGTCGCTACTACTAATGTCCCCGCTGAAAAGCCAATTATAAGAACAGCAGATGGCAACCCTTCACGATACATAACAATAAAAAATGAAAGATAAACCAGCGCCAAACCTGTCTCGCTTTGCATTATACTGAAGGCGGCGGGTAATAAAGCAATACCCGCAGCGATAAGTTGGGATTGTGTACGCCTGAAATCAGTTTCGGGTCTCGAAAGATATTTTGCCAAAGCAAGACAAACACAAATTTTACAAAACTCCGCGGGTTGAAATTGAAAGCTGCCACCCACTTTAATGATAGATTCTGTTCCTTTCACATTTGATCCTAATGGGAAAACCAGAAGGATCAAAAATATGCCTGCTGCATACCAAAGATTAGCAGTAGCGGGAAAAAATTTGCTGTCAGTAAGAAGTATGAACATGCCGATAACTATCGACACAATAAAAAAATAGAATTGACGACTGTAATCTGTCTTGAATCGCAGAAATGTTTGTATGACATTATCGCCATCATGATATGTCACTCCAAAGATTGCCATGATACCAACCGCAGATAACAGGAACCATAGCCATACAAGACTCCAGTCAACTCCTTTTGATATTTCGGGGTTACGCTGACTCATGTACGGGCTAACTGTTTTTGACGGTGAGTTCTTGTATCATTCCAAATAGCTATCTCTTCTTTGTTGTTTTGTTTTTTGTTGTTATTATCTTTCTTTGAGCCAGGTAAAGAAGGGTTTTCAAAAACAAATTTCTTAATATAAGAACTATCCTTCGTCATCTTGAACCATTCAAAGGCTCTTGTAGAATCAGCTATCTTTTGCTTTCTTATATAATATTTCGGCATCAAGTCCGCATTGGAGATTCTTTCAAGATCTTCCTTGCTTTTCGTCTGCAAAGTATCGTTCAGATATTTTTCCATTAAGATCCGGGCAATTGGCCCGGCCCACGTAGCGCCAAAGCCTGCGTTTTCTACTGTTACTGCTATAGCGATCTTTGGATCTTCTTTTGGTGCAAAGCAAACAAACATAGAATTGTTAGGCAGTTCGAGTTTTCTACCATCAAGAAAAGTAAAGTTTTGAGCAGTACCAGTTTTTGCACAAATATTTATACCCGGAATTTTTGCAATGCGTGCGGTACCTTCCTCTACTACATCCTGCATGCCGTTTTGTACAGCGTCATAAGCTTCATCAGGAATATGAGTTAATACTTCATGCTTCCGTCGGTATTTACCAAGCAAGGCAGTGTCTTCTTCAGTTTCGTCATCAATTTTTTGAACAAAATGTGGTATATAATAATAACCTCTGTTAGCAATGATACACATTGCATTTGCTAATTGAAGAGGTGTAGCTGTCATTCTATCTTGCCCAATGCCCAACGTAAGGTTGGTACAAGAATTCCATTGACCACGATATAGTTTATCGTATTCAGTAGTATCAGGAATACCTCCTTTGTCTTCACTTGGCAGATCTAATCCCAGCCGGGTACCCAATCCAAATGCATTCATGTAATCGTGCCATTTTTCATACCCTACTTTTACATCACCATATTTTCGATTATCAACGATCAGGCGATAAGTATTGCAAAAAAACGAATTGCATGAATGAGCAATTGCAAGACGAAGGTTAGCCGCATGTCCTGCCCAGGTTTCCAAACAACCAACTCTTTTGGCGCACCCATAATACCCACCGGTACAAGCTATACCACTTTTCGGAGTTATTACACCTTCTTCCAATGCTATTAATGCATCAATAGGTTTAAAAGTTGATCCGGGGGGATACTGTCCCTTTATGGCACGGTTCAATAAAGGCGCCTTAACATCCAACACTAATTTTGTATAGTTTTTACTTTTATCTGGTCCTGTTAATTCATTGGGATTAAAATTTGGACCAGAAGTCATTGCGAGAATACCCCCTGTCTTTGGATCGAGTGCGACCACAGAGCCAACTTTATTGGTCATTAATTTTTCTGCCAGTTGCTGTAATTCTATATCAATATATGTTCTTAACCCGCGGCCTGCGATCGCAGCGGTGTCAAATTCTCCTTTTTCATAAGAGCCCACTAACCTGTTCTTATTATCTTTAATTAAATATTGAACGCCGCGTTGCCCCATCAGCACTCTCTCATAAACAGATTCTAATCCTGTTTGACCGACATAGTCTCCCATTCTATAAAAAGCATCAGAGGTTTCTATTTGTTTGGGAGTTACTTCAGCGATATACCCAAGTAGGTGTGCAGCAGCATTGAAAGGATAAACTCTTACTGGTCTTTGTACCAAAACAAAGCCTGGAAATTTCCAACTGTTTTCTTCGAATCTTACTTGCATTTCGGGAGTAAGCAAGTCTTCAAAAATGGAAGGGCGAACTGCAGTGTTTTTAAATTTTGCATCGAGTATTCTTCGATTAAACTCTGCTGTATCAATATTCATCATCCTGCAAAAATCCAAAGTATCAATGCCTTTTATCTCTGCAGGGGTTACCATCATATCATACATAATGGCATTGTTCAAAATGGCTTTTCCTTTACGATCGAAAATGATCCCACGTTCTGGGTAAACGATCTTCGGATAAACAGCATTATCCATTGCCAGTTTCCTGTATTTATCCGAAACTACCTGTAGATTGAATAACTGTGCAAGTATCAAAAGAAATGCAACAGAAAATATAAGTCTGACGATACGGCTTCTTGATTGGTTAAACACAGGCATAAAAAATGTACGAGGTAAGTTGTACGCAGTACGGTTGCAAATTACAACGAAGAAGTTGTTTTTAAAATGGAGTAAGTGTTATTTAATTTTCTATTATAATTTGGTGATCAACTATGCAGTATTGGTCCGGTACTTCAGCCTTCTCGGAAAAAGAATTTCGGCAGTAAAGATCAGCAGCATGCTGATAGCCGTTGTCGAAACTACTTTTATCAGGAAATCAAGAAAATTACCAACCTCAAGCCACTCCAGCAACAACAGGTATCCGTGATGAAGCAACGAAAGCGCAAATACATACACGGCATATGGCGCCCATCCCATTGCTTTTGCAGAAGGTTCGCTGTAATTAAATTCAGAAGTGTCCTTCGGGATCAGGATGTTGACGATAAATGGCCGGAAATAAGCGACCAATACACAGGCGGCTGCATGTAAACCCGGAGTAACAGTAAAATAATCATATGATAAGCCAGTAAGAAAACCTATTAACAATAACCAGAATCTTGAAATAGAGAATGGAAGCCAAAGGATAAAAAGAAAATAGATTGAAGGAATAATAAATCTATGTAGTGCTGGCACATTATCAAGTACATAAACCTGTAATAAAATAAAGAAAATGAAACGAATTATATTTCTCAACATCGAATTCATTGTTTCCTTTTATTTAATTCATCTACCTTTTTCTGTGTGGCTTTGTCCAGTGTCACTTGCTCTTCCCTTTGCAGATTTTC
>Ga0207686_10000858_pt1 | contig 18489 bp, 15 predicted proteins | sample KBSM24metaG_FD_184396 | JGI IMG/M metagenome (GOLD analysis project Ga0207686, IMG submission 184396) | Miscanthus rhizosphere microbial communities from Kellogg Biological Station, Michigan, USA - KBS M2-4 metaG (SPAdes) (version 2) | ecosystem: Host-associated > Plants > Roots > Rhizosphere >...
TTTTGTTTTAGCTCATAAGAAAGCAAAAATGATAAGAAGGTAGTAGTTGATTCAATACCGGAAACTATTTCATATCCATAATCTCCTTGTCTTGGAGGGATAGTGTTCGGTAAAAATATATTGCTTCCGAAACTACGACCACCAGTATCCAATCCCTGTTTCCAATACATTGCTTTTGCAAGCAAGGTCCACTTTGGTGCAGGTTGGTAACGAAGAATTCCAATAGTTTCACTAAAGTTAGCGCCAAGCGGATGTGCCAGTGGCTGGTTATAATGAGTATAGTTCGCGACCGAATCACCGTGCGAATAAGTAAATGGCCTTACCCGGTTATGCTCCAGTTGCAGATCAAGATTTTTTATTCCAAATGCGTTGATGTATTTAGCGCCAAGTTGCAATCCCCATTTGTTGGCCCACCAGCCATTGCCACTTTTTATTTGTTCTAAATTAAATTCATCCAGTAGGAATTGTCCGTAAAACTGCACGTGCTTTAATATGTTCAATTTAAAATCGATACCGGCAACTGAATTATCATAGCTTCCATTTTGCTGTTCAATGGAGCGATAAAAAATGATCGGGTTCAGGTAACTAAATTCAAAATGATCGGTTCGGCCAAACATGACGCCTTCAAATAAACCGATATTTAATTTCTTTGTCACATTCACATCGAGATGGTGGAAGGCTGCATATTTTTTTCTGAGTAAACGATCAGGTCCGCGAGGTTCGGTTTGTTGTAGCTCCATGAATAAGTTCTGATAGTTCAATTTCCAGATCCTCGTATTCAGTTTTAGAAAAAGAGTATTGTTACCAAAATCACTTAAGAATAAACTGCGATAACCGTTACCGATAAAATTGCGATCATAACCAAATGCCACATCAATATATTTGGTAACATTAAAAGTGAAATAACCTCTCCCATCAAAATAATCAAAGCCAGTTCCTTTGAAGCTCTTATAGTATCCTGCACCCGGTACTGATTGAAATTTATCTTCCCATGCTTGTACATATAATGGATCTCGTTCCTGGTTATCCAGGATAGATGCAGCAAAGCCAATTTTATTTGCAATACGTCCACGAACACTCACACCTCTTGAGTTCAGGAAAAGGCCTTCATCATTATCACTTTCTTTCATGTATTGAAATTGAATCATCGGGTTGATAACAAGATCAAAATCTTTTACATGAACTTCATACAAATTTGCCGGGGTTCTGTAAAATGGTCCAATGCGTTTCTTACTTTTTATTGCGATGCGTTGGGAGTCGGGTAGGTATTCAATATTATTTAAGTAAAGACTCTGCAGATTATATTCATCTGTTTTAGATAAAACAACTCCGGGGTGATTTTGTTTAAAACCCATTACACCTCTCATCACCTGGAGCCGGTTAAATGGTTTTGTATTGGAAAAATTGAGAATGGAATCTTTCTGACCAAGAATTTCCAACCGGTCAATTAAAATATATTCTTTTGATCCAAAAGGTAGATAAGTGGATTGAGACATTGCGAAGACTGGAAATAGAATAAAGATTAGTCTTGCAAGGGTTTGTTTAAATTGCATGGGTATTGGTTTTTCAACGATAAATCAGAGAACAAGATATGCAAAATTACCTGATAAAGAATGTACAGGTTGTAAATGAAGGAAGAATAATTACGTCAGATGTATTAATTAAAAACGGTCGCATTGAAAAAATTGGGGAACTAATTACTCAGGTAGATTCTTCTGTGAAAGAAATAAATGGCGAAGGAAAATATCTTTTACCCGGCGCTATTGATGACCAGGTTCATTTTCGTGAACCGGGGCTTACACATAAAGCAACTATCTATACAGAAACAAAAGCTGCTGTAGCCGGTGGCGTTACCAGTTTTATGGAAATGCCTAATACAATTCCAAATGCACTTACACAGGAATTATTAGAAGACAAATATTCGATCGCTTCAAAAACTTCTTTAGCCAACTATTCTTTTTTTATGGGCACCAGCAATAACAATGCTGATGAAGTTTTAAAAACAAATGATAAACGAAAAGATGTTTGTGGAATAAAAATTTTTATGGGATCTTCTACTGGTAATATGCTGGTAGATAGTCCGAACACCTTGGATAAAATTTTCCGAGAAAGCGAAGTGCTTATCGCTACGCATTGTGAAGACGAGCGGATCATAAAAGAAAATTTAGAAAAGATCAGGAAAGAGAACCGGGAACTTACGGCTGCGGATCACCCGGTAATAAGAAATGAAGACGCCTGTTATGAATCCTCCTTGCTGGCCATACAGATCGCAAAAAAATATAACACACGGTTACACATCCTGCATATTTCCACTGAAAAAGAATTACTGCTTTTCACAAACATGTTTCCTTTAAAAGAAAAAAGAATTACGGCTGAAGTTTGCGTACACCATCTTCATTTCACCAGTGACGATTATGCAAGACTTGGCAATAAAATAAAATGCAACCCGGCAATTAAAGCTCCTCATAATCGGGAAGGACTTTGGAAAGCGCTGCTGGACGACCGCCTTGATGTGATCGCTACCGACCATGCGCCGCATACATTGGAAGAAAAAAATGAACCTTATGAAAAAGCACATGCTGGTTTACCATTGGTTCAGCATTCTGTATTATTGATGCTTCATTATTATAAAAAGGGAAAGATGAGCCTGGAAAAAATTGCTCAAAAAATGAGTCATGCCGTTGCAGATTGTTTTCAAATAAAAGACAGGGGGTATATTCGTGAAGGATATTTTGCCGATCTTGTTTTAATAGATATGAAGCAGCAGATAAAAGTTTCAAAGGAAAATGTTTTATATAAATGCGGATGGAGTCCGTTGGAAGGGTTTGAATTTCCTGCAACCATTACACACACTTTTGTGAATGGGCATTTGGTTTATGGAAATGGTATGTTTGACGAATCTTTTAAAGGTCAAAGGCTTTCATTTGACAGGTAGAAATAGAACGCAGATTTTTTATGATATTTATGATAAATCATGATCTGCGCTAACCTTAATAAATCATAAAAAATCTGCGTTCTATCCATAATGCACTTAGACGCCACTACATATAACGACATCTCCGTCTTTCACCAGGAAGAAGAATTTTCTATTTTTCATAAACTGAATTTTACAAGAACTGTCTATGGTAAAGACTGGTTACGCCATTTTTTTTCGGAGCCGCATCATGAACTAAAAAAGATCCTTGGCACGCAGAAAATTATCAGGACATTAAACGAGCATTTGAATGACTGGCCTTCAGAAATTACCAATGGAACTTTATTAGTAATTGAAAAATATCTTGATTATAATCTTGATCCTATTTCTCCAGATCCCAATGCTTTTAATACCTGGTTATATAAAACCTTTCACATAGAAGATTACAGAATGATAAAATATTCTGTAGGTCATTGTACAGATTTTTTTAGAGGAATTAAAAAACTTGTAAATCTTTTCAGCGAACAGGAACTGCCAGCTTTTTTTAAAATTTATATTGAAAGAGCAGAACAATTATTAAAAGAGACACCCCTTGCAAAAATTTCTACTTTAAGACAGGGTGAAAGACTTTCTCCAACGCAAAATCTTTATTTCGGCTATCATATTCGCAATCGGTATAAAAACGACACGATCGAACTGTTGGAAATTTTTGGAAGATTGGATGCATGGTATTCAATGGCGATGGCGATGAAAAATTTTGATCTTCGTTTTCCCAAATTTATTGAAACAGACAGACCAACTGTAAATGCGAAAGGGCTTTATCATTTATTATTGAAACAACCGGTACCTTATAATCTTGTGTTAGACCCCGATCATAACTTTCTTTTTCTTACCGGCGCAAATATGGCGGGCAAAAGCACTTTGATAAAATCTGTTGGTTCCGCAGTATTTCTTGCTCATCTTGGCATGGGAGTACCGGCACAAGAAATGACGTTGACTTTATTTGATGGCTTGCTTACCAATATCAATGTAGTAGATAATATCGCAAAAGGAGAAAGTTATTTTTTTAATGAAGTACAAAGAGTAAAGAACACCGTTGAGAAAATTAACAATGGGAAAAAATGGCTCGTACTGATCGATGAATTATTTAAAGGAACCAATGTGCAGGACGCCATGAAGTGTTCCTTAACGGTGATCAAAGGTCTGATCAAAATAAAAAATTCTTTGTTTATTCTTTCAACACATCTTTACGAGATCAGTGATGAATTGAAACAGTATCCCAATATTAGCTTCCGCTATTTTGAAACCACGGCAAATGATGACCAGCTTGAATTCAGTTATCAATTAAAAGAGGGAGTAAGCAACGACCGACTGGGTTATCTCATCCTGAAGAGAGAGAAGGTGGTTGATATGCTGGAGAAACTCTAGAACAGAACTACGATTTACAAGATTAGGTTAGATTTGGAGGAAATCAAGAAATTTTCTTTATGCGAATAATATTTCTTTCAGTATTTATTTTTTGTTTTCAATTCTTAGCATTTACCCAAAATAATATTGATGTATTAGGTTATAAATTCAATATTGGATTAAATGATGTTAATGATACAATTTATGGTGTTGCAGAAATAAAAGTGAAATTTTTACAACCTGCCAGCGAAGTCAGTTTTGATTTGACCAAGACGAAAGATAATGGCAAAGGAATGAAAGTTGGAAAACTACAGGGTAATAATATTCGTAGTAGTATTTATAAGGAAGAAAGTTTTCGCATTTTATTATCCCAAAATATGAATGCCGGGGATACCGCCACTTTTATAATTCCTTATTCAGGCATTCCTCCCGATGGTCTTATCATTTCTGAAACAAAATACGGTCATCGAAGTTTTTTTGCAGACAACTGGCCCAATCGCGGTCATAATTGGATCCCCTGCCATGATGATCCGGCTGATAAAGCAACTGTAGAATTTGTTGTAACGGCGCCGGAGCATTACCAGGTTGTTGCGAATGGCGTGCAGATCGAAGAAACTTCTCTTGGTAATGGTTTTAGATTAACTCATTGGAAAGAAGAAACCCCTATATCAACTAAAGTGATGGTGATCGGTGCTGCTGATTTTGCTGTCAATCTTGCGGGAGTTGTAAATGGAAATATTCCGGTTTATAGTTGGGTGTATCCCGAAAATAAAGACAAAGGCTTTTATGATTATGCGCTGGCAAATGGCATCCTCGAATATTATATCAGTCATGTGGGTCCTTATGGTTATAAAAAATTAGCCAATGTACAATCGAAAACAAGATTTGGCGGACTTGAAAATGCAAATACAATTTTTTATTCTGAGAATTCTGTTAGCGGTACCAGAAAAAGTGAAGGACTGATCGCACATGAAATAGCGCATCAATGGTTTGGCAATATGGCCACCGAAAAAAGCTTTGGACATTTATGGCTGAGTGAAGGATTCGCCACCTATTTCACCATTCTTTATTTTGAAAACAAATATGGAAAAGATACAGTTATCAAAATGCTGAAAGATAACAGGGAACAGGTAATTGCTTACTCTAAAGAAAGCAAAAAAGCAGTTGTTGATACTGAAGAAACAGATTACATGAAATTGTTGAATCCGAATTCATACCCGAAAGGCGGTTGGGTATTGCATATGCTGCATTGTGAATTGGGCGATTCTGTTTTCTGGAGATCGATAAGGAAATATTATGCAACGTATGCTGGCAGCATTGCTGATACCCGGGATCTTCAAAAAGTATTTGAAGATGTTTCCGGTAAAAACCTGAAACAGTTTTTTGATCAATGGCTTTATACAACCGGCCAGCCAGAACTTGAAATAATATGGAGTTATAATGCTGATAAATCTTTAATTATAGATATAAAACAATTACAAAAAAATGTTTTCAAATTCCCACTGACATTAAAAATAAACACTTCAACAGGAAGTAAAAATGAAAAAGTATTTGTGGACAAAGCTGTTTCTTCTTTTAAAATAAAACAAGATCAAAAGCCAGTCTCTATAATTGTCGACCCAGATACTGAATTGCTGATGAGTAATACGATCAAAGAAAAAAATTGAATGATGGCCCGGCTTGTCGGCGCCAGATAAAAAATTATATTTATTTCGGTGAACAATTTCTATACCACTTTCGTGTAATTGAACGCAAAAGATAATTCTCTACCTTCAGTTCATGCTTGTAAAAGTATTTGGCAGCGCTGTTTATGGCGTTGATGCGATCACTATTACCATCGAAGTGAACTGGATGAGCACTGGTATCGGCGTCGTTATTGTCGGGCTGCCAGATAATGCGGTAAAAGAAAGCTTGCAACGAATCGAAAGCACTTTTAAATCGCTTGGCTTTCAAATGCCACGAACAAAAATTGTGGTGAATATGGCGCCGGCTGATATTAAAAAAAGCGGAACTCCTTTTGATCTTCCAATTGCAATTGGCATTTTAGCCGCGTCAGAATTAATATCAAATCATGAAGCGATCGAAAAATATTTGATAATGGGTGAGCTGAGTCTTGATGGCGAATTAAGATCAATTAAAGGTTCGCTGCCCATTGCGATACAGGCAAGAAAAGAAAATTTTAAAGGGCTTATCGTACCAAAGGCAAATGCGAAGGAAGCGGCAATAGTTAATAACTTAAATGTATTTGGTGTTGAAAATATTGAGGAGGTAATAAATTTTTTCGCAAATGATGAAAAAGGACTTGAACCGGTTGTTGTAAATACAAGAGAAGAATTTTATAACTCACAATATGATTATGAAATAGATTTTGCTGATGTAAAAGGACAGGAAAATATAAAAAGGGCATTGGAGATCGCCGCGGCAGGTGGTCATAATGCAATATTGATCGGCCCGCCCGGGGCTGGAAAAACAATGCTTGCAAAACGATTGCCAACCATTCTTCCCCCGCTATCATTACACGAAGCATTAGAAACTACAAAGATCCATTCGGTAGCAGGCAAACTTCCTGAAAATTCTACTTTGGTTTCAAAACGTCCGTTTCGTTCGCCGCATCATACTATTTCTGATGTTGCATTAGTTGGTGGCGGTGGTAATCCACAACCCGGAGAAATTTCTTTGGCACATAATGGCGTTTTGTTCCTTGATGAATTACCTGAATTCAAAAGAACAGTACTTGAAGTAATGCGTCAGCCCATGGAAGAAAGAAAAGTGACGATCTCAAGAGCAAAGGTTGCCTTGGATTTTCCTGCTTCATTTATGCTGATTGCTTCTATGAATCCATGCCCCTGCGGTTTTTTTAATCATCCTGAAAAAGAGTGTACTTGCCCACCCGGTGCTGTGCAGAAGTATTTAAATAAAATTTCCGGGCCATTGCTTGATCGCATTGATCTGCATGTAGAAGTAACACCCGTTGCTTTTAATGAATTATCATCAACAAAAAATTCTGATAATTCAACTATAATTCGCGAAAGAGTTATCAAAGCGAGAGAGATGCAGGCTGAACGTTATAAAAACAATCCCGGTATTTATTGCAATGCTCAAATGAGCAGTAAAATGTTAAAAGAAATTTGTGTGATCGATACGGTGGGACAAAATTTATTGAAAGCAGCAATGGAAAAACTCAATCTTTCTGCCCGGGCTTATGATAGAATTTTAAAAGTCTCAAGAACAATTGCCGATCTTAATGGAAGTGAAAAGATAAAACCTGAACATCTGGCTGAAGCTATTCAGTACAGAAGTTTGGACAGAGAAGGTTGGGGCGGGTAAATTAAATAAACTTTTTGTTGTAAAAAATTGTATTCTCCCCTTTTATTTCAGAACGAAAGCTATAATTGGATAAGGCTTTTAATACAGTCGAAGAGCAACCCTCTACCATCCTATCGTGAAACTCTATAACTAATATTTTCACCCGTGGTAGCCATTGCTCAAATTTTTTTTCAAAAACATTTTTTTCCGCACCTTCTATATCAAGTTTCAAAATATCTATCGTGTCCCAACTTCTTTCCTGCATTATATCATATATAGATATAGCGTTTATGGAATCTACCTTTGGTGATAATATTTCAGCTACAGTAAAAGAATTATTCCCCTTCCCCTCATCAACTACTGAAAGAATTGCCGAATGACTCCATATGCCGGATCTTATCAAACTTATTCGCCCATAATTCTTCGTGTTTTTTTTGAGCATTTCAAAATTTCCTTCCTCAGGCTCAACTGCCACTATATCAGCGTTAGGATACTTGTTGGCAAAAAAAACAGATGTCAACCCAATATTAGCGCCGCCATCAATAATTGTTGATGGGTTGAAATTTATTGTTAAGTTGTAATCTTCTTTTAAAATCACCTCCTCGAATGTTGCAAAATCAAAAGGATTGTTACGGAAGGAAAAACTATATTTTAATTTTTTTAGATTAAAATTGTTCCAGTCGCCTGTTTTCATTTTTAAATAAATTGAGGCGGCTTCTCCAAAAGATAAATGCTTTTTTAAAATTGAAAATCGCGACATTTGAAAAGCTAAATTGTTTATTGTTCAAAAATAGTCTATAAAAATGAGCCGGGAGAAAAACCAGCCAAGGCTGAATGATTGGAAAGTCAGAAGTAAAGATCCGCATTATATTCATTATTATTTTTTGATCAACGATATAAAAGAAGCATTGGAAAAATATACCTTTGGAAATTTTCTTGATCTCGGTTGTGGTAACAAGCCTTATGAAACAATTTATAATTCTCTGACACAAACACAAACCGGCTGTGATGTAATTCAAAGCGATAGAAACCGGGTTGATGTTATTTGTCCTGCCACAGAACTGAAATTCGAAAACAACAAATTTGATTCTATTCTATGCACGCAGGTAATGGAGCACGTATATGATCACAATACAATGATAAAAGAAATTTTCAGGGTTTTAAAGCCTGGCGGCTATATAGTTTTAACTGTGCCTTTTGCATGGGAGCTTCATGAAGAACCACATGATTATTTTCGTTTTACTAAACATGCATTAAAGGAATTATTTACAAAAGCTGGTTTGCAAATTGACTATATAAAACCTAATGGTGGCAAGTGGGCTGCGATTTACCAATTGAGGAATAATATGCTTTATCATTCTTTCCGGACAAGTAAAGGTTTTTTCACCCGCTTAAAAAAGTTTTTATTTATGGAATTAAGATTAACGCAACTGCGTAATCATTTTGCCATTTGGCTTGATAAAAAGACAAAGAATGAAATTTTAACACTCAACTACATTGTCGTAGCACATAAACCCGCTTGATTGCTGTATGGATTCAGTTCTCTTCATTTCATTATTGAATAGCGCAGCCTGGGGAGGCAGCGAAGAAATATGGTACAAATCAGCATTACACCTTGCCGGCAAAAACCAAAAAGTGGGGGTCTGTTGTTTCAACTGGGAGGGAAAAGAGGAAAGGCTACAGCAATTACAAAGAGCCGGTTGCATATTATACCTGCTCCCGGGAAAATTAGAAACAAAATCTTTGTGGGGGAAATACAAATTAAATGAAGCATTGCATTCGATCCCATTTTCTGATTATAACAAAAGTATAGTTAATCAGGGAGGTTGGAAAGATGTTGCGCATGGACCCTTTAAAAAACTATATCAAAAACTTCCCCCCTATGTATTGCTTTTTCATAATTATGACATGCTGGAAAAATTATCGAACAATAAAATAAAGTCACTTCATAATTGGGTAATGAATGCAGAGAAAAACATTGGTGATGCTGGACGTATTTTTTCTGTAATTAAAAGCACTTGCAATCTGGAAATACCCCGAAACTATGTGTTGTTTAATCCTGTTACCATCCAATTGCCGGGTCGTCAAACTCCTTTTACATCATCGGCAGAAGATAAACTGAAGTTTATAGTACTTGCAGAATTGGATGTGAAACGCAAAGCCCAGGATCTGCTGATAAAAGCCCTGGCAGCAGAAAAATGGAAAACCAGGAATTACACACTGAATATTTATGGTAATGGCAAAGACAAACAAATCTTAGAAAAATTGATTAACGAAACAGGGCTTTCTTCAAAAGTTTTTTTGAAAGGATTTACTAAAGATGTAAAAGAAGTATTGGCCAATTCACACGTATTATTGCAGCTCACACATATCGATGCAATGCCTATTTCTGTAACAGAAGCGTTGGCTATGTCAAGAGCCATTATAGCAAGTGATGTTGGCGATATGCCATTATGGATCTATGAAGGAGTAAATGGATGGATAGCGAAAAAGGTTTGTATTGAGGAAATAGACCGGGTATTGGAAAATGCGTGGCAACAACGAAACAAACTGGAGGAAATGGGAAGAGAATCCTACAAAATTTTCAAACAAAAATATCCCGAAAACCCGGTAGAGTATTTTTTGAACCTGGCAGGCATATCATTAAATGAAACGAAGAATGAATGAAATCTTATTGGGAAATACTAAACAATTATTACGACCATATATATGTTATTTCGGTAAAGTCGGCTGACAAAAGAAGGGAGTCATTTACTGAACGATTTTCAGGTTTGAATTATTCTTTTTTTTATGGAGCGGATAAAAAAGATTTTGCCATTGAAGAGTTAATAGAAAAGAATATTTACAGCGAAGAGCTTAGCCGCAAACATCACCGGTATAACAAGACAATGATGCAAGGAGAAATTGCTTGTGCATGGAGTCATAAAATGATATATGAGGATATGCTGAAAAAGAATTTCAATCGTGTGATGATTTTTGAAGATGATGCTGTGCCGGAGTCATCTGTATTAAATAATGTAGAAATAATTCTGTCTGAAATTCCCGGAGACTGTGAATTGCTGATGTGGGGTTGGGCAAAAAATGGCGATTTGCGTATGGGCTCATTCTTGAAAAAAATTGCCTATCATATACAACACAAAACCGGCCTGCTTAAATGGGATCACCAGGTGATTCACAATATGTACGCCTCACCCTATTCGGATCACCTTAAAAAAGCTGGGTTTCATGATTTTGCCCATGCGTATGCTATTACCCGTAGTGGAGCTGAAAAATTTATTCAAATGCAAACCCCTATTCAATACATCGCTGATAACCTGCTTGCTCATGCCATCACCAGGAATATTGTAAGCGGTTATATTGTTTATCCCGCTGCTATTTTGCATGATAACCTACCTGACGGGTCACCGAGAGATTCGTATATTCGTTGACTAATTTTTGAAACTTATACATGAAAATACTTCTTCACTATCTGAAGCCTCACAAATGGCTTGTTATACTTGTACTGATATTGGCGGCTGTTAATATTGGCTTTTCATTGATCGATCCTATCATTTTAGGACGTTTGATCAATTTGGCTACTTATCATACCGATCCGCATTTTTCTAAATGGCATGATTTCCTTTTTGCAAAAGCTACTATAACAGAAAAAATACCAAAGCTCAATAAGAATGGTGTTGTAGAAGTAGTTGAAAGAACAAAATTCCTTTACGGTATGGTATGGTTGCTGCTTGCTTCCATTACTGTGGCTATGGTAAGCCGGATCGCAAAAAATTTCCAGGATTATTTCCTCAATGTAGTTATTCAAAAATTCGGTGCAAAAGTTTTTACAGATGGCCTACAACATGCGATGAAATTGCCTTACCAGCAATTTGAAGATCAACGCAGCGGTGAAACCCTTTCTGTATTGACCAAAGTAAGAGCTGATGTGGAAAAATTTATGATCAACTTCATAAATATTTTATTCGGGGTTATTGTCGGGGTTATTTTCGTTTTTGTCTACGCAGCTTTATTTATTCACTGGAGTATTCCCGTAGCTTATCTTGCAGGCATATTGGTGCTGACCTTTATTACAAACATTCTCAGCAAAAAAATAAAGATCATTCAAAAAAATATAGTTGGACAAACTACCGCATTAGCCGGATCCACTACCGAATCATTACGCAATATAGAACTCGTAAAAAGTCTTGGCCTTACCAGACAGGAAGTAGAAAGATTAAATAAGAATACATATAAAATTCTTGGCTTGGAATTAACAAAAGTAAAACGTGTAAGAAGTATCAGTTTTATCCAGGGAACAATGGTAAATACGCTTCGGCAGGTAATACTTTTTATTTTAATGTGGTTAATCTTTAAGGATGAGATGGATGCGGGACAATTAGTTACAATGCAGATATTCTCGTTCTTTATATTTGGTCCTTTGCAGGAGATCGGCAATATCCTTCTTTCTTACAGGGAAGCTGAAGCATCGTTGAATAATTTCGACACGTTGATGAAAAAAGAACCTGAAAAAGATCCAGCCTATCCAAAACCTCTGGGCAATATCAAAACACTTTCCTTTAATAATGTTGCCTTTAAACATCAGACTGCATCACAAAAAGCAATTAATAATATAAGCTTTGATGTGCAAACAGGCGAAACAATTGCATTTGTGGGACCAAGCGGAAGCGGTAAATCTACTTTAATGAAATTATTAGTTGGGCTTTACCGGCCACAAGAAGGAAAAATTTTATACAATAATTTAGATGAAACAGAATTGCGATTTGATGATCTGCGTAACCAGATCGGGTTTGTAACGCAAGACACCAATTTATTTAGCGGCACTATTAAAGAAAATTTATTATTTGTAAATCCATCTGCAACAGAAGAAGAAGTGATGGATGCACTGAACAAAGCTGCGTGCCAGAATTTACTAGTTCGTGCAGAAAAAGGACTTGACACAATGATAGGTGAAGGCGGATTAAAATTATCAGGTGGTGAAAAGCAACGCTTATCTATTGCAAGAGCCTTATTACGCAAGCCAAAATTGTTGTTATTTGATGAAGCCACTTCTGCATTGGATTCATTAACAGAAGAAGAGATCACCGATACCATTCGTGACATATCACAACAGGGTAACCAGGTAACGATATTGATCGCCCACCGTCTTTCTACGATCATGCATGCCGATAGAATTTATGTATTGGAGAAAGGAGAAGTAGTAGAAACGGGCAATCATGAAAGACTATTGGAAGAAAAAGGACTGTACTATGCTATGTGGCGCCAGCAAATTGGTGAAAGAAAAAAATTAACAGCAGCATAATTGTTTAAAAGGAAACAACTCATCATGTTCGGTTTTTTATTTGGAAAAAATAATATCAAAGAAGCGATAAAAAAAGGTGCTGTCATTATTGATGTAAGAACGCCGCATGAATATGACAATGGAAGAATTCCCCGTTCCATTAATATCCCGGTCGACAGGATCTCCGCAAGTATTGAAAGAATAAGATCAATGAAAAAACCTGTCATCGTTTGTTGCGAGTCAGGAATGCGCAGCAATACAGCAAAAAATATATTAAAGTCTGCTGGGCTGCCGGAAGTTTATAATGGAGGGAGCTGGGAGTCGGTTTTGAAAATGATCAGCAAACTCTAGGGATTCACTTTTACTTTTATGGTTGCGGTAGAAGTGTTGGTTCCATGATCCTGAAATTCTATAAGAATATTAAGATCAGTTGGCACAGTTACTACTGCTTTATAAGCAAGCCTGAAATTGATAACTTGTAAAAAATAGGTTTCATAATAATTATCTGCCAATACAAAACTATTAGCATCATTTATTATCTGCACTTTTCCTTTATACAGTTTTTTGTCATCGGTCACTTTTCCTTCTACAATAATTGAATCGCCACTTGTGTACACCTGGTTGGCGATCGGCTTTGAAACCATGATCACCGGGAATACATTATCATTCAGATCGATCGCATCCAGGCTTCCTGCCGCTTCGTTTCCGCCTTTTGTGCAGGAGATCATCATCAAACTTGCTAAGATGAACACTCCTATAAAATAGAACCCTCTTTTCATTGTTACTTATTTTCTTCTTTCCCTTTCCAAAGACCAGTAAAAAAGTTTGTCTTTTCCAGTTCCACAATATCACTCAGCTCAACCTCGATCGCCTTAGTACTTTGTGCTATCTCAATCAGTGAGATAATTAAAGATGTTAATAAGCTAAGCAAACTTACAGCAAAAATATATTTCGCAATTTCCTGCCACTCACTATAGATACAATACATAGTAACCACACAACAAACAAAACTAAAAACACCTAACCCCTGCATGTATCTAACCAATATTAATCTACGTCTTAAACTTTGAATTTGATAGAGCAAACCGGTGCCCTTCTCTCCTCTTTTATATTCATCATGCAAACGCCTTACAAGATTTGCTAATGCAAGAAAACGATTTGTATAGGCCAGCAATAACAAACTAATAGCAGGAAACAGTAATGCCGGCGTATTGAAAGTAAGTTCCATACTTAAAAGTATTACAGGTTTACCTACTGATAAAATAATTTATTAGCCCGGCTTAATTACTACTATTAAACTTTTGTTGCGACGCTCCGTTCAGGATCTTCTTCTCTTATCATCTTTTTAGGAACCAACTTTAAAGACCACCCTTTTACAAGTTTTATTATAGACGCCAAAATAAAAATTCCGCCAAGTACTGCGACGATTGATGACCCCGCTGGAAAATCATAATGAAACGAAAAATCGAGACCAAAAAAACTGGCAAGCACACTTATGAAGATCGCGATAATAAAAACTACTGTATTATTTTTAGAGATCATAATGGCTGAGACGGCCGGTATGATCAGGAAAGAGAAAACAGGTATTACGCCATTAATTTTTACAGCAAATACAATGGCAAGACCAATTGAAATATAAAAAAGAAAATTCCAGATATTGAATATCCCTACACTTGTATCCCCATTTTCAAACGCTCTTGTTAGCGAAAAGAATTTTCTGAAAAAAATCAGTTGCAGCAAAGCTATTCCGCCAAAAATTATTCCGATCAGCTTTATCTGCTCCCAGCTTGTTGATAAAATATTTCCGAAAAGCACTTCCTGTATATCCGAATCACCATGAGGTGTTTTAGAAATAAGTAAAACAGTTAGCGCCGATGCAAAGGCATATAAGATACCAATGATCGCTTCCTGTTTTAATCTTTTGTCACTGATACTGATAAATGACATCAACAATGCACCAACCAAAGTAAAAATCAGTGGAATGGAAGTAACACCCGTACCAATGAAAGCAGCAAATGCAACTCCCAATGATGATATTTGTCCAAGAGCAAGATCAACAAAAACAATTCCCCTGCCAACAACATGTACACCCATATAAGACAATAATAAACCTGTGATAGCGGCGGCAACAAATGCCTGTACCATAAATGGCAATTGAAACATATCAAACATAAATGCTATTTTATTTTTATTTAAGTGCTGTTATTAAATTATCAATATTGTAGTCAAAAAGACCAAAATAATCTTTTACTGGATCAAAAGCGCCAACAGATGTTGCCAGTGTTAACTCCTTTACTCCTGTTTGCTTTGACACCACATCAGATGATGAAGTTGTAAAATAAGGCGATGAGATGATCACTTTAATTTTATTGGCTGTCACCTCTTTTATCACTTTCACTAATTGCGAAGGAGTAGGTGGAATACCGGGTTTAGGTTCCATAAAATCCACTATTTGTAAACCAAATCTTGTTTCAAAATAAACCCACTCATTATGGTAAGCAATGATCTTTGAGCCTTTGTATGCAGCCATTTTACCCTGCCACTCTTTTAGTTTCACGTCAATTTTATTATTAAAGGCTACCAGGTTTGCTTCATAAAAAGATTTATTAGCTGGATCAACTCTTTCCAACCCATTCGCAATATTTCTTGCAATTATTTTTCCATTCAAAGGGTCAAGCCAGTAATGGGGATTGCCATAGATATGAATATCTCCCTCTGCCCTGTTTGCTGCAATGGGAACCTGCAATAAATTTACTCCTTCGGATGCATCAACATAACCTGCCGAGCCTTTCTGAATTTTTGTATTGCGTGAACTGGAAAGTAATTGTGGTGACCAACCGGTTTCAAGATCAAGACCAACAGTTACAAAAAGACTAGCCTTTGTTAAACTGATTATGTAACTCGGCTTAGGATCTACAAAATGCGGGTTCTGATAACCTGTAGCTATTGAAGTAACTGAAACTTTATTTCCTCCTATTAATTCCGCGATACTTTTCATATCGGTAGTCGTCGTCACAATCTTGATCGTATCTGCAAAAGAAAAAAAGGAAATACAGAAAAGAAACAAATTAAGAATTGATATTTTTTTCATGATTATTTATATAAAATTTTAATATTGATGTGCCCCATGTGCACCAATTACAAATATCCAGCGCAACCATGCCTGGTAAAATCTTTTATCTATGTTATCATCAGTTGTTTTTGTTTCGAATTCAAGTTTTGAAAATTCGGTTGCATACCACCCAGCTGTTAATGAAAAAGCATTTTCTTTAAGAGTTTTATCAAACGGCTTTTGTGCATAGTCATACCGGCCGGTTAAGAACCATCGTTTTGCTAATTGGTATTGTATAAAAGAATACATGCCAAACGAACTCATGGAATAGCTATCCGTAAGATCTGCATGGTTAAAATAAAATTCACTTTGCCAGGTGAGAGAATGATAAGTATTCAGCTTGATCGGTTTCCATTTATAAGTAAGATCGATCGCACCTAAATTAGAAACTCTTGCTGAATCATTCGGACCGGAAATGGCGCTTAATCCTAATTCAAGTGTATTATCATCATTAAGTGTAAAAAAATTCTTTAGATGACCTACATATAGCAAGCGATTGCCTTCGCTTCTCGCAAATGCTGGTGCTTCCGAATATCCTGATGTTACCTGGAAAAGCAATTCCTGGTAAAATGCTTTTGTTGGTAAAAGCCAGCTTAATGATAGTCCTTCATCTTTTAATCCTTCTTCGCCAAAATAATTAACATAGGCGTTTGGCATATCAATAAAAGGAAGAGCATGAGGATGTACCGTATTCATTCTTCCTATAGCGCTTCGGAATCTTCCCGCCTTCAATTGCAACCTGGCTGGCAATGATAAAGTGGTTAAATAGCCCTCTTCCACTTCTACTCCATATTTACCAGTTACAGGGTCCCTGCTAAACGAAAGAAAGAAATCTGCACGGGCATAAGGATCTACAGTAGCCTGCAATGAAACTTCTGTTTCGTTTAAATAAAGATCAAAGTTTTTCTGTCCTTTGCTGGTATATGATCCCTGAAAATCGCCGATAACTCCAATGTCAGGATTAAATGAAAGACTTGATCTTGTTTGTTGTGTAACCGGTGGAGGAGTAGTTTTCATTTGTTCCTCGATCTGTTTTAATAACAATGAATCTTTTGATGTGCTGTCAGCCACAACCTGCGACAGACAAACATTATTGATTGATACTAAAACAAAGTATAAAAAGACGGTTGCAAAATATTTTGAAAACCTTATATAGTTCATAATTGATGAAAATGAAAAGCTCTAAAGAGAGCATTGTTTCAAATGAAATATTTGATTTGATCGTGCTGGGTAAGAAGAATTCTTACAACATATTGGCGGGAGGTCCTCGATCTTCTAAAGAAGAAGGATGAGAAAATTTATGAAATGAAATTGATCTTGTGATCAGATCCATTTTTTGAGTAACAGGGCTGAAAAAAGCAGGATCCTTAAAATCATCAGCATCTTTTGTTAATTGGTAATTACATATACTGCAATCTGAAGCAGAATTTCTTAGATTGGAGTCATCATTTTTTTCAAAGCAATTACCACTGCAAATATGATTTGAAAAAGAATTATTACTTGTATGTGTGTGAAGTAGCTTGATACTGTGAATAAGCAACAATACGACAAGCAATATTGCCGAAATACATTTATGAATATATCTGTTCTTAAAAAGCACCGCTACAAAAGTATGATTAAATAGTTTTTGCAACCATGTTGCCTTAGAAAAATTTGCAACCTTGATTGCAACAGGCTTTAACTTTTATTTCAATATTACCTCACTTTCAGCATTGCTCTTACCTGTTGGGTAGCGCCATTTTGAAGTCTTGCATAATACACTCCGGCTGCAAATTTCTCTGCATTGAAGGTAACAGAGTATTGACCCGGGCCTGTGTAATCCTGGTCAACTAGTGTAGCGATCATTCTTCCCAATGTATCGATGATCATAATGGAAGTATGGCCACCATCCGTTTTAAATGTAATTGTTGTGGAACCTGTAAATGGGTTGGGATAATTTTTAACAAGCAATTTATCCTGCTGGACAGGTATCGTTGAGTTACATGAATTAGTTTTTACAATAGGCAGGCTTTGGAAATTTTTTAGCATCACTGTTTGCAAAGTTGTATTATCAACGCAGAACCAATTAGAAAGTATAGATGCATAGATGCTTCTGAAATCATATTGCATGGGAACATTATCATTCACATTTGCGTTCGCAGGAATCGTTGGACTGTTGCCCAATACGCCGCCGGCTACATATTCTCCGAATAAAATTACCGGAGCTGCCGCACCATGATCAGTACCCAAACTTGAGTTGGATTTTATTCTTCTGCCAAATTCTGAAAACGTCATTCCATAAACTCTTTTTTGTACGCCAAGAAATTCCAGGTCATCCATAAAAGCTTTGATGGCATCCGATAATTGTTTCATCAGGTTTGCATGTGTCCCTGTTGTGGTATCTGTTTGGCTCACCTGGGTGGAATGTGTATCAAACCCCCCGATGCTTACCATATATACTCTTGTTCTCAATCCTCCTTTTACCAAACGGGC
>Ga0207686_10000859_pt1 | contig 18488 bp, 19 predicted proteins | sample KBSM24metaG_FD_184396 | JGI IMG/M metagenome (GOLD analysis project Ga0207686, IMG submission 184396) | Miscanthus rhizosphere microbial communities from Kellogg Biological Station, Michigan, USA - KBS M2-4 metaG (SPAdes) (version 2) | ecosystem: Host-associated > Plants > Roots > Rhizosphere >...
GCTGCTGCGCGGTCAGCGAGACACCGGCGGTCTGCGTGTGGAAACGCATCCGCCACGAGCGCGGGTCCTTCGCGCCGTAGCGCTCGCGCAGCTCGCGCGCCCAGATCCGCCGGGCGGCCCGGTACTTCGCGATCTCCTCGAAGAAGTCGATGTGGGCGTTGAAGAAGAAGGAGAGACGGGGCGCGAAGTCGTCGACGTCGAGACCGCGCTCGAGCGCCCTCTCGACGTAGGTGAAGCCGTCCTTGAGGGTGAAGGCGAGCTCCTGCTGCGCGGTCGAGCCAGCCTCGCGGATGTGGTACCCGGAGATCGAGACCGGGTGCCAGCGGGGCATGTTCTCGGTGCACCACTCGATCATGTCGGTGACCAGGCGCATCGCCGGCTCGATCGGGAAGCACCACTCCTTTTGGGCGATGTACTCCTTGAGGATGTCGGTTTGGATCGTGCCGCCGAGCTTCTCTGCTGGGACTCCTTGGCTCTCCCCGACCAAGACGTAGAAGGCGAGAAGGATCGCCGCGGGGGCGTTGATCGTCATCGAGGTGCTGACGCCGCCCAGGGGGATCCCGGCGAAGAGCTCTTCCATGTCGTCAAGGGTGTCGACGGCGACTCCCTCGCGGCCCACCTCGCCGAGGCTTTTCGGGTGGTCGGAGTCATAGCCCATCAGGGTGGGCATGTCGAAGGCGGTGGAAAGGCCCGTCTGACCATGGTCCAGGAGGTAGTGGAAGCGCTCGTTGGTCTCTTTGACGGTGCCGAAGCCGGCGAACTGGCGCATCGTCCAGAGGCGGCCGCGGTACATCGACTCATAGGGGCCGCGGGTGAAGGGGTACTCACCGGGGCGCCCGACGCGCTCCTCGAGGCCCGGATCCAGGTCCGCCTCGGTGTAGAGCGGCTCGATCTCGTGGCCTGACATCGTCGAGAACTCGGCGTCGCGCTGCTGGAACTCCCGCGTCTCCCTGGGCTCGACCGCCATGCGAGCAGTCTAGATGCGCCTAGCGGCGCACGGCGAAGCGGCGCGGCGGCGGCTTGCGGCGGCTCGCCATCCGCGAGGCGCCGAGACCGGCGACGGTCGCCAAGACGGTGAAGGCGACCGCAGTGAGGCGGCGGCCGAGGCGCTCGAAGCGCAGCACCTGCCAGCCCTCCTCGGCGGCGAGCTCCGCCAGCGGCGGGTCGGGGTTGACAGCGACGGGGTTGCCGACCGCGCGCAGCATCGGCAAGTCGGAAAGTGAATCGGAGTAGGCGTAGGACTCAGCAAGGTCGATCTGGTGCCGCGCCGCGAACGCCTCCATCGCCTCGACCTTGCCGGGGCCGTAGACGAAGGGGCCGTCAAAGCGGCCCGTGTAGTGGCCCTCGGGGTCGACCTCGTAGCGGGTGCCGATGCCGCCCTCCATCCCCAGCACCGCGGCCAGCGATTCGACCACGTCGTTGCCGGCAGCGCTGACGATGAAGGTGGGCCGGCCGGCGTCCTGGTGGGCGTGGACCTCGGCCAGCATCTGCGGATAGACCCTCGGCAGGGTCGCCGCCATCACCTCCGGCCCCATCCGCTCGATCGTCTTTGCCGGCACGCCGCGGATCAGCTCGCGGGCGACGCGCAGGACGTCGGCGGTGCGCTCGTCGGTGGTACCGCGCAGGCGGTAGCGCAGGTGCTCGAAGGCCCAGCTGGCGAGCTGGCGCCGGCTGACGATGCCCTGCCTGGTGGCGACGCGCGCGAACTGCATCCCCGACGACCCCGCCATCAGGGTCTTGTCCAAATCGAAAAATGCAGCGCCCCCGCTCATTCCCCGCGTCCTCCGAACGGGTCCGAAAACCAAGCAGGTCGGTGGACGCAGGGAGCGAGGTGAGGGGAGCGCACTACCGGTGCGTGACCCGATCCGAGTGACCGAGGACGCCGAGATGCGCCGGTTTGCAGGATCCGCGCTATTGCGCGGCCACCTCGATCACGATCGCGTCTCCTTGGCCGCCTCCCGAGCAAATGGCCGCGCACCCCAAACCTCCGCCACGCCGCTGCAGCTCGTGGACCAGGGCGCCGACGATGCGCGATCCGGAGGCGCCGATCGGGTGGCCGAGAGCGATCGCGCCACCGTTGACGTTGACCTTCTCCTCATCGACGCCGAGCATCCGCACCGAGTTGAGTGCGACCGAGGCGAAGGCCTCGTTGATCTCCCAGAGGTCGACCTCCTCGGGGCTCTTGCCGATCTTCTCCAGCGCCTGCTTGGCGGCGTTGGCCGGCGTTTTCGCCAAGTAGGGGAAGTCGTCGGCGACGGTGCCGTAGGAAAGGATCCGGGCCAGCGGCGTCTTGCCCTGGCGCTGCGCCCACTCCTCGGAGGCAACGACGATCGAGCCAGCGCCGTCGTTGACGCCGGGAGCGTTGCCGGCGGTGTGGGTGGCGTCGGGGCCGCCGATCGCCTTCAGCTTGGCCAGGGTCTCGACCGTGGTGTCGGGACGAATCGCCTCGTCGGTCTCGACGGTGCTCTCACCCTTGCGCGACTTGACGGTGACGCCGACGATCTCATCGGCGAGGCGGCCGGCGTCGGTCGCCTCGGCGGCGAGCCGGTGCGAGCGCTCGGCGAAGCGGTCCATGTCGGCGCGGGTGATCTCCAGCTCGTTGCCGACCTCGCTCGCCTCGTTGATCATCTGCTTTTCGGTGAAAGGGTTGGTGAGGCCGTCGTGGGTCATCGCGTCGATCGCGGTGACATCGCCCATCCGGAAGCCGAAGCGGGCACCGGGCAGCAGGTAGGGAGCACCGCTCATCGACTCCATGCCACCGGTCACGGCGACCTCGGAGTCGCCGGCTCGGATCGCCAGGTCGGCGATGCCAATCGTCCGCATCCCGGAGGCGCAAACCTTGTTGATCGTCTCCGAGGGAACCTCCTTGGGCACACCGCCCTTGATCTGGGCCTGGCGTGAGGGAATCTGGCCCTGGCCGGCCTGCAGGACCTGGCCGAAGACGACCTGCTCGACCTGCTCAGGGTCGACGTTGGAGCGCTCTAGAGCGGCCGCGATCGCGGTGCCGCCGAGGTCGGTGGCGTCGAGCGAGGAGAGACTGCCACCCATCTTGCCGAAGGGCGTGCGCGCGGTTCCGAGGATCACTGAGCTGGGCATCTACTGCCTTTCTTTCTCCGAGGTAGCGGGGTCGGTTCGGTGGGCCAGTTTAGACTCGCCCACCCATGAAGGTCGAGGTACGTGAAGCCGAGCTGACCGAGGTCGACGCCGACCTGGTCGCGGTCGGCCTCTGCGAGGGGGACTCGTTGCCGGCGGCGATCGCCGCCGCGCCCGGCGCCGCCGATGCCACCGGCGAGGCGGAGAAGCTGACCGTGCTCTACCCGGAGCCGCCCGCCCGCCTCGTCGTCGCCGGGCTCGGCAAGCGCGACGAGCTCGACGCCGAGCGGTTGCGCGTCGCGGCGGCGCTGGTCGCCAAGGAGGCGGCGCGGCGCAAGGCGACCTCGCTGGCCTGGCTGCTGCCGGAGCTGGGCGATGACGCCGCGGCAGCCGAGGGCACCGTTACCGGCACGATCCTCGGCGCCTACCGCTTCGACCGCTTCAAGAGCGGCGACTCCGCGGACTCGACACCAGCGCTGGAGTCGCTGACGCTGCTCGCACCCGAGGCCGTCGCCGCTGCCGCCGAGGCGGCGCGGATCGGCGCCGAGGCCCAGAACCGGGCCCGCGACCTGCAGAGCACCCCCGCCAACTTCGCGACGCCGGCCTTCCTCGCCGCCCGCGCCGAGGAGATCGCCGCCGCCAGCGAGGCGGTCTCCGTCGAGGTGCTGGGGCGGGAGGAGATCGCCGCCAAGGGAATGGGCGGGCTGGTCGCGGTCAGCCAGGGCAGCGAGCAGGAGCCGCGGTTGATCGTGCTCCGCTACCGCGGCGGCGGCACCGGGACGCTCGGTCTGATCGGCAAGGGAGTCACCTTCGACACCGGCGGCATCTCGCTGAAGCCGGGCGCCGGCATGGAGGAGATGAAGTACGACATGTCGGGCGGAGCCGCGGTGCTGGAGGCGGTCGCAGCGATCGCCGAGCTGGGCCTGGCGATCGACCTGGTCGCCGTCGTTCCGGCCACCGAGAACATGCCCTCCGGCTCGGCGATCAAGCCCGGCGATGTGATCACCCACTACAACGGCACCACCGTCGAGGTCAACAACACCGACGCCGAGGGCCGCTTGATCCTCGCCGACGCGCTCGCCTACGCGATCGAGCTCGGTGCTGAGCGAGTGGTCGATCTGGCAACGCTGACCGGCGCGGTCGTGATCGCGCTCGGCTCCACCTACGCGGGGGTGATGTCCAACGACGATGCCCTCGCCAGCGAGGTCGAGCGGGCCGGGACGACAACCGGCGAGCTGACCTGGCGCCTGCCGCTCCACCCCGAGTACAAGAAGCTGATGAAGGGCACCTTCGCCGACCTCTCCAACCTCGCCGCCAAACGTGAGGCCGGCAGCGCCACCGCGGCCTCCTTCCTCGAGGAGTTCGTCGGCGAGACCCCCTGGGCGCACGTCGATATCGCTGGCACCGCCTGGGATGTCGGCCGCGCCTACACCGGCAAGGACGCCAGCGGCTACGGCGTCCGCCTGCTGGTCGAGCTGGCTCGCCGCTTCGCGCACGGCTAGCCGCCGAGGATCATGCAGGTAGCGGTGCCGTGGGCGAGCAGCTTGTCGCCCTCAGCTGCCCGCAGGGTCGCCTCCGCGGTCGCTTGTTTGCGGCCCTTGTAGAGGACGTTGGCCTCGCAGAGCACGCGCCCGGTGTCGCGGGTAATCGGCCGCACGTACTTGGCCTCAAGGCCGAGTGAGGTGTAGGCGACGCCAGCCGGGAGGGTCGTGTGCACGGCGCAGCCGAGCGCCGAGTCGAGCAGCGTCGCGGCGTAGCCGCCATGGACGACACCGATCGGGTTGTAGTGCTCCTCCCCCGGTTCCCCCTCGAAGACGACCCGGCCCTCCTCGAGCTCGATCGGGCGTAGGCGCATCGTCACCGCGATCGGCGGCGGCGGCACCTGGCCGGTGACGACCGCGGTCATGTACTCCATGCCGGTCATCGTCGCCCCGGCGGCTGCGGTCGGCACTGGGTCCTGCCAGACCAGGGTGCGGCTGCGCGAGGTCTCCGGGCTGCGGGCAGCAAAGGCTTCCGCCACCTCGGCGGCGCTTCCTTCTGGCGCGGTGACGAGGCCGTCGCCGCTCACCGGGACGAAACTCTCCGCTCGCCCTCGGGCCAGCGCCGGGCGCTGCGGGCCGGCGCCGGGTAGTGCAAGTCGGCGGCGATCTCCTCGACGCTGATCGCGATTCGCGGCGCCTGGCGCCTCTGATTCCTATGCCTGTGGGTGAGCCTCATCTGGTCGCCTCCGTTCGGCTCGTATCACTTGGTTTCTTGAAGAAACTCACTTCGTGGCCGTCAGCCTACCTCAGTCAGTTGTTTGATGCAACTGAGTGTGCGAAGATCACATCGTGCTCCGCCGCGACTATCCGGACCAGCTCTGCTCGATCGCCAACTCGCTGGAGGTGATCGGGGAGCGCTGGTCGCTGCTGATCGTCCGCGACGTCTTCAACGGCCACCGCCGCTTCGGCGAGATCCAGACCTCGCTCGGCGTCGCCCGCAACGTGTTGGCGGCACGCCTGCAGCGCCTTGTCGACGAAGACATCCTCGAGCGGCGGCTTTACCAGGAAAGCCCGCCCCGCCACGAATACTTCCTGACCGAGAAGGGGCTCGATCTCTGGCCGACCCTGATCGCCCTGCTCAGCTGGGGCGACCGCTACTCCCCCACCCCCGGCGGCCCACCGAAACTGATCCTCCACAAGGTCTGCGGCGGCCACGTCAGCGAGCGTGGCATCTGCGAAAGCTGCGGCGAGGTCCTCAACGCCCGCGATGCGGTCCAGGTCCCAGGGCCGGGCCGGATCGCCCACGACACCGCGTTGGCCGGCGAGCTCGACGCCTAAGCGCTCCCGGAAACTCACACCGTCCTCGTTGACCCCCCTATGGTGTGGGCGAAGGGAATCCGAGTGGGCGAGAAGGAGAGGGCGATGGCGACGGCAGCTGAGGTGCAGGCGAGGGACAAGATCTTCATCGGCGGCGAGTGGGTCGAGCCGACGGGCGGCGAGCGGCTGGAGGTGATCAACTCGACCACCGAGGAGGTGATGGGGACGATCCCGGGCTGCGGCGCTGAGGACGCCGACCGCGCCGTGCGGGCGGCCCGTGCTGCCTTCGACTCCTGGTCACAAACTTCGCGCGCGGAGCGGGCCGGCTACCTGAACGCGATCGCCGCGGGCCTGGGCGAACGCAGCGAGGAGATCGCGGCGACGATCTCCCAAGAGCTGGGGATGCCGCTGAAGCTGAGCCAGATGATCCAGGTCGGGCTGCCAACTGCCCAGATCGCCTCGATGCCGCAGTTGATGGAGGAAGTCGCCTGGGAAGAGGAGATCGGCAACTCGCGGGTGCTGCGCGAGGCGGTCGGCGTGGTCGGTGCGATCACGCCCTGGAACTACCCGCTCAACCAGATCGCCGCCAAGGTCGGCCCGGCCCTGGCCGCCGGCTGCACGGTGGTCCTGAAGCCGAGCGAGATCGTGCCGCTGAACGCCTTCCTGCTGGCCGAGGTGATCGAGGCGGCCGGGCTGCCGGCCGGCGTCTTCAACCTCGTCACCGGCACCGGCCCGGAGGTCGGCGAGGCGATCGCCGGCCACCCCGAGGTCGACATGGTCTCCTTCACCGGCTCGACCCGGGCCGGCAAACGGGTCAGCGAGCTCGCCTCGGCGACCGTGAAGCCGGTGGCGATGGAGCTGGGCGGCAAGTCGCCGAACCTGATCCTCGACGACGCCGACCTCAGCCGGGCGGTCCCGGACGGCGTCGCCAAGTGCTTCCTCAACTCCGGCCAGACCTGCAGCGCCCTGACCCGGATGCTGGTGCCGCGCGAGAAGCTCGCCGAAGCGGAGGAGATCGCCGCCGCAACCGCCGCGGCGTTCACGCCCGGCGACCCCTTCGAGGAGTCGACCCGGCTCGGCCCGCTCGTCTCCGACACCCAGCGCCACCGCGTCCGCGGCTACATCGAGAAGGGCGTCGCCGAGGGCGCGAAGCTGGTCACCGGCGGCGCCGAGGCGCCCGAGGGCCTAGAGCGCGGCTACTTCGTCCGCCCCACCGTCTTCTCCGCGGTGACGCCGGAGATGACGATCGCCCGCGAGGAGATCTTCGGCCCGGTCCTCTCGATCCAGCCCTACGACGGCGAGGACGACGCGGTACGGATCGCCAACGACAGCCAGTACGGGCTCGCCGGCGGCGTCTGGTCGGCCGACCAAGAGCGGGCGATCGCGGTCGCCAAGCGGATCCGCACCGGCCAGATCGAGATCAACGGCGGCGCCTTCAACCCGCTGGCCCCGTTCGGCGGCTACGGCCAGTCCGGGCACGGCCGTGAGAACGGGCGCTACGGGCTCGAGGAGCTGCTGCAGGTGAAGTCGCTGCAGCTCTAGTCCCCGTAGGCTCCTCGCCGCATGGATTTCGATCTCTCGACCGAGCAGAAGCTGCTGCGCGAGACCGTGCGCGATTTCGCGCGGCAGGAGGTCGCGCCGGTGGCGGAGGAGCTCGACCGCACCAAGTCGTTCCCCTACGAGATCGTCGGCAAGCTCGGCAAGCTGGGATTGATGGGGATCCCGTTCCCGCAGGAGTACGGGGGCGGCGGCGCCGACACCCTCTCCTACGTGCTGGCGGTGGAAGAGCTGGCCCGGATCGATTCCTCGGTCTGCATCACGATGGCCGCCCACACGTCGCTGGGGACGATGCCGATCTACCTCTGGGGATCGGACGAGCAGAAAGACGAATGGCTGCCGCAGCTATGCAGCGGCCAGCGGCTCGCCTCCTTCGGATTGACCGAGCCGGAGGCCGGCTCCGACGCCGGCAACGTGCGGACCACGGCGAAGCTCGAGGACGGCGAGTGGGTGGTCAACGGCGCCAAGCAGTTCATCACCAACTCCGGGACCGACATCTCCGGCTGCGTCGCGATCACCGCCGTGACCGGCGAGCGGGACGGGCGCAAGGAGGTCTCGAACCTGATCGTGGCGACCGGGACGCCCGGCTACGAGGCCGGCGAGCCCTACCGGAAGATGGGCTGGAACGCCTCCGACACGCGGCCGCTCTCCTTCGAGGACTGCCGCCTTCCCGAGTCGGCGCTGCTCGGCCGCCGCGGCGACGGCTTCAAGAACTTCCTCCACATCCTCGACGGCGGTCGGATCGGCGTCGCCGCGATGGGCGTCGGCCTCGCTCAGGGTGCCCTCGACGAGGCGATCGCCTACGCGAAAGAGCGCCGCGCCTTCGGCCAGCCGATCTCGAAGTTCCAGTCGATCCAGGCCAAGATCGCCGACCTCTCGGCGCAGATTGAGGCCGCCCGCCTGCTCACCTGGCGCGCCGCCCTCGAGAAGGACGCCGGCCAGTCGTTCACGCTCACCGCCGCCCAGGCAAAGCTGATCACCGGCCGCCTCGCCGTCCGCGCCACCGAGGAGGCGGTGCAGATCCACGGCGGCTACGGATACATCGAGGAGTACCCCGTCTGCCGCTTCTATCGCGACGCCAAGATCCTCACGATCGGCGAGGGGACCGACGAGGTCCAGCAGATGGTGATCGCCCGGCAGCTCGGCTGCTGAGCCGCAGCGCCCGCCTCAGCCGGACGCCAGCGTGAACCTCACCCGGGTGCCCGGATGGCCGTCCTCGAGCCAAATGCGGCCGCCGTGGGCCTCGACGATCGCGCGGGAGATCGCCAGACCGAGGCCGGCGCCACCGTCGCCGCGCGCCTCGTCGCCGCGGTAGAAGGCGTCGAAGACATGGTCGCGGTCGACAGCGGCGACGCCCTCGCCGTCATCGGCGACCTCGACCTCGACCTCGCCGTGATCGCTGCGGGCGCGGACGGTGACGGTGCCGTCGGCGGGGGTGTGGCGGATCGCGTTCTGGATCAGGTTGAAGAGGACCCGCTGGACCTTCTCGGCATTGACCTCGGCAAGGACGCCGCTCGCTGGCAGCTCGGCGCTGAGGCGGACTCCCTTCTGCTCGGCCGGGGCGCGCATCGCCGCCACCGTGTCGCCGATCAACTCGCCCAGCTCGACTTGCGCCATCGCCCAGGAAATGTCGCCCGCCTCGATCCGGGAGAGCTCGAAGAGGTCCTCGATCAGGTCGCTGAGCACGGCGACGTGGGTGCGGATCTCCCTCAGGTAGCGCTCGCGGGTCTCCCCGGTGGCAACGCCGTCGTCGATCGAGTCGACCAGCAGGCGCAGCGAGGCGAGCGGCGTGCGCAGATCGTGGGAGGCGGCGGCGATCAGCTGCCGGCGCACCGCCTCGACGTCGCGCCGCATCCGTTCCTCCATCGCCAGGCGCACCGCCAGGGCGGCGGCGAGGGCGGCCCCGGCTACCGCCAGGGCGACCAGCAGCACCTGCGCGGCGCCCATCAGGTTCGGCACCGCGACCGCAGCGGCGCCGGCCAGGAAGGCGGCCAGGGCGATGAGAACGGCGCGCCTCATGGCCGCAGCCGGTAGCCGACTCCCCAGACCGTCTCGATGAAGCGGGGCTGCGCCGGGTCGTCGCCGAGCTTGGCGCGCAGCCGCCGCACGTGCACGGTGACCGTGCTGGTGTCCTCGAAGAAGGGCATGTCCCAGACCGCTTCCATCAGCTGATCGCGAGAGAAGACTTGGCCGGGATGGATCGCGAAGTAGGCGAGCAGGTCGAACTCGCGCTGGGTGAGAGAGATCTCCTCGCCATCGAGGAATACCCGGCGACTGGCCGGCTCGACCCGCAACGGCCCGACCTCGATCGGCGGCGGCGCATCCTCACCGTCGCTTGGCGGCGAGACGCGGCGCAGGACCGCTTCCACGCGAGCGACCAGCTCCGCGGGCGAGAACGGCTTGACGACATAGTCGTCGGCGCCGCGGCGCAGGCCGACGAGGCGATCGGACTCCTCCCCGCGGGCGGTCAGCAGGATCACCGCGATCGGCTTGCCAGGGCGCTCGCGCAGCTGCCGCATCACCTCGATCCCGTCGATGCCCGGGAGCATCAGGTCGAGGACGACCAGGTCGGGGGCGTGCTCCTCGGCGAGCCGCAGCGCCTCGAACCCGTCGGCGGCACCGAAGGTCTCGAACCCGGCCCGTTCCATGTAGCGGCCGACGATCTCGCGGATCGTCGGCTCGTCGTCGACGACGAGCACTTTGGCGGGGTCAGCCTCGGCCATCGCCGCGATTCTTGCCGCTGCGCCGGCCGCGATGCCAGTGCGTTTGACGTTTGTGGCGCTATCCGCGACAAACCTCAAACGCGCCCCCGGGCTAGCCGAAGGTGAAGGCATATCCCGTCACTCCCCCTTCGGGGACAAGCGTCAGCACGTGGCGCTCAACCCGTGGCAGGTCGACCAACTCGTAGAGGCGGTGGCGATCGATCGTGACGGCGCCACCGTGGACATCGGCGCCTGCAGCGGCGCTGGAGATCGGCTGGCCGTCGAGGAGGACTCGCATCCGCCGCGGCTGGCCAGCCGAGCCGAGCACGAGGTAGACGCGGCGGGCACCGAAGTGGAGGTCGAGGGAGGCGCCCGCACCCGCCGTCGCCGACTCGAGCGTGATCCGCCAGCGGCCCCGGTAGGAGAATTCGTTCAGCGCTGGTGCCGGCGCTTGGGTGAACCCGTGCCATCCCGGCGAGAGCATCGGGTTGGTGAAGCGTTCGGCGCGGGCGGCGCCGAGGTAGGTCTCGGGGGTGGTGACGCCGGGCGAGGGCGCGACCGCCTTGACGCGGGCGTCGCCGCCACCGGCCCGGTGGCCCGCTTCGGCCAACAGCTCGCGGATCACCTTTTCCTTCTCGCCGTAAGAGCCCTCGCCGAAGTGGACGAAGCGAACCCGGCCCCGTGCGTCGATGAAGTACTCGGCCGGCCAGTACTGGTTGCCGTAGGCGTTCCAGGTCGCCTGTTCGTTGTCCTGGGCAACGGGATAGCGAATCCTGTCTTCACCGATCGCCGCCTCAACGTTGTCCGCTTCGCGCTCGAACGGGAACTCGGGGGTGTGGACGCCGACGATCGTCAGGCCGTCGCGGCGGTAGCGCTTGTCCCAGGCCTCGAGGTAAGGCAGGGTGCGGATGCAGTTGATGCAGCTGTAGGTCCAGAAATCAACGAGGACAACCCGGCCGCGCAGCGAGCGCAAGCTCAATGGCCGGTCACCGGGGGTGTTGAACCAGCGCTCGGTGCCGACGAATTCCGGCGCCTCGCCAAGCACGGGCAGGCCGGATGAGCTCGCACCGCCACGCCCCGAGCCATCGTCGGCGGGCCCGGCTCCGGCGGCCGCGCGGGCGCCGATCCCGTGCGCCGAGGCGCCGCGGATGTTGGCGAGGGCCGACTGCGCAGCCGCGGTCCCCTCCAGCCCTTCGGTCGGATCGACGAGGAACGAGGGAAGGTCGCTGGCGATCGTGTTCTGGAAACGGACGTCGTAGTTGCCCGCCATCGCCAGGGCGACGACGATCATCACCGCCCCAGTGGCGATCTGCAGGCCGACGCCGCGGCGCGCCAGCGGCGCCACCAGCCGCCGCCCTCCCACCATCAATGCGTACAGCACCGCGGCGGAGCCGATCCCGTAGCTGAGCGCCACCGCCAGCTTGCCGGCGTTGAAGGACTGCGAGGCTGAAACGGTGATCACTCCGGCGAGGATCGGACCCGCGCAGGGCGTGTAGACGAGCCCGAGGCTGGCTCCGACCGCCAGCCCCGAGAGGAAGCCGTCGCCACCCCGGGAAGGGACGCCGGCGCGGCCGACCAGGCCGCTCAGCGCTGCCTCGACCCGGGCCGCCAGCGGCGGCACCATCAGCAACACGCCGAAGCCGATCAGGACCGCGATCGCCAGCTTGCGCAGTAGGTCGTTGGGGAGGCCGAGAGCGTCGATCACGTAGACCGCCGCGACCGTGGCGAAGGCGAAGGAGAGCGCCAGGCCGGCGACGATGCCGAGCGGGCGTCGGCGCCCGCCCGTCGCCCCGGCGGAGAGGGCGACTGGGAGCACCGGCAGGACGCAGGGCGAGAGCGCCGTGGCGGCGCCAGCGAGGAAGCCGAAGAGGATCAGCAGGACCATCGAGCCAACCTTTCCACGCTCGTATTACGAGCCGATGACGGCCCTGGATCGATCCGCGGCGAAGCGCGTCGTCGTTTCAGCCGCCGAGCGGCAAGGCGGTGACCTCGCCCTCGCCGCGGCCCGCGACCTCGGCGGCGCGGCCGACGGCCTCGCCGATCCCGAAGTGGGAGCAGATCGCCAGCTCGTGCTCGCGCCGCAAGGGTCGGGCCGGGTCGACGACGGGCGCCGTCCGCAGCGCCTCGCCGGGCTGCGCGACCCAGGCACCGAAGGGGGCGCCAGCGCACTCGCGCAGCGGCACCGCGATCATCCGGGTCGAGCGGCGGCGGCCGAGGCGAGCGACGAGCCAGACCGGTTGGCCGCCACCGGCGTCGGCAAAGAAGCCCTCAATGCGGCCGACTCCCTTTCCCTCCAGGTCTGTGAGCTCGGCACCGACCCAGGCCGGCGCTCCCTCGCGCGTCGGCAGGGCGGCTGCTTCAGCCATCGGTCTGCTTCTCGAGCAGCTCGCCGGCGGCAGTCGCCGGGTCGATCTCCCGACGCACCACCCGCTCCAGCAGGTCGGCGGTCTCGGGATCGTCGGCGACGGTCGATTCGAGCCGGCGGCGCATCCGCGAGGCGGCGATGCCGAGTACCTCGCTGCGCAGGTTGCGGGCGCGGCGCTCGGCCAGAGTCCCCTCCGCTTCGATGAAGGCACGGTGGTCGGCGACCGCCTGGGCCAGCTCCTCGACCCCCTCCCCGCGCGCTGCCTCGGTGCGCAGGATCGGCACCTTCCAGCCTTCCGGGTCCTGCGAGAGGGCGAGCACGCCGCGCACCTCACGGACCATCGTTTCGGTCATCGGGTGGTCGGCCTTGTTGACGACGATCACGTCGGGGATCTCCATCACCCCCGCCTTCAGCGCCTGGATCGAGTCGCCGGAGCCAGGCATCAGCGCCAGCACAATCGTGTCGGCATGGTCAACGATGTCGATCTCCGCCTGGCCGACGCCGACCGTCTCGATCAGGACGTCGTCCTTGCCGGCCGCGTCCATCACCAGCGCCACCTGCAGGGCCGCCTCGGAGAGGCCACCGAGGGCGCCGCGCGAGGCCATCGAGCGGATAAAGACGCCGGGGTCGAGGAAGTGCTCCGAGAGGCGGATGCGGTCGCCGAGCAGAGCGCCGCGGGTGAAGGGACTGGAGGGGTCGATCGAGAGCACTGCGACCTGGCGCTCGGCCTTGCGCAGCTCCGCGGTCAGGGCCCCGATCAGGGTGCTCTTCCCCACCCCGGGCGGCCCCGTGAAGCCGATGATGCGGGCCTTGCCGGTGCGCGGGTAGACCTCGCGGACGAGGTCCCAGCCGGCCGGGTCATCGGACTCGATCAGGGTGATCGCCCGCGCCAGCGCCCGCTTGTCGCCGGCGACGAGGCGCTCGGCGAGGGGGACGGCCTTGGCGGTATCAGGGGTCACGAGGGGCAGTCTAGTGCCGCGTCCCCCGCCGACCTCGACCTCGGCCGCACCGCATTAGAGTGCGGCGCCGCATGCGTCTGCTCCGCTTCGCCGCCGCCAACGGGATGCTCAACCACCGCTACGGGCTACTCGCCTGGCGCTACGCCTGGCGGCGACTGCTGACCCGCGCCGGGCGGCGCTGGCGCACCAACGGCCTCGTCTTCTTCGGGCGGCGGCTGGAACTGGAGGTCGGACGCAAGGGCGAGATCCGCTTCGGCCGCTTCGTCTGGATCGGCGACGGGACGAAGATCCGCTGCCACGAGGGCGCTGTCGAGATCGGGGCAAAAACGGTGATCGGCCAGGAGTGCACGATCTCCGCATACCAGCACGTCCGCATCGGCCAGCAGTGCGTGATCGCCGACCGGACGATGTTCATCGACTTCGACCACGGCGTCGTCGAAGTCGAGCGGCCGATCCGCCTGCAGGGCATCTACAAGCGCGACGTCGAGGTCGGCTCCAACGTCTGGATCGGCTACGGCGCCTGCATCCTCCGCGGCGTCCGGGTCGGCGACAACGCGATCGTCGGGACCAACTCCGTGGTCACCAAGGACGTCCCCGCTAACTCCGTCGTCGCCGGCGCTCCGGCCCGGGTGATCCGAATGCGCAAGACACCGCAGGAGCTCCACTGGGATCCCCCGGTCGAACCAGACCCCGAGTCCTGGACCACCCTTCCCCCGCCAGACCCAACGGACTAGTCCCAGCGGGCGCGACCACATCTCCTAGAGCTTGTTCGCTTAGGCCAGTGCCGGGGTCAGATCGGTGCGACCGAAGTCGTCGCCGACGAAGAGCAGTGGCTCGCCGGCAACGCGGGCGGTCGCGTAGGTCATGCAGTCGCCGTAGTTAAGCCGGGCCGGGTGGCGGCCCTTGCCGAAGCGGACGAAAGCATCGGCAGCGAGGTCCCAATGACGGCCGTCAAAGGGGAGGATGGCGACGCCGTGCTCTTCGAGGAACTCGGCAACGAGGAACCGGGCCCGACGGTCGTGGCGCCTGGTTACGACGATCTCCGTCTCGAACAGCGTCGGCGCCCCGATTGCTACCTCCAGGGATGTGGCCATCGTTCGAGACAGCAGCCGATGATTCTTCTCCCGGAAGATCACTGAGACGGCAGCCGAGCTGTCGAGAATCAAAATCCCTCCGGCCCGTAGCCGAGCAGCTCTTCCTTTTCCTCCTTGGTCATCGGAGGCTGATCGAGAAGCTGATCCGGGATCTTCGACCAGATCTTCCGCTCCATCATCTCCTCCCACTCCTCATAGGTCCTCCAGCTGCGCCCACGATCGGACCGATGCCGGAGGCGGAGGCGCTGTTGCTTCTCCTCCAGCGCCTGCCGCACCGCCTCCTCCTCGCTGGTGCCGATGCGCTTCGCGATCTCGGTCGCCATTTCCCGCGTCTCCTTGTCTCGGATCTCGAGCGTCATCGGTCTCGGTCGCATCTTAGGTCGATGCCAGCCGTCCGACGACGATGCAAAGATCTTACCAAGAATGAAATGTATTGTCAGCCAGACAGAACATTGCGTACGCAATGGTGGCTGCGTGCCGCACGCGGATCGCAAGACGCGGGCCGAGGGGCTGGCCGTCAGGTTCGGGGAAAACCTCGTCCGCTGCCGCCGCCGCGCCGATCTCTCGCAAGAAGAGCTGGGTATCCGCGCCTCGTTGCACCGGACCGAGATCGGCCTACTTGAGAACGGTCGGCGTGTGGCCAGAGTCGACACGCTGATCCAGCTCGCTGGGGCGATGTCGATTCCGCCCGAGGAACTGCTCGAAGGCCTTCACTGGAATCCCGGCGACACCGCCAGCGGCGGCTTCGCGATCTCAGGCCCGCCGGCGACGCCGCGGCGCCACGGCGGCAGCTAAGGAACTCAGGCCGGGCTGGCCTCGCCGACCAATTCGGCGTAAACCGCCGCAGTCTGCTCGGCGACGTCAGCCCAGTCAAAGCGGCGGACGTGCTCGTAGGCTTCGGCGATCAGGCGGCGACCGAGCTCGTCGTCGGAGAGGACACGAATCGCGACCTCGGCCAGCGCCTCGGGGTCGTGGGGCCGGAAGCGGAGGCCGGCCTCCTCATGGGGCACGACCTCGCGCAGGCCACCGGTGTCGGCGACGATGCAGGGGCAGCCGGAGGCCATCGCCTCCAGGGCGACTAGGCCGAAGGGCTCGTAGATCGAGGGCACCACCGTCAGATCAGCGATCCGGTAGAGCGAGTGGAGGACGTCATCGCCGATCCAGCCCAGGAAGGTGCCGTGCTCCATCAGGCCGAGTTCTTCCGCCTGGCGGTGCAGCTCCTCCTCGTGGGTGCCGGAGCCGGCGACCAGGAAACGCGTGTTCGGGACCGCCTCGAGCACCCTCGGCATCGCCTCCAGCGCCAGCTGGAAGCCCTTCTCGTAGACAAGTCGGCCGATCAGCAGGACCAGCTTCTGATCCGGCGTCGCGAACTCGGCGCGCAGCCGCTCTAGCTCGGCCGGCTCCTGGGCGGGCAGGTCGTCGGGGTCGATCCCGTTGGGGATGACCGTTACCCGTTCCTCCTCGACGCCGAAGATGTCGGCGATCTGCTCGCGCATGTAGTGGGAGCAGGCGATCACCCGCTCGGAGCGGTTGGTGATCCAACGCTCGACACTGTGGATATAGGTCTGCGGGTGCTTGTCGACCCAGCCCTGGTGACGGCCGTACTCGGTGGCGTGGATCGTCGTCACCAGCGGTGCCTCGAAGCGCTTGGCGAGGTGATCGCAGGCGTTGGCGACCAGCCAGTCGTGGCCGTGAACGAGGTCGAACGCGTAGCTGTCCCCAAGCTCGACACCGGCGGCGAGCATGTCGGAGTTCATCCGCTCGACCCAGGCGACGAACTCGCCGAGGTCGGTCGGTCGCTTCGGCTCGCGGATCCGGTGGACGATGACCCCGTTGGCGCGGTCTTCGGCCGGCGACTCCTCCCCGCCTCGAGTTAGCACGTGGACCTCGACGCCGAGCCCGACCAGCGCCTCGGAGAGCTTGCGCACGTGCCGGGCGAGGCCGCCCTCGATCAGGGGCGGGTACTCCCAGGAGAGGATCAGGACGCGGGTCATGCGTCTGTCAGGGCTCCAGGAGAGGAGCGAGGCTCAGGTCGGGAGCGAGGGAACGCATACGCGGGGCGGCGGCCGCCGGAGAGTCTATGGCCTCCAGCAACTGCCACGCATGGTCGACCGCCCGCAGATAGGCGTAGTCGCCAGCTTGGCCGCGGCCATCGAGAAAGGCCCAGTCGCTCGACTGCACCGCCAGCAGCTCGCGGGCGGCGCGCCGGGCGGCGTCGCCGTCGAGACCAGCGGAGAGCGCCCGCAGCAGCCGTAGCTCCAACCGCCGCGCCCCCCAAGCGAGGTCGGCGACGGCCGGCGAGTCCCAGGTCCGCAGGCTCTTCCCCTCGCCCCAACTGGAGGTATTCAGCGGCCGCTCGACCGGCTCATGCTCGGCCAGCGCCTGCGGCACGGTGACGAGGCGGACGCCGGCCTCCTCGGCTCCCTCCAGCACCGTGCGCAGCCAGATCGGGCCCTCCGACCACCAGTGGCCGAGCAGCTCGGTGTCGATCGCGAAGACGATCAGGCCGTGACGACCAGCAGCCACGGCATGTCTCCGCAGGCGGTCCGCGGTGGCGGCGAGGAACTCGCCGGCCTGGCGCCGCGCAGCCGCTGCCGCCGCGACCGGTTCGTAGCCACCGCCGCCGATCTTCCAGATCCGAATCCCGCGCAGCGACTTGCCTTCGAACTCGGCGTGGGCGGGGTCGGAGGGGTAACCGTCAAGCGACCAGAGCCAGGAAATTGGCTCCCAGTCGATCGGCAGCGCCACCGGCCCGGCCGGGGTCGCCACCGGCGTCAGCGCCTGCAGCGGCTGCTCGGTGGCACTCTGATCGGTGCAGAACCACCGCACGCCCTGCTCGGCCAGCTGCCACTCCAAGCCGGGCCGGTAAGCGCACTCGGGCAACCAGAAGCCGCCGTCCCAACCGAAGCGGCGGCGGTGCGAGCGGATCCCGGCGTCGAGCTGCAGGCGCGTGCCGGCTTGGGTCGCCAGCAGCGGCAGCACCGCGTGGGTCGCCGAAGAGGCGGCGAGGGCGACCCGGCCCTCGGCGGCGGCGCGACGGAAGGGCTCGAGCGGGCTGCCGCCGGCCGCGTCAAGCAGGGCCAGGGCGTGGCGGTAGCGCTCGCGCTCGCCTTCGCAAGCCGCTCGGCATTCCGCTGGCACTTCGGGCAGGTCAGCCTCGGCGGCGCCAATCCGCCAGGCGATGAGGAAGTCACGCAGGCGGGAGGCGACGCCAGGGTCCTCGAGCTGGTCGGCCAGCACCGGCGTCACCGTCACCGTGAGGTCGCGCGCGACCTCCAAGACCGGCAGGTAGGAACGAATCACCGCGTCGAACAGCCACTCCTCCCCGAAAGGGTAGGTCCCGAAGCCCTCGACGTAGGGCATGTGCGAGTGCAGGACGATCGCGAGATCGCCGACGCTCTCGCGCCGGCTCATGCCGCGTGGCAGACGGCGAGAAAGTCCAGTGCGGCGTCCAGGTTGTGCTCGCGCAGGGCGAAGTCGCTGGCGGCGATCGCCGGAGTGAAGCGGTCGTAGAAGGGCTTGGTCAGGCCGAAGCGCTTGTGGACGCTGTCCCAGCCGAGCTTGATCGCGATCTCATGGGCGCGCAGCTTGCGTGCGTGGCAGAGCCCGAACAGCTCAACCCGCGGGAAGTGCGCCTCGCAAAGCTGCCGGAACTCCTCGGCGCGGTACTCGTGGACGTGCCAGGGGTTGTCGGACTTCTCGGCCCCGGGCGGTGCCAGCGTCAGCAGGTTCGGGGTCGAGACGTAGGCGACCCCGCCCGGACCGAGCATCGACTTGAAGTGCTCGAGGATCGCCCCCGGGTCCTGGACGTGCTCGATCGTCTGCAGGAAGACGACGGCGTCGCAGGGCTCGTGGAAGGTCTCGACCAGATCGCGCTCGAAACGCAGGTTGTCCCGCACGTAGCGCAGTCGCGCGTGCTC
>Ga0207686_10000862_pt1 | contig 18421 bp, 17 predicted proteins | sample KBSM24metaG_FD_184396 | JGI IMG/M metagenome (GOLD analysis project Ga0207686, IMG submission 184396) | Miscanthus rhizosphere microbial communities from Kellogg Biological Station, Michigan, USA - KBS M2-4 metaG (SPAdes) (version 2) | ecosystem: Host-associated > Plants > Roots > Rhizosphere >...
GGGCGCCGGCAAGCGCGGGAGAAAGCGAGCATCACAACATTCCCGCAACCTCGGTTCCCACCGATCCGACTGCCGTCAAGGGCAAGCTCTCCTTCGACTCCAAGTGCCTCGCCTGCCACTCTATCGCCGGCGGCGACAAGCTCGGTCCGGACCTCTACGGCGTGTCGAAACGCCGCACCGACAGCTGGCTGGCCAAGTGGCTGAAGTCGCCGGAGCAGATGCTGCAATCCGACGCCGATGCGAAGGCTATGCTCGACAAATACAAGGTGCCGATGCCCAACCAGAACCTGTCGGACTCGGAAATCGCCGAGTATATTTCGTACTTCCGTTGGGCCGACACCAATTTGCGGCCGCAGGGCAAAGAGCAGCCGCAGCCGGCCGCATCGGGCGCCGCGCTCCCGCCGAACAAGACGCTATCCGGCTCGCCGGCTGCCGAGTCCGCGCCTGATCGCGGCAAGGAGAAGCGATGAAGCCGGGGTGGATAGCGATCGCGGCGGCACTCGCGGCAACTGCGCCCGCAACGGGGCTGGCATGCGGGGCTTGCGATGAGGACAAGGTAGCCGCGACCTACGACCATGCAGTGATCGATGCTGCCGTCGCGCGGCATCGTCAAGTCGTATTCGTCGCGATCGACGGTCCGGTCGACGTGCAACAAATCGCCACGCGCCTCACCGCAGCCGCGGCAAAGGTGCGGGGCGTCCGGGCCGGAACGCTTCGCACCTCGCTGGCGCCCCCTGCTTTTTCGTTCGCACTCGATACGACCCAGACCGCTCACGCTGCGGTGGCGGGATTCCGCAAGGCGGTCGGTGACTCCGGTGCACGGCTGACCGTGGTACGGACCATGCGCGATAGCGTGCTGCAGCAACCGAATTAGCGTATCGGTTCGGCGGCGGGTCGATGTCAAATCGGGTGATCCGAGGCGCCACGAGGGCGTCGTCTTATAATGGCCGCTGGACCTTGCCGAATCCACCACTCCGATTTCATCGAGAGCTCCTCGTTCGCGCCCGAAGACCGCCGCTGCCGCGCGCCGCCTGTACGTCGATCGATCGGGGATCGTCGCCGCGGCGACGCAAATCGCTTCGCCCAATTGCGATGCGCGTCCGGAGGGCGAGCGCATCTCGCTGCTGGTCGTTCACAACATCTCGCTACCTCCGGGCAAGTTCGGCGGAAACGCCATCAGCGAGCTATTCACCAATCGGCTCGACCCCGGCGCGCATCCTGACTTCGGCGCGCTTGCGGGAATGCGCGTCTCCGCGCACTTTCTGATCCGGCGCGATGGCTCGCTGCTCCAGTTCGTCCCTTGCGCACTGCGCGCCTGGCACGCTGGAGCATCGTCGTGGCAAGGCCGCGAGCGATGCAACGATTTTTCCATTGGCGTCGAGCTGGAAGGCACCGATCTGCTGGCTTACGCGGATGCCCAGTACGCGGTGCTCGGCCGGCTCACCCGCGCACTGCGCCGGCGTTATCCGATCTCGGACCTCGCCGGCCACGACCAGGTCGCGCCAGGAAGGAAGACCGACCCCGGGGCCGCGTTCGACTGGGCGCGCTACCGCCGTCTGGCCGCTGTCCCGTAGCCGTGCGGCCAGCGGCCACTGCAAGGCGGCTATTCCGGTTCGCCGTGTTCCTGCAGCCGGCGAGACGTCAGCTATTGGCCTCGATAGCCTTCGAAGGTATAATTAAAGGTTATGCAATTTCTGGTCGATTACTTTCCGCTGATCCTGTTCTTTGTGGCTTTCAAGCTGCAGGGCATTTTCGTGGCGACCGGCGTCGCCATCGCCGCGTCGGTCGCGCAGATCGCATACGTGCGGTGGAGCCATGGCAAGGTTGCCGCCGTGCACTGGCTCAGTTTCGCGATTATCGCGACCTTCGGCGGGGCGACGCTGCTGCTGCACGACGAGACATTCATTAAATGGAAGCCCACGGTTCTGTACTGGCTATTTGCCCTCGTGCTGGCGGTCGGCAGGGTCGTTTTCCGCAAGAATCTGCTGGCCGCGCTGCTCAAGGACCTGACGCTGCCCGATCCCATATGGTCGCGATTGACCTGGGGCTGGGTCGTGTTTCTGGCCGCGATGGGGGTGGCCAACCTTTACGTCGCGGCCAATTTCACGACCGATACCTGGGTCAACTTCAAGGTCTGGGGCGGCATGGGCCTGTTCATGCTGGCCGCAGTCGGGACCGTGGCGTCGGTCGCCCGATACCTGCCCGGTGAATCGTGAACGACATCGCGACGACGCTTCGCTCACGCCTTGCCGACCTCTCTCCTTCCGCGCTTGAAATCCATGACGACAGCGCCGAACATGCGGGCCACGCCGGCGCGGCCGGCGGCGCCGGGCACTTTTCCCTGCTGATCGTGTCGAAGGCCTTTTCCGGAGTTCCGCGGCTTGAGCGTCACCAGCAGGTGCTGAACCGCGTCAATGATCTGCTGCCGCACCCTATCCACGCGCTGTCGATCAGGGCATTGTCGCCAGAAGAATTTTCCTGACGCGCGGGCCGAATTTCTTCCCGGACCACTTTTGCTTTTCTTTTAATCGACTCACCGACAAGGACTGTCATTCATGTCACAGATTATTCGACTTCTCACCGCGCTCGCCGCAACGTCCGCGCTCCTGCTGGCGCCCGTCGCATTGGCGCAGGATGCCAAAAGCAAGGCGCCGCCCGCCAAGTCCGATGCACCGGCCAAAGGCAAGGACCTTTACTCGCCGGCCTATTTCGACTTCATGCTCAAGCAGCGGACTGCCCAGGGTCAGCCGGACACGCCCGAATTGCGCGCTGCCGTTCGCGACGAGCTGAACACGCGCGAGTTGCTGGTCCGCGAGGCAAAAAAGCAAGGGCTCGACAAGACCCCGACCCTGAAGACCGAGATGGACCTGACCCAGCAAACCGTCCTGGTCCGCGCATACATGGCTGACTATCTGAAGGCGCATCCGGTACCGGAAGACGCGCTGCGCAAGGAGTACGACGCGATCAAGGGCCAGATCGGTGACAAGGAATACAAGGTTCGCCATATCCTGGTCGACAAGGAAGACGAGGCGAAGGAAATCATCGCCGCGCTGCAAAAGGGGGAGAAGTTCGAGAAGCTCGCCGACCGCTCGAAGGACACCGGCTCGAAAGCCAACGGCGGCGATCTGGACTGGAATGCCCCGGCCAATTTCGTCAAGCCGTTCGCTGACGCGATGATAGCCTTGCCAAAGGGCAAGTTCACGACCACTCCGGTTAAATCGCAGTTCGGCTGGCACGTCATCCAGGTCGACGACGTTCGCGATGCCAAGGTTCCGACGTTCGAGGAAGTGAAGCCGCAACTGGCCCAGCGCATGCAGGGCCAGGTCGTCGACAAGTATCTGCGCGACCTGCGCGCCAAGAACGGCTTCTAAAGCGCCGGCGCGGTCCGATGTCGGTGACGAGGGCAGGCAGCGACAGCCTGCCCTTTTTCTTGCGTGGAAGTCCCGTTGGCGGCGGTTTCTGCGTGGGTGCTATTCTTCGCCCTTCGCGAAACTGAACGACCCTGTACAGCGGAAGTGGATGCCATGGCCAAGATTCCTCGTCCGAAAGACTTCTATGCCGGGCTGCTGTTCGTGGGGTTCGGCGTCTTGGCGATCATCATCGCCCGGAATTATCCGCTCGGTACTGCGGCGCGAATGGGTCCCGGTTATTTCCCGCGCCTGCTGGGGATCCTGCTGATCGTGCTCGGCGCCGCACTGTCGCTTACTGCATTGCGTGGCCAGGGCCCTCCGCTGCCGGGATGGAAATGGCGACCGGTCAGCATCGTGCTTCTCAGCGTTGTAGCGTTCGGCCTGGTGCTGACGCATGCCGGATTGGTGCTGTCGACGATCGGCCTGATAATCGTCGCCAGCACCGCCAGCCGGGAATTCAGGCTCAGGGAATCAGTTATCAGCGGTATCCTGCTGGCTGCGCTTTCGGTCGGCGTGTTCGTCATCGGCCTGAAACTGCAACTGCCGATCTGGCCCGGCAGCGGCTGACGCCAACCGATGGACGTCTTCGGCCATCTCGCGCTTGGCTTCGGCGTCGCGCTGACGCCGATCAACCTGGTCTACGCACTGGTCGGCGTGCTGGTCGGCACCTTGATCGGTGTTCTGCCCGGAATCGGTCCGGTGGCGACGATCGCGATGCTGCTGCCGACGACCTACGGGCTGCAGCCGGTTTCGGCGCTGATCATGCTTGCCGGCATCTACTACGGCGCGCAGTACGGCGGGTCGACGACGTCGATCCTGATCAACATGCCGGGAGAAACCTCGTCGGCGGTCACTTGTCTGGACGGCCACCAGATGGCACTCAAAGGCGAGGCCGGCGCTGCGTTGGCGGTGGCGGCGCTAGGCTCGTTCTTCGCCGGATGCGTCGCAACCGTGATGATCGCCGCATTCTCGCCGCCGTTGTCAGCGGTCGCTCTCAAGTTCGGACCCGCCGAATATTGCTCGCTGATGGTGCTGGGGCTCATCGGCGCCGTGGTGCTTGCGCACGGCACGCTGTTGAAGGCTATCGCGATGGTCGTGCTCGGGCTGCTGCTGGGCATCGTCGGCACCGATGTCAATTCAGGGATGGCCCGCTTTGCCTTCGACATTCCGGAGCTCATCGACGGCATCGGTGTCGTCGCGGTGGCGATGGGCCTGTTCGGCTTCGCCGAGATCGTCAGCAATCTCGAAAGTACCGAGAAGCGAGCTATCGTGGCGGCCAAGGTCAAAGGCTTATGGTTGACGGGCAAGCAGCTCCGTCAAGCGGCGCCTGCCGTGCTGCGCGGCACCGCACTCGGATCGGTGCTGGGTCTGCTGCCCGGCGGGGGCGCGATGCTCGCCTCGTTCGCCGCCTACACCGTCGAAAAGAAAGTCGCCAAGGACCCCAGCCGCTTCGGCAAGGGAGCGATCGAAGGCGTCGCCGGTCCCGAGTCGGCCAACAACGCCGGTGCGCAGACGTCATTCATCCCCTTGCTCACGCTCGGCATCCCGGAGAACGCCGTGATGGCCCTGATGGTCGGCGCGATGACCATCCACAACATCCAGCCCGGGCCCCAGGTGATGACCTCCAACCCTTCGCTGTTCTGGGGATTGGTCGCGTCGATGTGGGTCGGCAATCTGATGCTGGTCGTGCTGAACCTGCCGATGATCGGCATCTGGATCAAGCTGCTGCAGGTGCCGTATCGACTGCTTTATCCGGCGATCCTGCTTTTTTGCGGCATCGGCGTCTACTCGACCAACAACGCGAGCTTCGACGTGGTGATGACCGCGATTTTCGGCTTCCTCGGAGTCATCTTCGTCAAGCTCGAATGCGAGCCCGCCCCGCTGCTGCTCGGCTTTGTGCTCGGACCGCTGATGGAGGAAAATCTGCGTCGCGCGATGTTGCTCTCGCGCGGCGATCCGACGGTCTTTTTGACCCGGCCCATTTCGCTGGCGATGCTGATCGTTGCGGCGGGCCTGCTGCTGCTGATCATTCTCCCGAACTTCCGCAAGACGCGCGCCGCCGCGTTCCAGGAAGAGACCTGATGCACGCACCGCGCAAGTGAGACGACCTTGGCCGATCCAGTGGTGCCGGAAGCGATAGTGCGCGATTCCCGCAGCCAGGGAGAGGGCTTCGACTGGAGCCTGCCGTACCGATCGCGCCGGCAACCGATTTTCGCGCGCAACGTCGTGGCGACCTCGCAGCCGCTTGCGACGCAGGCTGGCATTGCGATGCTGCAAAGAGGGGGAAACGCCGTCGACGCGGCGCTGGCAACGGCGATTGCGCTGACCGTCGTCGAGCCGTGCAGCAATGGCCTGGGCAGCGACTTGTTTGCGATCGTGTCGGACGGGGCCGAGTTGTCCGGGCTCAACGCTTCGGGGCGCGCGCCCGAAGCCTGGATGCCGGCGCGTTTTGCCGGACTCGAAACGATGCCACGAACCGGTTGGGACACGATCACGATTCCGGGCGCCGTGTCCGGTTGGGTCGCGCTTTCGCGCCGATTCGGCAAGCTCCCTTTTGCCGACCTGTTCACGCCTGCAATCCGTTACGCCGGCGAGGGTTATGCCGTATCTCCGGTCGTTGCCGAAAAGTGGGCCAAGGCCGTGCCGATACTCGGTCAGGTCGAAGGATTCGCCGAGCACTTTCTCCCGCGCGGCCGGGCGCCGACGCCCGGCGAGATTTTTTCTTCAGCGGCGATGGCGCGATCGCTGCAGAAAATTGCGGCCAGCAGCGGCGAGGCTTTCTATCGCGGCGAACTGGCGGAAGCGATGGTCGCGCACGCTCGTGCGCACCGAGGTGCCCACACGCTCGCCGATTTCGATGCGCATCGGTGTGATTGGGTAACGCCGCTGACGCACGACTACCGTGGTCATACGATCCACGAGCTCCCGCCCAATGGCCAGGGTATCGCGGCGCTGATGGCGCTCGGTATCATCGAAAATTTCGATCTCGGTGCGCACGCGGTCGACGCTGTCGTGACGCAGCATCTGGAAATCGAGGCGATGAAGCTCGCCTTCGCCGATGTCTATCGCTATGTAAGCGACCCGACGACGATGCGAGTGACAGCCGCACAGTTGCTCGATCGCGCCTATCTCTCGGCCCGGGCGCGTCTGATCGATCTCGGCCGCGCGCAGGACTTCGGGTACGGCACGCCGCCGCCCGGCGGCACCGTCTATCTCGCCGCAGCGGACGAGCATGGCATGATGGTGTCGCTGATTCAGTCGAACTACATGGGGTTCGGCTCGGGCATCGTCGTCCCCGGCACCGGCATCAGCATGCAGAATCGCGGTACCGGATTTTCACTGGAGCCGGATCATCCGAACCTGGTCGGTGGCGGCAAGCGTCCGTTCCACACGATCATCCCCGGTTTCGCCACGCGCGATGGCACGCCGTATGCGGCATTCGGCGTGATGGGAGGGCCGATTCAGCCGCAGGCGCATCTGCAAACGCTTGTGCGGATGATCGACTATCGCGGCAATCCGCAGGCGGTGCTCGATGCGCCGCGATGGAAAGTCAACGGCGGTTTATCCGTCGACCTCGAGGCGGATGCGGCGACATCTTTGCGCGAGGGCTTGTGCGCGCTGGGTCACACGTTCGCGTCCGTCCCCGATTCATACATGGATTTCGGCGCCGGTCAGTTCATCGTGCGCAGCGAGCACGGCTATATCGCCGGATCCGACCCGCGGCGCGACGGCCAGGCCGCCGGGTACTGAGCCGCGTCATCAGAGCTTAGCGTTCGCCGCGCGCCTTGACGGCGGACAGCGGCAGCAGTGCGGGAAGCTCGATGCGCCGGCGTCCCGGCTCGACGCTGGTCAGCGCATCGGTCTCGAGCATCGTCGCGAGGCTGCGGCGCGTCAGCTCCTGATAGCTCTGCGTCCCCTCGACTTTCCAGGCAAGCTCCTGGTCGGTGAGCTCGCGCACGATCCTCGCCGGCACGCCTGCGACGAGCGTGCGCGGCGGCACGATCATGCCGGCCTTGACGAATGCCATCGCCGCCACGATGGAGGATTCGCCGATTACCGCGTTGTCATTGATCACGGCGTTCATGCCTACCAGCGCGTTGGCCTTGACAACGCAACCATGTAGGATCGCGCCGTGGCCGATATGCCCGTTGTCTTCGACCACGGTGTCGGTGCTGGGAAAGCCGTGCATCACGCACGAATCCTGCACGTTCGAGCCGGCGCGAAGCTCGATGCGCCCAAAGTCGCCTCGCAGCGATGCCGCCGGGCCGACATAGCAGCCGGGGCCGACTATGACGTCGCCGATCAGTACGGCGCTGGCGTGCACGAACGAGGTCGGATCGACGACCGGAGTCACGCCATCGATCGCCCAGACTTTCATCTGCGCTGCATCCTTCGGTAGCGAAGGCGCGATACAAATCGCATGTCTGCCCTCATCCGATCCAGCACCGAGCGTTGCGGAACATGCGCATCCACGGCGAGTCCTCGCCCCAGTCGTCGGGATGCCACGACATCTGCACGCTTCGGAATACGCGCTCCGGATGCGGCATCAATATGGAAAAACGCCCGTCGGCCGTCGTCAATCCGGTGATGCCTCGCGGTGACCCGTTCGGATTGTACGGGTATCGCTCGGTCGCCGCACCGCGGTTGTCGACGAAGCGCAAGGTCACCAGCGCTTCGGCCGCGGCCTGCTGCCCGGCATCGCGAAACTCGGCGTAGCCTTCGCCATGGGCGAGCGCGACCGGTATCCGGCTGCCTTCCATCCCGGCGAAAAACAGCGACGGTGAAGGCTGCACTTCGAGCAGGATCAATCGCGCCTCGAACTGCTCCGAGCGATTGCGCACGAAGTGCGGCCAGTGCTCGCTTCCCGGGATCAGCTCATGCAGGTTGCTCATCATTTGACAGCCGTTGCAGATGCCGAGTGCAAAGGTCTCGCTGCGCGCGAAGAACGCGGCAAACGCATCGCGCGCGCGCGCGTTGAACAGTATCGATTTGGCCCAACCTTCGCCGGCGCCGAGCACGTCGCCATAGGAGAATCCGCCGCCAGCGGCGAGGCCCGCGAATCCGGCGAGCGTCTCGCGACCGGCGATGATATCGCTCATGTGCACGTCGTAGGCTGCGAATCCCGCGCGATCGAAAGCGGCCGCGAGCTCGACTTGACCGTTGACGCCCTGCTCGCGCAGCACCGCCACGCGCGGCCGCGCGCCGGTCGCGATGTAGGGCGCGGCGACGTCCTCGGACGGATCGAAAGCGAGCATCGGCGCGAGGCCCGGATCGTCGGCGTCGGAGATCCGCTCGTATTCCTGGTCGGCGGACGCCGGGTTATCGCGCATCCGCTGCAGCGCATGCGTCGTCGCCGACCACGCACGATGCAATTCGACGCGCGAAGCCTCGAACAGCGTCGAGGAATTGCCGAGGATGCGGATACGGCCATCGGGCGTTGGCTCGCCGACGCAGATGCAGCGCAGTCCGGCGGCTTCGAACGCAGCGACGACATCATGCCGGTCGGCGGCGCGAACCTGCAGCACGGCCCCGAGCTCCTCGTTGAACAGCGCTTCGGCGGCAGAACCCGGCAGCTCGTCGATGCAGATCTCCAGACCGCAACGCGCTGCGACGGCCATCTCGACCAAGGTCGCGAACAGGCCACCGTCCGAGCGGTCGTGATACGCCAGCAGCTTGTGCTGCGCATGCAGCGCCTGCACGGTCGCGAAGAATGCGGCGAGCGCCGCAGGATCGTCGACGTCGGGCGCGACGTTGCCGAGCTGACCGTATACCTGTGCCAGCGCCGAGCCGCCCAGCCGGTTCTTTCCGTTGCCCAGATCGACCAGCAACAGCACCGAGCCGACGTCGGTACGAAGCTCCGGCGTCAACACGCGCCGCGCGTCGGCAATGGCGGCGAATGCCGATACGATCAGCGACACCGGCGCGGTTACCGCTTTGTCGACGTCGCCGTCGCGCCACGAGGTCCGCATCGACATCGAATCCTTGCCGACCGGAATACTGACCCCCAGCGCCGGACACAGATCGAGGGCGACTGCGCGTACGGTGTCGTACAGCGCGGCGTCCTCGCCCGGATGTCCGGCGGGTGCCATCCAGTTGGCCGAGAGCTTCACGTCGCGCAGCTGGTCGATCGCGGCGGCCGCAATGTTGGTCAATGCTTCGCCGATTGCCATCCGTCCCGACGCCGGCGCATCGATCAGCGCCAGTGAAGTGCGTTCGCCGATTGCCATTGCTTCACCGGAATAGCCGTCGAAATCGAGCAGGGTCGCAGCGACATCCGCCACCGGCACCTGCCACGGCCCGACCATCGGGTCGCGCGCGCTCAAGCCGCCGACGGTCCGATCGCCGATCGTCACCAGAAAGGTCTTGTCGGACACGCTGGGCAATTGCAGCACGCGGAATGCCGCGTCGGCGAGCTCGATCTGGCGTGCATCGAATGGCGGAAGCTCGCGCTCGAGATGCACCGCTTCCCGCGTCATGCGGGGCGGTTTGCCCAGTAGCACGCCTAAGTCCATGTCGACCGGCTGGCTGCCCAGGGCGCGGTCGGTGACGACCAGGCGAGGCTCGGCGGTCGTGCTGCCGACGACGGCGAATGGACAGCGCTCGCGCTCGCAGATCGCGCGAAAGCGATCGAGCGATGTGGGTGCGATCGCCAGCACGTAGCGCTCCTGCGCTTCGTTGCACCAGATCTCGCGCGGCGACATCCCCGGCTCCTCGGACGGTATCGCCCGCAAATCGACCCTCGCGCCGCGCGGCTGCGTGTCCGGACCGCCGTGCACCAGCTCCGGCAGCGCGTTGGACAGCCCACCCGCGCCCACATCGTGAATCGACAGGATCGGATTGTCGTCGCCCGATTGCCAGCACCGGTCGATGACTTCCTGCGCGCGTCGCTCGATCTCGGCGTTGCCGCGCTGCACCGAGTCGAAATCGAGGTCGGCGGTATTCTCGCCGGTCGTCATCGACGATGCCGCGCCGCCGCCCAGACCGATTCGCATGCCGGGGCCGCCGAGCTGGATCAGCAGGGCATCGTCGGGCAGCGCGCGCTTGTGCGCATCGCGCGCGGCGATGTTACCGATGCCGCCGGCAATCATGATCGGCTTGTGATACCCGCGCACCTCGCCCGCGACCTGCTGCTCAAACGTGCGGAAGTAGCCGAGCAGGTTCGGCCGTCCGAATTCGTTGTTGAACGATGCGCCGCCGATCGGGCCGTCGAGCATGATGTCCAGCGCCGATGCGATGCGGCCCGGCTTGCCATAGTCGATTTCCCACGGCTGCGGCAAACTGGGGATACGCAAGTTCGACACGGTGAATCCGATCAGGCCCGCCTTCGGCTTGGCGCCTATGCCGGTCGCGCCCTCGTCGCGGATTTCGCCGCCGGCCCCCGTCGAAGCGCCTGGAAACGGCGCGATCGCCGTCGGATGATTGTGCGTCTCGACCTTCATCAGCACATGAGTCATCTCGGCCCGCGCTCCGTAATGGCCGTCCGGACCGGGATAGAAGCGCCTCGCGGTCGCGCCCGCCATGACCGCCGCGTTGTCTTCGTAGGCGACGATCGTGCCTTCGGGATTGGCTTCGTGCGTTCGCCGGATCATTGCGAACAGAGACAGTGGCGCTCGCTTGCCGTCGATCGTCCAGTCGGCGTTGAATATCTTGTGCCGGCAGTGCTCGGAGTTGGCTTGCGCGAACATCATCAGCTCGACGTCGGTCGGATTGCGTCCCGCGTCCCGGAAGCTCGCCTCCAGGTAGTCGATTTCGTCGTCGGACAGCGCCAGACCCAGGGCGGCATTCGCTTCGACGATCGCCTCGCGTCCGCGGCCGATCAGCTCGATCGATTCCAACGGCAGCGGCGCGACTTTGGCGAACAGGCGCTCAGCGTCGCTTAGCGCAGGAAACACCGCCTCGGTCATGCGGTCGTGCAGCAGCGGCAACAACGCCGCGCGATCGCCGTCGGTCAGTGGAGCACCGTCGCGCGTGCTGATCCGGTAGGCGACGCCGCGTTCGATCCGCTCGACCGCCGGCAGGCCGCAGTTGCGAGCGATGTCCGTGGCCTTGGATGCCCACGGTGAAATCGTACCCGGACGAGGCAGCACCAGCAGCAAGTCGCCCGCGTCGTCATCGCTTGCATCGCGCGGTCCGTAAGTGAGAAGGCGATCGAGCGTCGCTCGCTCGGCCGCGGTCAATGCATGCGAAGTTCTTACGAAATGCCAGTAGACGGCGGCGACCGCGGCGACCCGGGTCCCGGTGAGCGAAGACAAGAGCTTTGCGACGCGAAACGACGACAGGGCATTGCGCCCGCGGAGCGAAAGAAGCTCGGCCATCGATACGGGGATACGCGTAAAACAGGATTATACGCCGCTTGCCGCTAGCGGCGGCGGCGGCTTCGACGAATCAGCAACCCGCGCCGCCGTGGCGCGGGCAGCGTCAGTGTTGCAGGATTTTCGACAGGAACAGCTGCGCGCGCTCCGATCGCGGCTTGCCGAAAAAGTCGTCCTTGCTCGCGTCCTCGACGATCCGTCCCTGGTCCATGAAGATCACGCGATGTGCGACCTTGCGTGCAAACCCCATTTCGTGCGTGACGACCATCATCGTCATGCCTTCCTTGGCGAGGCCGACCATCACATCGAGGACCTCGTTGACCATTTCCGGATCCAGCGCCGACGTCGGTTCGTCGAAAAGCATGCAGATCGGGTCCATCGACAGCGCCCGTGCGATGGCAACCCGCTGCTGCTGGCCTCCGGAAAGCTGGCCGGGAAACTTGTCCTTCTGCTCGATCAGGCCGACACGGTCGAGATACTTGAGGCCGCGCTCGATCGCCTTGTCCGGCTTGCGATTGAGGACCTTGATCTGCCCTATCGTCAGGTTCTGGGTGATCGTCATGTGCGGGAACAGCTCGAAGTTCTGGAACACCATGCCGACGCGGGCACGCAATTTGGGCAGGTTCGTCCTGGCCGCATTGACCTTGGTTCCATCGACGACGATGTTCCCCTTCTGAAACGGCTCGAGCGCGTTCACCGTCTTGATCAAAGTCGACTTGCCCGACCCCGATGGGCCGCAGACGACGATCACTTCGCCTTTTTCGACCTTGGTCGTGCAGTCGGTCAGCACCTGGAACTTGCCGTACCACTTCGAAACGTCGTTGATCTCGATCATCGGCATGGTGCGAATCTCCCCGGCGTCGCCATCAACGGATGATGGCGATGCGTAGCTGCAGCCGCTTCACCAGCTGCGACAGCAAGTAACTGATAATGAAGTACACGAGCGCGGCAAAGATATACATCTCGACCAGGCGGCCATCGCGCTGGGCAATCTTGGACGCGGCGCCCAGAAAGTCGGTAATCGACAGCACATAGACAAGCGAGGTGTCCTGGAAAAGGATGATCGTCTGGGTCAGCAGGATAGGAACCATGTTGCGAAATGCCTGCGGCAACACGATTTGCTTCATCGTCTGCCAGTAATTGAGCCCAAGCGCGAGTCCGGCCCACACCTGCCCGCGCGCGATCGACTGGATGCCGGCGCGCATGATCTCCGAGTAGTAGGCCGCCTCGAACAGCATGAAAGTGACCACCGACGAGGTGAATGCACCGACCTTGACCGGCTGCGACGAGCCAGTCACCCATGCACCGATGTACGGAACGAGGAAGTAGAACCAGAAGATGACCAGCAGCAGTGGGATCGACCGCATCAGGTTGACGTAAGCCGTTGCCGGCAACGACAGCCACTTGTGCGACGACAGCCGCATCATCGCGAGCAGCGTGCCGAAGAAGATTCCGCCGGCGGCGGCGATCCCGGTCAACGTCAGCGTAAAAGTCATCCCCTCCCGGAACAGGTAACCGAGCGAGCGCTGGATGACGCCGAAGTCAAACTCGCCCACGTCAATGGCCTCCGCCGCCGACGGCCGGGCCGATGAATCCGGGCACGGCGATGCGCCGTTCCAGCCAGCGCATCAGGTTGACAGCGATCAGGTTGACGACGATGTAGATGACGGTCGCGGCGGTGAACGCCTCGAACACCTGAAACGTGAATTCCTGCATCGATCGCGCCGCCGCGGTGAGCTCGATCAGGCCGATCGTCAATGCAACGGACGTGTTCTTGATCAGGTTCATCGTCTCGGAAGTCAGCGGCGGCATGATGATCCGGAACGCCATCGGCAGAAGGACGCTGCGATACGTCTGCGCCAAAGTGAGGCCCAGTGCGGTGCCGGCCATGCCCTGGCCTCGCGCCAGCGCCTGGATGCCGGCGCGAACCTGTTCGGCCACACGCGCGGCGGTAAACAGCCCGAGCCCGATCACCGCTGGGACGAACGAAGCCCAGGGCGGGTTCATCTGCTTGATCGAGTTTCCAAGCGACGTCGGCAGCAGCTCCGGCAGGACGAAGAACCAGATAAACAACTGGACCAGGAGCGGAATATTTCGAAACAGCTCGACATAGGCGTTGCCGATGCGCACCGCCCACTTGATCGGCATCGTGCGCACGACACCGATGAACGAACCGAGGATGAAGGCGATGATGCCCGCGCAGAACGCCGTTGCCAGCGTCCAACCCAGGCCCATGATCAAGGTCATGAACCAGGTATGCCGGCCGTCCGCCGACATCTCCCAGAAGATGCCCCAGTTCCAGTTGTAATTCATTGCGCGCCGCGGCGGCCCGGCTCAGTCGTCATCAGCGTGCCACGCATGGAGACAGGGAGCCGAAGCTCCCCGTCGCGATGGCGACCCGCCAGCGCCTACTGATATGCAGCGGGGTCGCCGTTGCTGGTGGGATTGGCCAACGCCTTTTTCAGCTGCGGGCTCTCCGGCAGATTCAGCGTAATGCCTTTCGGCGGGATCGGCTTGAGGAACCATTTGTCGTAGATCGCGTGGATCTCGCCGCTCTTGTACAGGTTGGCAGTGGCGGTGTCGACGACCTTGCGGAATTCCGCGTCATCCTTGGGCATCATCGCGCCGTACGGCTCGACGCTGTAGGCTTCGCTGCCGATGACATAGTCTCCCGGCGTCTTGGCGCTTGCTGCCAGGCTGGACAGCAGGATGTCGTCCATGAAGAACGCCGCCGCGCGGCCGGTTTCCACCATCAGGAACGCTTCGGCATGATCCTTGGCCGGGATGATGCTCATGCCCATGTTCTGCTTGCCGTTCTCTTCGGTCAGCCATTTGATGTTCGTCGTCCCTGCCGTCGAAACGACGGTCTTGCCTTTCAAGTCGGCAAGCGTCTTGATGTTGGACGCCTTTTTCGCAACGTAGCGATTGGCGGTCACGAAGTAGGTATTGGTGAAGCCGACCTGCTTCTGGCGATCGAGGTTGTTGGTCGTCGATCCGCATTCGAGATCGATCGTGCCGTTGGCGATCAGCGGGATGCGGGTCGCCGAAGTGACCGGATTCAGCGCCACCTTCAGGTTCGGCATGTTGAGCTTAGCCTTGACCGCATCGACGACCTTCATGCAGATGTCCATCGCGTAGCCGACGACTTTCTGATTCTCGTCGTAGTACGAGAACGGGATCGAGGAATCGCGGTGCCCGATCGTGATCGTGCCGGTTTCCTTGATCTTCTTCAGCGTGCCGGTCAACTCCTGCGCCGACAGCGTGCTCGCCATACCGAGCACGAGCAAACCGAACAGGCTTCTGGTGACGAACTGCAACATAGCTACCTCCCGTGGATGAATCGTTCCTGGCCGCGCCCTGCGACCGACGGTGCCGAAACATACCCGTGCGTGCAGTCCTCCGACGCAGGCTGGCACCGGCCAAGCGGCCTCGGCGGCTAGTGTATCGACTGGTGCACCCGCTGTCTAATCGCGCGGTTGCAGTGGATCGGCCTTTTGACGGCCGCTCGGGAAGGCGAAACGGTGCCTATAATCAGCCGATGCGTTCTGAGCCGATCTGTCGCGTCGCGGACATCCGCGCCATCGAGACGCGGATGGCAGGGCAGCCGCTGATGGAGCGTGCAGGACTCTCTGCCGCCACGCTCGCGCGCGACATGCTGGCGGACCGTCGAGCACGCGTGCTGGTGCTGGCGGGACCGGGCAACAATGGGGGCGACGCATTCGTCGTCGCCCGGCACCTTGCGTCGTGGTTTTTCGACGTCGTCGTCTGCGCGCTGGACGGCGCCGCGCGCATGCCGGCCGAAGCCGTCGCCGCTCGGGCCGCATGGCGCGAGCGCGGCGGTACGATCGTATCGGACTGGAGCGGGGACCGCGAATTCGGACTCATCGTCGACGGCCTGTTCGGCATCGGACTCGCTCGCGAAATCGACGAGTTGCACGCGCGCTGGATCGTTCAGGCCAATGACAGCCGCATACCGATCCTGGCCCTCGACGTGCCGAGCGGGCTCGATGCGGAGACGGGTGTCGCGCAAGCGCGAACGATCCGCGCCCGCGCCACGGCGACTTTCATCGCCTTGAAACCCGGCCTGCTGACCCTGGATGGACCCGACTACTCCGGCGCGATCAGCGTGCACCGCCTCGACGCTGCCGACAGCGACATGCCGGCGACCGCCGGCACGTGGCTCGACTGGGCGGTGCTGCGCACTGCGCTGCCGGAAGTGCTTTTGCGTTCGCGCCGCAACGTACATAAGGGGACTTACGGGACGCTGGGCGTCGTCGGCGGCAGCGACGGGATGGTGGGTGCGCCGCTGCTCGCGGCGCGTGCCGCGCTCCATCTGGGCGCGGGCAAAGTGCTGGTGGGCGTCGCCACGACCGATCGACCGGCGGTGGATTGGCAGCAGCCTGAGTTGATGCTCCGCAGCGCAGCCGATGTGCTCGAACGAACGCTCGATGCCATCGCCATCGGACCCGGCCTCGGCACCGGTGAAACGGCGCGCGGTCTTCTCGGCGGCGCCCTGCGGCTGGCCACTCCGATGGTGATCGACGCCGACGCACTGAACTTGATCGCGGCCGATGCAGCGTTGTCCGCAGCGGTGGCCGCACGAAGCGCTCCGACGGTTGTTACGCCGCATCCCGCCGAAGCAGCGCGGCTTGCCGGCGTCAAAACATTGGACATCCAGGCGAACCGGGTCGAAGCCGCGCTGACGCTGGCGGGCCGGCTCAACGCCGGCGTCGTCCTCAAAGGCGCGGGCAGTGTGGTGGCCTATCCCGGCGGAAGCTGGGCGATCAATGGCAGCGGCAACCCGGGGCTCGCCTCCGGCGGCACCGGCGACGTACTTGCCGGCATGCTCGGCGCGCTGCTTGCGCAAGGCATTGCGCTCGGCGATGCCATGCCGCTGGCCGTATGCCTGCACGGCGCCGCCGCCGATGCGCTGATTGCGCAGGGCGCCGGGCCGCTCGGGCTGACCGCATCCGAGCTGCCTCTGGCCGCGCGTCGCTTGCTCAACGACGCGGCCCGCGGCTGACCCTCCGTCGATCCACGCTACGGAAGCAGTATGGTCGCCCCGGTGGTCTTGCGCGATTCGAGATCGCGATGTGCCTGCGCGGCATCCTTGAGCGCGTAGGTCTGGCGCGCCTCGTTGACGAGCTTGCCGCCCAGGACCAGGGAGAACATCTCCTCGCTCATCTTGAGCATCGCGGCGCGGCTCGCCGTGTAGGTGGCCAGCGTCGGCCGGGTCGCGTATAGCGAGCCCTTCTGCGACAGGAGCAGGATGTCGAACGCGGCGATCGGTCCCGACGCGTTGCCGAAGCTCACGAACATGCCGCGCGGCGACAGGCAGTCGAGCGATGCTGGAAACGTGTCCTTGCCCACACCGTCGTAGACGACCGGCACGCCCTTGCCGCCGGTAAGCTGCTTGACGCGCTCGACGAAATTCTCCCGCGTATAGACGATCGTGTGGGTGCAGCCATTCGCTTTTGCCAGCGCGGCCTTTTCATCCGAGCCGACGGTTCCGATCATCGTGACGCCGAGAGCGCGCGCCCATTGGCAGGCAATCAAGCCGATGCCGCCCGCAGCGGCATGGAACAGGATGGTCTCGCCGCCTTTGAGCGGGAACGTCTGACGCAACAGGTATTGCACGGTGAGGCCCTTGAGCATCAGCGTCGCGGCCAACTGCTCGGAAACGCCGTCCGGCAGCTTGACCAGCCGGTCTGCCGGCATCACGCGCACTTCCGAATAGGCGCCGAGCGGCCCGCCGCTGTACGCGACGCGGTCGCCGGACCGCACATCGGTGACGCCGGGTCCGACCGCTTCGACGATGCCCGCGCCCTCGGTGCCGAGGCCCGACGGCAGCGCCAGCTTGTACAGGCCGCTACGATGATAGGTGTCGATGTAGTTCACGCCGATCGCGGTGTGTCGGACCCGCGCTTCGCCCGGTCCGGGCTGGCCGGCTTCGACGCTTTCCCACTGCATCACTTCGGGGCCGCCGTTCTTATGAAAGCGAATCGCATTGGGCATGATCAGTCCTCGAGATCGTCGACGCGCGAGAGTTTACCGCATACCGTCATCGCGCAATGAAGCGGCAGGCCGCTTGCTCTTTCGCGCCGGAGTGGGAAACGCGCGCCAACCAGGCGATAGCGCGATCGCCGGATCGATTCAACGATCGCCTTCGATCGTCCCGAATTCGGCGGCGACGCGCACGTACAAAGTGCTGACGCGTTCGCGTCGCAACAATTCCAGCAGAGCGTCGGCTTCGGCGTCGGTGACGACAAATTCGACCGCGATGGTCAGGTCGGCCGCGAGCTCGAAAAAATGCTCCTCGTGCAGGATGCCATGACGCCCGAATCCGGCGATGGCGCGAAATGCCGACCCGCCATGGATGCCGATCTTCTTCGCCTGCTCGAGCAGCCATTCGAAAAGCGCCACATGATGGTGAATGCGGCCTTCGTGCACGTAAAACCGCAATATCGTGCCCTTCATGCGAGCCCTCCTTTCGCACGACCTCGCCAGCCGGTATCCCCGGGCCTTGATCGACGCGGCAGCGTCATCGGCCTCATGCCGGCACCGCCCATGCGTACAACGCGCGAACCAGCAACATGCCGAGAACCGTCGCCGCCACTGAACCGACGACGTGGCTCGCGACGGCGATCGATCCCCACAAGTATTCCTTGCGCAGCAGCAAGGTAACGATCTCGGCGGAGA
>Ga0207686_10000863_pt1 | contig 18417 bp, 19 predicted proteins | sample KBSM24metaG_FD_184396 | JGI IMG/M metagenome (GOLD analysis project Ga0207686, IMG submission 184396) | Miscanthus rhizosphere microbial communities from Kellogg Biological Station, Michigan, USA - KBS M2-4 metaG (SPAdes) (version 2) | ecosystem: Host-associated > Plants > Roots > Rhizosphere >...
TTACTATTACAAATGATCTGGTAAATGAATACATCAGCAACTCTACAGATGTTGAAGATGCAAGAACTTATATAGCTAATTATAATTCTGTCACGGCATCTGATCATTTACCGGTGATAAGCCGGTTCCAATTCTGCAAGCTGACTTGCCCTGCCAACATAACCGCATCAAACACTACTGGACAATGTGGAGCAACTGTGAACTTTAATATCGGTTCAACATTTTCTTGCGGTACAGTAGCGGCAGTTCCTGCATCAGGATCATTCTTCCCAATAGGAACAACAACCGTAAATGTAACTGCAAGCAATGGCGAAACATGTTCATTCACCGTTACAGTTAATGATGATCAGCATCCTTCGATCAGTTGTCCCGGTGATCAAACAAAGAATACGGATCTGAATGTTTGCAGCTATACAGTTGTTGCCAATGAATTCAATGCAACAGCAAGTGATAATTGCGAAGGCACAACACTTATTAATGATTATAATAGCAGCAGTTCATTAGTTGGAGCCATATTTGACAAAGGGATAACAACTGTTAAGTGGACAGCTACTGATGCGGCTGGAAATACTTCAACTTGCAGCTTCACTGTTACAGTTGAAGATCATCAATTGCCATCCATTACAGCACCTGGAAACGTTACTGTAAATACAAATGATGGTGTATGTTATGCAACAGGTGTTTCATTAGGTAGTGTAACAAGTTCTGATAATTGTCCTGGTCAAACAGTAGGTAATGATGCTCCTTCACAATTCCCGAAAGGTGTCACTACAGTTGTATGGACCGTAACTGATGCAAGTGGAAATACAGGTACGGCATCACAAACAGTAACTGTTGTTGATAATGAAAACCCAGTAATTACATCTTGCCCCACTGTACCTCTTCAGTGTTATGCTTCAGGTGGCAATTATACAATTCCTGCCATCGCTGCAAATGATAATTGCGGAACAATTACTTATAGTTATTTAATTACAGGTGCTACTACAAGATCAGGAAGTACAAGCAACGCAAGCGGTTCTTTCGATGTAGGTACAAGCACTATTGTATGGACTGCAACTGATGACGCAGGAAATACTGCTACTTGTCAAACAACTGTGGTAGTGAATCCAAATCTTACCGTTACAATTCCTGATGCATTTGCATTGTCTTCAGGCACATTGGTAAATACAGTTTATATTGGATACTCACCTGCTTCATCAATAACAATGACTGCATCAGCTTCAGGTGGTACTCCTGGTTATTCTTACAGTTGGTCTAGCGGCTCTGCTGCATCAACTGCCACAGTTAGCCCAATTGTAAATACTAACTATACTGTTACAATTAATGATTCAAAAGGTTGCCCGGCAATAGCGACAAAACAAATAAAAGTGATGGATATAAGAAGTGGTAAAAAGCTAGATAAAGTTTCTGTTTGTCATAACGGATCAGCGACATTAAGCGTCAGCCAAGCCGAAACTGCAATTCATTTATCACATGGTGATATGCTTGGTGAATGTGGCGCTACTTCTGGTGCTATAACAAAAGGTTCGTTTGAAAAAGAAGCGATATCAGCAAGCAAGCTTGCCATAGTTGCTATGCCAAATCCATCAGCAAAAGGATTTATGCTTAATGTTACAGGAGATGCCGGATCGCAATTAATTTTGCGTGTAATGGATATTTCGGGAAGGATCGTTGAAACTAAAAATCTAACATCAAATCAAACTATCAGGATTGGCGATAATTATCGTGCAGGGATGTATTTCGCAGAAATAATGCAGGGTAATGAAAGAAAGATCGTAAAGCTGATAAAAATTCAATAGACCCTCATAGTTATCATAGATGAAAAGTGTCCCGTCAATGGCGGGACACTTTTCTTTTTTATTAATTGTTACCTGGATATCTTATTTAAAATTGTTATACTCTTCATCCGTTACTCTTTCCAACCATACAACAATTCCTTTTTGTGTATTTGGATTAATAGCTATATGAGTAAATTCATTATCGGGTGATGCGCCATGCCAGTGTTCAATATCCGGAGGAATATTAACTACATCACCTTTACGAATTAATTGTATTGGCTTGCCTTTTTCCTGGAAATAACCAATGCCATCTGTACCAATAAGTATTTGCCCACCAGGATGCGTGTGCCAGTTATTTCTTGCACAGGGTTCAAAAATCACATTTCCTATCTGGCAATTGAGAGTGGTATCATTGGGAACTAATAGCCGAACCCATACTGTGCCGGTAAAATATTCAGCAGGAGCTTTTTCACCTTTTGGAAAGATCGTTGTATCCATAAATATTTTTTTACTTGAGATTAATTTTCATTGGTCCATTGAACGTTTTAAAAGATCATAGTGTACTTATCATTTCTACATCTTCTTCCTCCACTTTTTCTATACTTGCCCGCTGTACAATGATCTTTCTTCCCAAAGAGAAAACAGAAAGTGCCGCTATAGCACAACAAGCCATTACACCAGTCATTGGCAATGCAGTTTGGTTTTGTAAAACACTAACGATTGCGGATGTGCCTGCACCAATGCTCATTTGAATAGCTCCCATTAATGCAGAAGCGCTGCCTGCATTGTGTCCAAATGATGCCAAAGAAAGTGCAGATGCATTGGGAAACACGAATCCTTGTGTACACAAAAAAATAAAGATGAAAAATATGGTAATGAATACGTCGTTCCATCCGAGAAATGTGATCACTGCCATCGTGATCCCAATAATACTTTGACATGTTAATGCTACTTTGATGAGCTGTTCGCTGGTATAGTTTTTCAATAATACACTGTTGAGCTGGCTGGCGCCAATCAGCCCCATAGCTATTAAAGCGAATACCCATCCATATTGCTTTTCGCTTACATGAAATATTTCCATGAACACATGGGGCGAACCTGCGATATAAGCATATAACCCTGCAGCTGAGATAGCGGCTGTTAATGCATATGTATAAAATTGCGGATGCGTAATGACACCTGCAAAATTTTTAAGAATAGGCGCCGGTCTCAATGAAAAATTTGGATCAGGCTTTTTGCTTTCAGGTAATAGAAAATAGATACCTGCAAGAATGATGAGATCTACAACAATAAGCATTGCAAATACAAAACGCCAACCTAACACAGCAGTTATATAGCCTCCTAATGTTGGCGCAATGATCGGTGATATTGCAACCACCAACATCAAAGTGGAAAATATTTTGGCATTCTCTTTCACTTCAAACAAATCACGCACCATTGCTCTTGCTGCCACCATACCTACGCAACCTCCTAATGCTTGTAAAAGCCTTAGTACTATTAACGCATTTACTGATGCTGCCAGGGCACAACCAATAGAAGCTAAAAGATAAACGCAAAGTCCAATGTATAAAGGTTTTTTCCTTCCAAAGCGTTCCAGTAATGGACCATACAATAATTGTCCGAAAGAAATACCAATAAAAAAACTGGATAGCGATAGTGTCACCTGTGCAACTGTAGTATGCAGGTTCTTTGCAATATCCGGGAATGCCGGCAAATACATATCAATAGAAAAAGGTCCAATAGCCGTAAGCAAACCAAGTATCAGGATAAGATAAAATTTTTTCTTTTTGACGTTATCGTTCATATTTTATAAAGCTACAAAAGTATTCAGGCTGCATGCTCATTAAAACATTTGATTTGTTCATCCTTTGATCTTCATCCCCGGAACAAGTGGAATCGTCTCGACAAGCTCGAGGGACTTGACCATATCTTTTGTGCCATTCTTATATTTTATAAAATGAGGGGTTTGCAAATGTGCTTTGTACGAAACAGTATCCGCATATATTTCTAAAATAGTGATGTGAGTCGGATTATTTTTTTCAGCAACAGCATATAAAGTCAAGACTCCAGGTTCAAGCTGCACAGAAGCTTCGATTTCTTCTTTCAATGAAGTTTTATATTTTTCTAACTGAATTGAATCAATGACCAGTTTTGCCAGCCTTACCATTTGGGTTTTCTCCTGAGCATAAATGTTGCCATGTAAAACAAATGTCAGCATAACTGTGATAAGAGTGAAAGGCAACAAGCCCGGTGCTTTTATTCTCATTTTAATTTATTTTTTAATTTCTAATAAAAGCCAGTTTATCAGAAAATGCCTGATGCTATTTGTTTTTCCCTGATCTTGAATTCTTCAAGGTCGATCAATGAAAGATATTTCCTGATCAGTTCTTCATCAAATTCAGCACGCCGATTCATCTCCTTAAGGAGTTTTCGTTGATACTCTAACAGTTCCAGGTAAATGCTTTGAAAATTCCGAAGTGCATTTTCATTTGTGTGGTCTATTTTCTCTAATTCTTCGCTCAGTAGCTTCATATCAATTTTAAATCGTGCCTGCAGATTATTCAAATGTTCATTCTCAGGTAACTTCCCATCATACTTTTCATTTAAATATTGCAAAGAGTATTGTGCCATCTTTTTTTGAATAATGATCTCCTGTTTCTGTTCGGGTATCACACGGTTATCTTCCAGCTTTACTTTGCGGATCACCAAGGGAAGCGTTAGTCCTTGCAAAACCAATGTTACCAGGATGACAATAAAAGTTATAAAGAGAATAAGATTGCGATAGGGAAAAGCCCGCCCTTCGTCAATCAACAATGGAATTGATAGCGCGGCCGCCAATGATACCACTCCACGCATTCCTGCCCATCCAAAAATGATTGGTCCTCTCCAGCCTGGATTTGGATCAGCTACCGTAATAAAATGACTCATAAAACGGGTAAATAACGAAGCTCCAAATGTGCAAAGTAACCGGGCAACAATGAGTACCAGGGAAATTGCCAATCCATACCAGATGGCCCTGCCTAAACTAATCTCGCCAAGTTGATTTATGATCGATGGCAGTTGAAGACCGATAAGAAAAAAGATCAATCCATTTAATACAAAAACGATATTGGTCCATACATTAATTCCCTCAATTCTGCTGCGGTAATTGAGCATAGTTTGTCGCTTGCTTGATAATAAAAGCCCGCCACTCACAACCGCTAATACACCGGAAAAATGAAATTGTTCTGCAGTATAATACATACAATAAGGAGTAATCAATGTCAAAATAATTTCTATACTGGTTGTTGTTGGCAACCATCGGTGAATAGCATAAAAAATAAATCCTATTACAACACCTATCATTACTCCCATAACAATGACCATGATAAAACTTAAAGCTGCCTGTTGAAAATGAAATTGCCCTGTGATCACTGCTGCCAATGCAAACCGAAATACGATCAATGATGAAGCATCATTAAGCAAACTTTCACCTTCAATGATACTGGTAAGCAACTTAGGAGCTTTTACCTGTCGCAGGATGGTTGTTGAAGAAATTGCATCAGGAGGAGATACAATACCTCCAAGAAGAAAACCTAATGCCAATGTAAAACCGGGAATGATCGCATAAGATGCAAGCGCAACAACACAAGAAGTAATAATTACAATGGGGAATGCAAAGCTCATGATCACCCGTCTCCATTTCCAGAATTCTTTCCATGAAACCTGCCAGGCAGCTTCATAAAGCAGTGGAGGAAGAAAAATAAAGAACACCAGTTCCGGGTCAATGGTGATCTTTGAAAATAGTGAAGAAAAACTCAATAACAATCCACCTACCACAAGCACAATAGGATAAGCCAATCGCAACTTGTTTGCAAGCATGACCAATGCAAGAATGATCATAATAAGAAAAACATACTCGATAAAAGTATTTTGCATGAAATAAATTGAATATAAAAATAACAAAAGCCCGGTTCAGGGCTTTTGAAAAATAAATCTTATGTCCTTAGGAATTATGCTACTATTAAGCTTTAGTTGCGACGCACAGCCTGCACTGAGCAAAGTGAAGTGTTAATCTTTCTATTTTCTATTAAACTTCTGTCTCCTCCCGATTTAATCGGGAAGTTTGTCGAAGGGTCGCACTTTCATATACCCAATAAAGTTTTTATTTTTTCAACCAGGTACTTGATATCAAATGGTTTGATTATGAATTCATCAGCCTTTGAATTTTCAATAGTAGAAAGATGTATATAACCTGCGGAATATAAGATCACTGGTATATTCTCGTAAGCTGGTTGCAACTTCAAATTATAACAAAGAGTCCTCCCATCCGCATCACCTAAAAAAATATCCAACAGGATTATATCTGGCCGAATTGATTCAACGATGTTAAGAAAACCCGATCCTTTTGCGAATGTCGTAATATGATAACCCAGCCTTGAAAGAATCATTTCAACCATTTCGAGAAGGTCTTTGTCGTCATCTACTATCAGGATTTTCTGCATTCTACGAGTTGAACATTAAAAATCTTATGGTCACAAAATTGTAGCCAAACATGTATCTGTTTTTTTTAAAGGTAAAATGTACTACTTTAAAACTTTTGAATAAATTGCCGAACCGGGTCGGCCAATAAATTCCCCAATTAATATGAGTGTTCAGACAACTACAGAACGGATGGCCACGCTTGCCGCTATTATTGAATCTTCAGATGATGCTATTATAAGTAAACAACTGAACGGCATTATTACAAGCTGGAACAAAGGCGCCGAAACTATTTTTGGTTATACTGAAGCAGAAGCTATCGGGCAACATATATCGTTTCTTATTCCAAAGGACAGGTTGGAAGAAGAAGAGATGATAATTTCTAAACTCAGAAAGGGGGAAAGAATAGAACATTACCAAACCAACAGGATCACTAAATCAGGAAAAGAAGTTAATATATCATTATCCGTTTCACCGATATATAATGAAACAGGAAAAGTGATCGGCGCTTCAAAGATTGCCCGTGATATTACAAAACAAAAAGAAGCCGAAAAACTTATTGAACAATATGTTTACCGGCTTGAATTATTAAATGCAACGGGTAAAGCCCTTGCTGCTGAACTCGACACAAATATCATCCTCCAAAAGGTTACAGATGCTACTACTAAATTATCAGGTGCAGCTTTCGGCGCCTTCTTTTATAACAAGACAGATTCAAAAGGAGGATCTTACTTGTTGTTTGCAATTTCAGGAGCTCCAAGGGAAGCATTTGAAAAATTAGGAATGCCACGAAATACGGAAATATTCGAAATGACTTTTAATGGACATGGTATTGTTCGTTCTGATGATATTACAAAAGATCCTAGGTATGGAAAAAACTCACCACATAAAGGTATGCCAGCAGGTCATTTGCCCGTCGTTAGTTACCTGGCTGTACCTGTTTTTTCGCCTTCTGGTATTGTTATTGGTGGGCTTTTTTTTGGTCATCCGAAACCCGCGATGTTCACAAAAGAACACGAAAGACTAGTAGAATCTATCGCCAGCCAGGCCGCTATTTCAATAGAAAATGCAAGGCTTTACCAGGAAGTGCAAAAGCTTAGCACTAAAAAAGATGAATTCATTGGCTTCGCCAGTCATGAATTGAAAACACCGCTGACTACGATCTCAGGTTATCTGCAATTGGTAGAAGAATCTCCTGATCTTATCAGGCACGTAGTGCCGAAATTAAAAAAACAAGTAACAAGGCTGGTTGCCATCATTTCAGATCTACTTGATATTTCAAAAATCCAGGCGGATAAATTAGAACTAAACCAGGCAAACATAAGTTTACGATCACTAATAAAAGAAAGCGTCGATTCAGCGAGGCAGTTATCTGCAACACACGAAATTGAATATAAAATTCCTAATGAAGAACTGTTTCTGTATGTTGATGCAACCAAAATCAACCAGGTGCTTCTGAATATACTTTCTAATGCCATTAAATATTCACCAGATAACAAAGAGATCAGGGTGAATGCTGAACGTTTTGGAGATGAGATTAAAATAAGCATTAGCGATCATGGAAAAGGAATTGCAAAAGAGCATTTGGACCAAGTGTTTACGCAATTTTATAGAGTCACTTCAAAAGACAATCAAACAGAAGGATTAGGGCTTGGACTTTATTTGTGTAAAGAATATGCGGAGGCACATCACGGAAAAATTTGGGCAGAAAGTGAACTAGGGAAAGGAACAACGATGCACCTAACGCTTCCAATAAAAAAGGTTTAAAAAACTTCACTTAATCTTCATCCCAGGCTCAAGCCGAACAGTCTTAACAAGTTTGAGTGACTTTACAATATCTTTTGTTCTGTTCTAATACTTTATTTTACTTTCCTGTTTCTTTAACGACCGACCAATTTTTGCAACTGTTCAGGATATCGTTCGCCCTGCACTTTAATTTCAGAAGAAGCATTATCGATCTCACGAAGTTCATCAGCTGTAAATTCAATACTAACAGAACCGATGTTCTCTTCTAAGCGATGCAACTTTGTTGTTCCGGGAATCGGAACGATCCATGGTTTCTGTGCCATCAACCAGGCAAGTGCAACCTGGGCAGGTGTTGCATTCTTTTTTGCTGCAATATTGTTGAGCAGATCGATCATTGATTGATTTGCTTTTCGTGCCTCTGGTGAAAACCGGGGAACAATATTTCGAAAATCGGTACTGTCAAACTTTGTATTCTCATCTATTTTTCCAGTAAGAAACCCTTTACCTAAAGGACTGAATGGAACAAAGCCAATTCCCAATTCTTCCAATGTAGGTAATAATTCTTCTTCAGGTTGTCGCCACCATAATGAATATTCACTTTGCAAAGCTGCAACAGGTTGTACCGCATGTGCTTTTCGAATTGTTTTTACTCCAGCTTCTGATAAACCAAAATATTTAACCTTACCTTCTTTGATCAGATCTTTTACAGCACCAGCAACATCTTCGATCGGAACTTCGAGATCAACACGATGCTGATAAAACAGGTCGATAACATCAACTCTTAATCTTTTTAATGAAGCGTCGCAAACTTGTTTTATATGTTCTGGACGACTATCTAAATCAAACCATTTTCCTTCAGCATTTGGTTTCCATCCAAACTTTGTTGCGATCACAACTTGTCCTTTGAATGGTTCTAATGCTTCACCAACGAGATCTTCATTTGTAAATGGTCCATACACTTCCGCAGTATCAAAAAAAGTAATCCCTTTTTCAATAGCTTTCCGGATTAGTGTGATCATTTCTTTTTTATCGGCAGGAGGTCCAAGTCCAGAGCTCATTCCCATACAACCGAGACCAAGTGCAGATACTTCAAGACCACTGTTTCCTAATTTTCTTTTTGAAATTTTTGTTCCCATAACATTCAATTTAATTGTTCATTTACCGTATAGTAAATCAGCCATTACATTTATAGTTCCGGTATCAAGATCTTTTGCAACCCTAAAATATTTTTGATCCTTAAATGCAGATGACGCCTGTAACAGCAATGGATAGATCTCATTCTTATTATATTTATTGATCTGTTGGTATTCCCATTTCTTTTCTCCCAACGCATATGGAACGAGCCAATCAAATGCAGTACGTAAGTCAGACTTTGATGTTTGCCATGTCCACAGATCCATCCCGGTTTTTTCGGCAAGGGTTGCTACCGTAAACCATCCTCTCAGGTTCATCGTGCTGTACCCGAGTGCATCGGTCCTTTCCAGTTCCAATGGTTGTTTTCCTTCTTTGGTCAATTGACTATCGAGTCTTTCTTTGCTTTCTTGTACCAGTTGTTTTGCTTTATCAATATCATTTGTGAAAAGAGAAAAATCTATGACCTGTGCATAGTACCAGGTACCGTGATTATTTTTGGCAGCATGTTCATCCATCCCATTTTTACTGGTGAGCATCCAATTCAAAAATTGGGAATACCATTTTTGTAATGCAGTATGGTCTGACGCAGTCCACGATCCTGATCCCTGTAGAAGACTTGCTGCATCAGCAATGCCCATCAAGGCGATTGTTTCAATGAGCCCGATACCTCTGCCAGTATTAACACCCGGGATAGCCTGCCCGTATTCAAGATGAGGATTCATCTTTGTGTCTTCATTCAAAAACCATGTTCTTAATAGCCCGGCTGATTTATCTGCATATTTTCCTTCACCAGTTATATACCATGCCAGCGATAATGTGCGGGTGGCATTTTCAAGATCACCCAAATAGGTCCGATCGGTGATCTTATAAATTTCAGGGTTGCGTACTCCATCTTTACGCATATAGGGTAAACCATTGGGTTTTGTACTATCATACCAGAAATAAGGAGCCTGACTCATATAATCATGTTTGTTGCCGCTTACAGGTGTAAACTGCTTATCCATTACTGATACAGGTTTTATTTTTAAAAACCTATCAGCCTGCTTTTTTAAACTATCAATTAATTGCAGCACATTGTTGTCCTTTTCCAGTACTTTCTTTTTTAACTCAACGAGTCGATTTGCATCCATGATAAAAACCTCCGGCAATTGTGCCGTTACAATTGTGGTCATTGTTAAAGGCAATACAAACAAGAACAGGTGTTTTATATTTATCTGGATCATTGTAAAATGAAAAATTATTTTAAACTATAAGCCACTATGGTTTTTGCATTAAAGGTCGGCACATATGTATTCGTTGCTGCTGATCATAACCAATATTGGCTGTATTCTTTTTTTGCAGGTGAGTTTCTAATAATGTTACGCATTTGTTGGTATGTCGCATAGCTTTTGTAAATTATTTCGAACGGGGAGCATAAGCCCCACTCCGGATCCATGTGATCCATGCTTTTTTAAATTCTTCATAACTCATCGGTGGAACTGTACGTCCTTCACCCGGATCCCATCCTGCTTTGACCAAACCATCATCAGCATGTGCAATTAATTGTTGCATGGTTTTATTTCCATTAGTTTTTGGATTCACTAATTGTTTCGCTAATTGATTAGCTGTTCTTCCCTGGAAAATCATTTTCATATTTGCCGGAGGTAAATGCCAGTTTGGATTTCCGGGAGGTGTATTTAAGCCTGCTATATTGGTTGGCTGATGACAATTCGAACATTTCATTGCATAAATACCTTTACCATCGCTGCCTCTCTGTGGAGTCATATTATGCAAACGATTATCGTCCCCCTGCAATGGAACATCTCCTGCAGGATGACAATTCATACAACGGGGGCTTGTTAAAACTTTATATACATCCATAAAAGCTTTAACCGACTCCACGCTGTCCTTATTAATTATTTCAATCTTTACATTGTTGAAAGCAGATTCATTTTTAAATCCAAAGCTCATGAATGCAATCACTGAAAAAATTATAGCTATGACCGTGATCGCTTTTAAAGGAAAGAAATAAGTCTTTTTAAATTTCATAAAGAATAATTTTTACTGATCTCAAATTCTGTGCTGTGCATCCTATCCTCCTTTACGCTGTATCTCTGCTGCTAACTGAATGGCTTTACGAATTCTTAGATAAGTACCACAACGGCAAATATTACCAGCCATCGCATTATCAATATCCTTCTCAGTTGGATTTTTATTTTCCCTGATAAGAACTGCCGCAGACATGATCTGACCGCCCTGACAATATCCACATTGAGGAACATCTAATTCGATCCAAGCCTTTTGCAAAGGATGTTCGCCCTTTTCGGAAAGACCTTCTATCGTTACAACCTTTCGACCTGCTACACTGCTCACTCTCGTAACACATGAACGAACGGCTTGCCCGTTAAGATGGACTGTACAGGCTCCGCATTGTGCAATGCCACAGCCATATTTTGTTCCTACAAGACCAAGAGTATCTCTAAGCACCCATAACAAAGGCGTTTCGGGATCTACGTCTACGTTGTAGTTTTTATTATTAATATTTAATGTGATCATGGTTTTAAATATAAATGATGAAGAATATTTTTAGGCCTTGCTGATTTTGTTCAATTGTAAAATAAATGGCTGTTCATAAAATCGATTACCTGTGTTTTTATACAACGCATTTGCTACTGCCCCAAATACCGGCGGAAAAGGTGGTTCACCTAATCCCGTTGGATCGATATCATTCTGCACAAAATGAACGTCGATCTTTTTTGGCGCTTCGTGAAATCTTATCATTCGGTATCGATGAAAATTATTTTGTTCTGCAACGCCATTTTTATGAGTCAATCCTCCATAAAGTGCATTGCCAATTCCATCAACAACGGCACCCTGGATCATATTGATCGCCGCATCAGGATTTATTACAATACCACAATCGACCGCACTGGTAACCCTTTCAACATAAGGTTGCCCATCTCGCATTATCAGATCCACCACATGTGCTGCATAGGAATTGTGACAGAAATAAGCAGCAACTCCACGACTGTACTTTTTATTTTCAAGACTGTTCCATCCGGATTTTTCTTTAACCAATTTTAATACCTCTGCATACCGGTCAGCATTATAGTCATTGTTTTTACCAACAGGATTTTCTTTGGCTCTTTTTAAAAGTTCCAATCTGAAATCTATTGGATCTTTACCCATCGCTTCTGCTACTTCATCTAAGAATGATTGCTCTGCTGCCGCAGCGAAGTTTGATCGTGGGGCTCTGAATGCGCCAATCGTAATATTGGAAGGTATCTGCCAACCTTCAGCCAGATAATTATCAATCGCACCTGCGGGAAACCTGTTTGCATGAACTGCATTTTCAGGAATGCCACCACCTTTTACATGAAATGCAATTAGATTTTTATTTGCATCTAACGCAGCACGATAAGTGGCCGTGTACATTGGACGATAGATGCCATAGGTCATATCATCTTCACGGGTATATATAAGTTTGACAGGAGCTTTTACCTTTTTAGAGATAAGAGCAGCTTCATATATATAATGCCCATATGCTCTAAGACCAAAGCCTCCACCCATACGTGTCATCTGGATCTCGATCTTGTCTGCTGGCAGGTTTAAAAGTTTTGAAAGAGTTGGTTCTGACCAACCCGGTGCTTGGAGAGGTCCGGCCACTATAGCTTTTTCATTCGTAACATGGGCGAAGAAATTCATTGGCTCCATGCAGTTATGTGCTAAAAACGGTGCATTATAAGTACGTTCAATAATCTTGGCCGCATTTTTAAAAGCTGTTTCGGGGTCTCCGTCTTTTCTTAATTGTTGAGCAGGCTTGCTTGCATACTCCTTCATTTTTTCAAGTTGAGCACTTGTACTTTCAAGCTCTCCCGGAACAACAACCTCTCTTTTTCCGCTCATGGTGTTTTTAGTATCGCCAGCAGGCTCCCATTCTACTTTTAATTTTTTACGGGCTTTCATTACTTCCCAGGTTGTATTGCCGACAACGACCAGCAGATCGTTGAACGTACGGGTATCAAAACCGCCCTGTTCAAAGCCATCTTCATATAATTTTTGGCTAAAGACATCTTTGATGCCCGGCATTTTTAAGGCTTCAGATGCATCAAAAGATCTAAGTTTCATCCCGAAGGCAGGTGGATGTTCGATCATAGCGATGAGCATTCCTTCCACTTTATAATCCAACCCAAATAATGGTTTGCCAGTTACAATTTTTAAACCTTCTACATTTTTCTTTGAGCTTCGTACTACTTTAAAATTCTTTACATCTTTTAGCTTTACTCCTTTGGGTATAGGAATGCTGGATGCTTTTGATGCAAAGCTGCCATAGGTTCCTGACTTACCGCTTTTTTCATGATAAAGCATTCCTGCTTTAGTTGTCACTTCTTCCACAGGAACACTCCATGTCTGAGCCGCTGCCTGCATCAACATATTGCGGGCGGCAGCACCTGCTTCGCGAAGTGGTTTCCAATACATCCTCATTGAATTACTTCCGCCAGTAAATTGCGGCCCTAATTTCACACTGTCGTGCTGCCCCATTTCTACTACTACTTGTTTCCAGTCTGCGTCCAACTCTTCAGTTACGATCATAGGAAGTGAGGTCATTACATTTTGTCCAAATTCCGGGTTAGGATTAAAGATCTTTATTATATTATCCGGTGTGATCTTTATATACCCGGTTAATTCATACCATTGATCAGGAAGTTCAAGCCCACTTACTTTATCGTCCAGCCCGAATTTGGCCAAGGCGCTAAAGCTTATCATCAATCCGCCACCGGCAAGTGCTGATGATTTTAGAAATGAACGTCTGCTATAATTAGTTTTGATGTCTTCCATTTTGTAAAACTTTAATGTTTATCAATTAATTCAAAGAAGGGATTGTATTTATGGTAATATTTTCCTACAATTTTCGAACCGTAACTTAAAGTTAGAAACATAAAATCATTTGCATTTAACTATCCAAACAATAAACTATGAAAATCAAACAGCCCGTCTATTTATTAAGCTTCTTCCGTTCGTTATTTTCTTTTTCATCGGCATCAGCGCCTCACATGGCAATATTCTTTGCACAGCGGTTAATGCTTCTACTTATTATTTCATTTTGACTGGCCTCATCAGATGCGAAAAAGTGAGTGAGCCCATCTTCCATTTGCCCTTTTCTTTAATATATACCTCGGTCACCATAAAAGGATTGGTGACTTCGTTTCCGCCAACTCCTGCAACCAGGTCAATATCATTTAGCAGGATAGCTATATTACCAAACATGTTTACTACAACTGAGTAAACTTCGGCTTTCTTATACCATATACCGCCGCTTTTAATAGTAGCAAGTTCCTGGGTTTTTCCCCAGGTTCCTCCCATGTGAATGAACATCGCTTTGTCATCAAACAACACATTTAAAGAATCTACATTCTTGTCTGCCATCCAATCCCATTTCTTTTTTGAAAGGTTAATGATTTCCTGTTGTGCCGGTGTGTTATTAGTAGCTGTTTTGATTGTTTCGGTTGGTGGCTGTTGTGCATAAGAAGATTGCACACCCATCAATAAGAAACATAGTCCGAGAATTGATACTTTCATATGTATTTTTTATAAGTTAACCACAAAGGTCTTCGCATTTTTCTACGTGAATGGTATACACATTACGGATATATCTACCAATATTCCTGATTAGAGGGTGTCCATCAATTAAGAAATAAATAATACTATAATTTTGATGTTGACAAAATGAAATTGATATGGATGACCTGCGAAGATTTGAAACAATAAACGATTACAACGTTTTCAACAATAATGAAACACTTCACCCGCTTGTGAGTGTAATAGATTTTTCTAAGGCAGTCCCAAGACAAGGTTCAAGAATGTATTTTGGTTTCTACACTATTATCTTAAAAGATGTAGTATGTGGTGATCTTATGTATGGCAAGAATACTTACGACTACCAGGAAGGAACACTGGTTTTTATTGCGCCGGGACAGGTCGCAGGTGTGAAGAGTAACGGAGAAATTTATCAACCCAAAGGGCATGGCCTCGTTTTTCATCCTGACCTGATACATGGCACTTCACTTGGACGACATATACAAGACTATACTTTTTTTGGCTATCAATTTAATGAGGCACTTCATTTATCAGAACGTGAAAGAAAAATTGTGCTGGATTGTTTTGCAAAGATCAACTATGAACTGGAACATGCTATTGACAAGCATAGTAAAAAACTGATCGTATCAAATATTGAAATGGTATTAGACTATTGTGTTCGTTTTTATGACCGCCAGTTTATTACCCGCGATAATGTACTCAAAGGAATTTTGGGAAGGTTTGAGAATTTACTGCAAGGCTATTTTCAATCAGAGAAGCCGCAAACAATTGGTTTGCCTTCTGTAACATGGTGTGCAAATGAATTAAATTTATCATCAAATTATTTTGGCGACCTGATAAAAAAAGAAACAGGAAAAACTGCACAGGAATATATACAATCGAAAGTGATCGATGTTGCGAAAGAAAAAATATTTGACCAAAGCAAATCAATAAGTCAAATTGCCAATGAATTAGGATTTAAATATCCGCAACATTTTACCCGCTTATTTAAACAACGTGTTGGTCAATCTCCCAACGAATACAGGTCGCTGAATTGATCTTTGACGTGATATTTTATAAGGACAACTACATATTTTCTACACATTACACAGTCCTGAATTTTAATGGACTTACCTGTAGTTGTTGACTACAAGAAATTAACTTTGATAAATAATAATAATTAAAATGGATTACGCCAGAGTATTCGCATACAGTTTTGCAAGTATCTATCGGCTATATATACAAAAAGTGGAGAGAAAGGGATGTACACAAGCTGATGTGGATGCTGTTATTTTTTGGCTTACAGGGTATAACAAAAAAACATTGCAACAACAGATCGACAAGAACAATGATTTGGAAACGTTTTTCGCCCAGGCACCGCAAATGAATCCAAATGTTTCAAAAATAACAGGCCTGATTTGTGGGTACCGTGTCGAAGAGATCGAAAACAAACTCATGCAAAAGATCCGTTATATGGATAAGCTGGTTGATGAAGTGGCAAAAGGAAAGACAATGGAGAAGATCTTAAGGAAGTAAAGAGAAGCATACGACGAAACTTTTGTGACGAGGCCAGTCTTATATTGAAAATCAAGCTTTAAATTGCTTAATCAGGGACCGGAAGATGAACGGATTGCGACGCAACAGAAGCCCAATCGGAGCGGTGCAGCTGGTACCATAAAAATCTTTCCCCGACGCTCTATCTTCTGCACTCATTCCCTTACCTTTGCGACCCCAAATCTGTTATCGTCAGATTCTTCTACCAAACGGTGGATGTCCAATGGGTAAACCGATTTATTAATTAAAAAACAAAAGGGTAAATGAACAACTACGAATTGATGGTGATTTTTACCCCGGTATTGAGCGATGAGGAATTTAAAGCCGCTCAAAAAAAGTATGCTTCGCTGGTTACATCTGTAAAAGGTGAAGTGATACATGAAAATGCCTGGGGCCTGAAATCACTGGCGTATCCGATCCAGAAAAAGACAACTGGTCTTTACTGGGTACTCGAATTTACTGCGCCATCCGATTTCAACGAGAAGATGAAGATCCAGCTTCTCCGTGACGAATCAGTGCTTCGTCACCTTGTAACCAAACTCGATAAATACGCCGTCGAGTACAATGCTAAAAAGAAAAGTGGTGTACCAACAGGAAAAGAAAGGATAGCAAAAGCAGTGGAGGCTTAATATTATGGCAAAGGCAAATGAAATAAAATACCTGACGGCCATTAAAAGCGATAAGATCGTAAAAAAATTCTGTCGTTTTAAAAAATATGGCATCCGCTACATCGATTATAAAGATGTAGAGTTCTTAAAAAAGTTTTTGAATGAACAAGGTAAACTTCTTCCCCGCCGCTTATCTGGTAATTCATTGAAGTACCAGCGTAAAGTAAGTGATGCAGTGAAGAAAGCCCGTCAAATGGCTTTGTTACCTTATGTGACTGACTTATTGAAATAGGCACATCCCTAACTCCCGATTATATCGGGAAGACAATGAAGCCTGTTATTCATTGGGATAAAAACTAGAATCATGGACGTAATATTAATTCAAGATGTAGATAACCTCGGCGGCGCCAATGAACTTGTAAAAGTAAAAAATGGTTATGCCCGTAATTATCTTATTCCCCGCAAGCTGGCAGTTGAAGCAAGCCAAAGCAATGTGAAGCAGATGCAGGAAAAATTGAAGCAAGCAAAAAAGAAAGAAGATAAAATGCTTGCTGAAGTAAACAGTGTAATTGCTAAGCTGCAAGAAGCTCCTTTAAAAATTGGCGCTAAAACAGGTACAAGCGGAAAGATCTTTGGAAGTGTAACATCTTTACAGATCAGCCGTGCTATCCGTGAACAAAAAGGATATGAGATCGATCGTAAGAGGATCAGCATCACTGATGAAGTGAAAGAGATCGGGTCTTATAAAGCTCATGTTGATTTTGGCAACGGCAAAAACGCCGATGTTGATTTTGAAGTAGTGGGTGAATAAACTTTAATTCAAACTATTATTAGTAAGCTTTTCCATTCGGGAAAAGCTTTTTTTATTGAGCCTAAATAGTTGGTTACTTCAAGGTTAAGCCTTGCCAAAAGGCCTGACCAAAAATTTACAATATTATCATTTAAAAACCGTTATTTTGTATTGTATTCGGTGCTCTTTACAGTTTCACAAGTTCATGAACGTTTCGATTTTTTGGTAAATGTTCTTTGATTATTGGTTACTGTTGACACTTATTTTGTTTTTAAAAATTTCTCAAAAAAATGAACATTTACGCAGGAAATCTCAGCTGGAACCTGAAAGATCAGGATCTGCAAAATCTTTTCGCCACACATGGTGAAGTAAGCTCAGCAAAAATTGTTACCGACAAATTCACAGGCCGCAGTAAAGGCTTTGGTTTTGTTGAAATGCCAAACGACGACCAGGCTAATGCAGCTATCACTGCATTGAATGGTACTGAAGTTGATGGCCGTAATATCGTTGTAAACGAAAGCCGTCCTAAACAGGAAGGTGGCAGTGGCGGCGGTGGCGGCTTCAAAAAACGCAGCTTCGGCGGCGGTAGCGGCGGCGGCGGCGGTTTCAAAAAAGGCGGCTACAACAAAGGTGGAGGTAGCGGTGGCTATCGCGACCGTGGTGGTTACAACAGCGACTATTAATATCTAATAAATATTCACTGTCTTTAAAGTCTGGTTTCGTTTTGCAACGAGGCCAGACTTTTTTATTTTCAACTAAAATTAAAATGCTTACACTTTCACCTGTTATC
>Ga0207686_10000868_pt1 | contig 18292 bp, 10 predicted proteins | sample KBSM24metaG_FD_184396 | JGI IMG/M metagenome (GOLD analysis project Ga0207686, IMG submission 184396) | Miscanthus rhizosphere microbial communities from Kellogg Biological Station, Michigan, USA - KBS M2-4 metaG (SPAdes) (version 2) | ecosystem: Host-associated > Plants > Roots > Rhizosphere >...
ATCCGTTAACCAGCCGACATCGGGCAGAAATCACACTCAATACTTTGATTTATTATCTTACTGCAGAGTGCTTTGTTTTAATTAAACAGTCGTACAACACTATTCCATGCTTCCTATTCTTTACCTAATATTAATTAGGAGGAATGGCTCTCCTTATCCCGAAGTTACGGTAGTTAGTTTGCCGAGTTCCTTAATGATTGTTCACTCAAACGCCTTCGTATTCTCTACTAGCTTACTGGGGGTAGTTTCTAGGTACGGTTTATCTTGTCTAAGATCTAACTGCAGTTCAACAATGTTCCATTTGTTGTATTTATTGCAGTACACCAATGAATTATATTTAATCTGGTTAGGTTAAAAAAAATCATTAGTTAGACTTACTGTTTTTCCAGAACCTTCTACACTTTTTTCCTTTTGATTAAATCAAAATTATATTTATTAGAAGGTTGTTACTATGTAAATAAGATTTACTCATCGTTTAATCCTTTAGGTTGGTAAACTTAGAGGCCGTTACTTTATAAAAACCATAAGCTTTAGGCGAGGGTTTCCCCTTTTTCGTTACTCATGTCAGCATTCTCACTTGGGTTATCTTATATTTATTCTTAAAAAGAATAAGTCCTAGATTTACCCAACGTTCTGCTACCCCATTAAATATAATAATAAATTATTAATAAATATGGACAAGGTGTCGGTATATTGTTTAGATCCGTTAAATTTTCGGTGCAACTATCAATATAAATAAACGCAAGCGTTATTTATTAAACCAGTGCTCTGTTACGAGATCTTCAAAAAATGGACCGCTTCTAAGCCTATTTCCTAGTCGTATTAGATAGAAACTTCCTTAATTTCACTTAACAATAATTTTGGAACCTTAACTCTTGTTCTGGGCTGTTTCCCTTTAGACATACAACCTTATCGTACTATGTCCGATTATTCAATATTCATCATTGCCCTTCCGAGTGCGAATACTCACCGATAAAATCTTCACGATTGCCCGATATATGCAAAATTACCCTTTTATGGCTTACGCCGATAATAAGATAGAAGTTGCCTGAGATCACAGTTCTGTACCTGCTATGATGTACCTTGAATTACCTACTTATATAGGTTTCGCAGAAAACCAGCTATCCTAGTCAGTGTTGTCTTTCACTAACTTACCACAGTTCTTCGGATATCTCTACAACGATAACCCGTTCGGGCTTTTATAACCCTGACTGTAGTAAGATCACCAGGCTTCGGGTCTAATTTTAGATACTAATTCATTATTTCATAATTGGTTTATCTGGGCATTACTGCTCGCATCTAACATTAACTCGCTGACCCATTATGCAAAAGGTACGCTCTTACTTTTTATTTAAACTTTACTCGAGCTGCTTATAAGACCACTATTTCAAACCGTTCCCTCACTGTACTGTGCGCTATCGCTTATATATTATATTTAGCCTTAGAGGAAGGTTCCCCTTTATATTCAAACAGGTTTTGCCCGTTTTACTTATTTAATTATATTTCATATCTATATTTTTTTTCATTAAACATATCTTGAAATATATATAGGCTTTTCTACTTTCATTCACACTAATCATAGAATCTCGTTTGATTTCTTTTCCTGAAGTTACTAAGATATTTCAATTCACTTCGTTTATTAACAGAATTTATCTAAGAGTACATGTGTTGCACTTCCCCCTACCGGGAGGACAATACGCTCTGTATTAAACACAATTTAAAAGATTTAATACTCTCTTTAATATATAGCTAGGCATCCCTAATAGTCTCTTTATATACTTTCCTATGCAATTTGCATAGAAACGCCATATAGATATCATACACATTACTATACTTTACTTCGTCAATAGTTTTAAATTCGGATTATTATGATTCGAACATAACAGATCCTCAACCCAAATGAGGCGCCTAACCAACCTGGCTCTAATCCGTTTTATTTAAAACTAAAATAAAAAACTCAGAGAATATCCGATTTGAACGGATGTGATCTATTAAATCAAATAAGTTTCAAGCTTATCACTTTAAACCACTCAGTCAATTCTCTTAACATAAAATATCAAATAACATATAAATTTCTTCATGTTGGATTTTTTAATATATTCATACATGTGTACAATAAGTAAATTTACAATAGATATGTTACTTAGTTCTTTCAAGACTTGAACTTGAATAACATCCTTATCAAGAATACGCTCTACCAGTTAAGCTAAAGAACTTTTTAGTAAAATTTTATTTTTTTTTAGTCTGTTTGCATTGTATAGGGTGTAAAAATAAAATACCCTCTAGTATTTTTAACATACAATTATTTTCCAGCTCGACGTGTCCTAGTAGTATATAAAGATATACATAGTATAAATTTACCTTGTCTTAAGGTAACAGCATTTTATAATAATAGTTGTAATATTTCTAATAAATACATACAAGAGCACTCAGATTTGAACTGAGAAAGTGAAGTTTGAAGCTTCAAATTTTACCATTAAACTATGCTCTTTATTATTTAAATTTTATTCTGTTATATTTGTTATTAAAAAAGGAATGCTTACTCCTTACTCTAAAAAAAAAGTAATAGATAAATATATTAATATCGGAAAAGAGATGATTCGAACATCCAGGTGCATAACACAATATTTAGCAAATATCTCGCTTTACCAATAGCAACTTTTCCTTTGTTATTTAATATATAATATATTAAATAACAATTATATTTAAGTTTATATTTTATTTTAAATATTTGTTTGAGGAGGGTATGTTATTATATATTTGCAATTAAGCAACGTATAATAATAAGAATGCCATCATTAGAGCAAATAATCCAGTAGCCTCTGCAAATGCAAAACCTAAAATAGCGTAAGAAAATAATTGACCTCTTAAAGAAGGATTTCTAGCTACACCTAAGATTAATGCACCGAAAACTACACCAATACCTACACCGGCACCTATAAGACCTGTAGTTGCTAACCCTGTTCCAATAATTTTTGCTGCTTGTATCATTTTTAATAATAATAAACTCACATACAGAGGTAACCTCTATAAATTTAAATAGCTTTTTTAAATACAATATATTGCTTCGCACACATTTAATATTTCGCATCTATAGTTTTTAGTCTTTAAGTTATAAAACTACGGCCAGCCGAATTCGAATCGACACAAATCGTTTGGAAGACGAAAGGTCTACCATTAACCTATGGCCGTCTATTTTTGTTTTTAAGCAACTAAAACTTAATATTAGTATGTCCAATAAGACCTATGGGATTCGAACCCATATAACAAAGATTAAAAGTCTCGTATTTTACCATTAAACTAAGGTCTCTATAGTTTAAATACTATATTTTTATTTAAACCTAAGATCTCTATAGTTTTTAGACTTTACTGTGTGGATCTATGTCAGATTCATACAATGTAGTATATAAAATAAAAAGACTTAAGAACCTCAATAATAAATCGATACAAATAAAAATAGTCATACCACGTCTACAAAATGTCAGTATAAAATAGATGATTCCAGACCTAAATGATGGTTTTCTGTAGAGTGATAAGCTAAAACACGTCATAAACCTACTGCAATAAAAGCAGTACCTATCATAACATGAAGCCCGTGAAAACCGGTTCCAAAATAGAAACATGATCCAAAAGCACCATCACTAATTGTAAAAGAAGAAACGCTGTACTCTACACCTTGAAAAGCTGTAAATATTACAGCTAAGATTACTGTAGCTACTAATCCGTATAAAGCTCCGCTTCTATTTCCTTGTATTAAAGAATGATGAGCGTATGTAACGGTAACACCTGATGATAATAATATTACTGTGTTAAGTAATGGTAATTCAAAAGGATTTACTGCTTCTATACCCATAGGAGGTCATTGAGCACCTAGTTCCACAGTGGGTGATAGAGCGCTATGGAAAAAGGCTCAAAATATAGCTAAGAAAAATAATGCCTCAGATATTATAAATAAGGCTACACCCATGTTTAAACCTCTTTGTACAGCTAAAGTGTGGTTACCTAAGTATGTACCTTCGCTTATAACATCTCGTCATCATAGAGACATTGAAGAAATTAGTGTAACAAGAGCTAAAGATAAAAACATTTCGGCATTACTAAAACCATGCATTGCTGATACTAAACTAGTTGTTAATGTTAACAATGAAATACAAGTATATAATGGTCAAGGTGACGGGGATACCAAATGGAAAGGATGAGCTTGGAAATTACTTCTAGTCAAATTAGTCATGTACCAAATTTAAATATTGAAATATATGTATAAAAACGTAGAAATAAAACTATATTTTTACTTATGCATGCCAGAGGCATATAATTTAGACGTAATATATGCTAATAATATATTAAGGATTAAGGAATAGGTGACTTGAACACCTAACCTACCGTGTGTAAAACGGTTGCTCTACCATTAAGCTAATCCCTTTATTGTTTGTTAAACCAACGGGCTAAGTCGGGTTCGAACCGACATTGGCTTTCTTGACAAGAAAGTTACTTACCAATTAGCAGATTAACCCTTATTATTCTATAAATTATAATGTGAATTTAAATATTATTATACCAAAAGTTAGATTTTAATAAATTTAATATTAAAACATACTTATATAATAAGTATAAAACTTAGTTTAATTTTTTTGTTTTATTGTTATTACTATAGCACCAACCATTGCTAATAATAAAATAATAGAAGTTAATATTAATCATATACTATAGCTAGTGTACATAATATTACCTATACTACTAATATGACTAGTTTCGGCTAAATTACCGTCTCATATTTTACTAGTAACGAAAGATATTTCACCGTTATCTAGTTCAGCACTATTTAACTTAAAAATTTTATTTAAACTATCACTATAATTATTATATCAAATATCATTTAATGTATTGTTTAAATCAACGGTATAACTATTAAAAGATGCAATACTATAAGGCAATACTTGATATAAAGGATAGTTAAACGCAATAGTAATAAATATAGCTAAGGGTATACTATTACTAGTATTGCTTAACAACTCACTTATTCTAACATTAATTAACATTAAAATGAATAAAAATAAAATGGAAACAGCACCAACATATACTAATAAATAAGAAAGACCTATAAAATTTAAACCTAAGATCATAAGATAACTAGCGATACTTAAAAATAAACCAATTAAAAATAAAACGGAAACTATAGGGTTTTTACTAATAATAACAAGTATACCACATAAAATAGCAGCTAAAGATATAATATCTAATATTTCTGATCGATATCCATTAGTAAAAGTTTCGTTCAAAATGTAAAGACTATTCATGTATAATACAAATAAAAAACCTCACTATATTTTATTATAACATAATAAAAAAAAAAAATAACTACCTTTGTTTACTTACATAAACAAGTGAGGAAAGAGTAGTTAAACATAAATAAAAACAGACGTGTATAAGATTTGAACTTATATTATTGTGGCCGAAACACAGTACTTTACCATTAAGTGAACACGCCGTAAGCATATATTTATAGTACCTAGCCCTCAAGATGAATTGAACATCTATCGAAATATTAACAGTATTTTGCTCTACCATTGAGCTATAAAGGCCAAAAATAGCCTATATACATAAAGAACTAGGAAGAAAAGGACTCGAACCTTCGACAGCTCATTGCTATTGAGTTTACAGCTCAACCCGTCATACCAACAAACGGAACCTTCCTTTGTATATATATGTATACTTAAAAGAGGGGAAGCTCTTTATATCTAAGTGTTTATATATATACTTTATGTATTGTTAACATTAATCAATCCCGTGCAATTTCCACTACACGAACCGTATTTCGACTTAACACCAATCAAAGTCACGCATACGAAAATCTTCCATATAAATAACTAAAACTACTTAATTAGAGTAAGATTAAATGAAAGACCAAACTTATTGCACACACTTCTTTCGGCGCCTGACGAGTAGTTAGTACCTATCTGAGATTAAATCCACCGTGACGTGGTGATTCACGATTACTAGTAATTCCTTATTCATGTAGTCGAATTTCAGACTACAATCCTTGTTTTATCCTACTTTATTAGATTAGCTCCAATTCACATTATCGCATCATTTTGTATAGGAATATGTGGCACGTCTATCGCCCACAACATTTAGGCCATGATGACTTGTCTTGGTCCCTGTTATCATATCCGATATAAAGGTGAACTGCTTTATTTAGATTAAATCGCAAATAAAGCAAGGGTTTCCGTTAATTTAATGGAATTAACCAATATCTCACGACATTAACTGAAGACAGCCGTGCAACGCTTGTAATATTTTACATCTCTCTTAAAAAAATAAGGTTTCCTTAAAATAATATTCAAGTTGTGGTAAGGTTTTTCGCGTAACTACGAATTAAATAACATACTTCACTACTGGTTTCAGAAACGGTCTAATGATTTCAGTTCCTGCGTTGCCACATTACTCTTGAGGTGAAATGCTTACACTTTCATTTATAGACTAAATAACTATCTAACCTATGGCATTCATCATTCTCTGCTTGGACTACTAGGGTATCTAATCCTGTTCGTGACCCGAGCCTTCGTCCCTCAACGTCAGTTATTAGATAAAAGGTTGCTTTCGCCTTTACCAGTCGTCATGGTATCAAAGAATTTCAACTCTACTCCATAAATACTCACCTCCTCATATATAACTCTAGTATAACCGTATCCTATTAAAGACTAATTATACCGTCTAGGTACCCTTTAAACCTACTAAAGATGAATAACACTAGTCTTCTACGTATTACCGCGACTGCTGGCACGTAATTTGGTCAAGACACATAGACAGAAAATTGTCATAATCAGTATTCCATCTAGAACTTTATTCGATAAAATCGATGTTACATTGTCCACAGAACTATTCGTTCTACACATCTTACGATGAGTGGTAAATTAATTGACCCATCGGCGTCGGCGTGAATTAAATAAAGTCAAAGTGAATAATTTATTATACACAACATCAGAAGTGATGTATATAATTAATTAAACAGCCAATAATAACTAGCCGAAGCTATACATTCCCCCAAGTTGCTGGTTCAGCCGTTAGGCTATTGACCAATATTCCCCACTGCTGTACTATACGTATTGGGGTTTTTTCAGACCCAATGTGATCGATCGACCTCTCAGCCTCGACTACGGAATTTTAAGCTAGTTAAACCATTACTTTAACTACTACCTATCCGAAACATTTATTGTCCTCTTAAAGCGGAAGTTTAGTTCCTTTTATTTTATAAGGCATTTATTAACCTTACTTTAAGGCAGCCAAAATGTTATATACTCACCTGTACACCACTTCTAATAAAAATAATAAAACAAATTATTAATCAAATTAGACGTTCGATTAGCATGTGTCAAGCACTTGGACAGCGTTCATTCAGAGCCATCATCAAACTCAATATATTGGTATAGCTAAATTAAATTACATAAATTTCAGAAATTTTTTACTATACCATTACTAATATACCCCCAGGTTTTCTGTAATAACAGGATATATGGTTGTGCCACAACTAATATATGCTCAGGCTTTAATATAATAAAATCTTTTATTATATTAATCTAATTATTTAATTATGATTTTTGATATTTGGATACAAATAAGCCGGATCCTGTTATAGTTATTAGTCTATAAGAAGGCCTAACGTTAAGCGTGCGATCTCATTAGTTTTCTTTTACTGCGTAGTTTTTTGGGTTAAGATTTTTATTTTTTTTTATATACAACACTTCTGGTCTTAAACATAAAAGGGTTACTTCCTATAATTTGGGTTTTGTAATATACACTTCTAGTGTTGTAAAGATTGCTTTACATAATAAACTCAAATTATATTCACTTCTGGTGTAATAAAAGTAACTTTTATATTGGTATATAGTATACACTTCTGGTGTTATATACAAAATCTTAAACCAAAATTCTACACATTTTACTATAGATATATGTTAACTACAGAAAGAGACTAGTTATTTTCTATTAAATACTCAAGTTTTTACCTAACACTCATTTTTTAGGTGTTTACGTTTAATAGGCACCGGACTTTCCTGTACTATACTAATACATAGTACTTATGCTATTAGTATCACAAATATTTTTTTTATTCTCTATCGGAATAACATACCTTAAACGAACTTAGATTGTAAACTCTAAGATAATATCACTTTAAATAGTTTAATGTAAGTCTAAAGCATCTTTAATGTAACTACTAGTTAAAACTACAAACACTTGAGCTTGTATAAATGCAATTCCTAATTCTAAACCTGAAAAGGCTATTATAAAGGCTAGAGGAATTAAACCTAAGAAGAAAAAGATAAATCCAGAAGTCATAATGTTATAAGTGAATCCTGCTAAAATGTTTAATAACATATGACCACTTAAGATATTAGCTCCTAATCTAAGACCTAAAGAAACATTTCTAGATAAATATGATATAAACTCTATTAAAACTAATAAAGGTAATAAAGCTAAGGGACAACCTGCTGGAACTAATAAAGAAAAGAATTCTAAACCATGTTTTTGGAAACCTAAAATAGTTGCACCTAACACTACAGTAAAACTAAGAGAAAATGTGAATATGAAATGACTTGTAGAAGCAAAACTGTAGGGTACCATACCAATTAAATTATTTACTAATATAAATATGAATAAAGTATAAATAAAAGGGAAATATATTTGACCTTTAGTTGGGTTTATTTGATTTGTTACTATACTGTGTATAGTAGCGTATATCGTTTCTTGACCTATTGATCAACTATTACTTACAACTTTGTTATAATTAGTTGCTAAAACGTTTAAAGTTAAAACAGAGAAAGCTCCTATTGTTAAATATAAACCGATATTAGTTAATGAGATATGTAAATTACCAAAAATTGGTGCGTCTAAACTTAATAAATTCCTGATTTCAAACTGATCTAAAGGACTTGTAATAGCCGTATATGATAAATTGTACATTCGCGGGCTTACTTTTTATTTTTATTGATATATTCTAACTAAAAAAAATTTTTTTTTTTATAATGAAAAGGACTGAGAAATAATTAAGATAAGGATAAAGAAATTCTAATTTTTTGTTTAAAGTTAACGATAAATAAGTTAAGTATTTAACGACTTATAAGCATTATTTATCTGCCATTATTAAATAGCATTAAGGGTAAATTAGAGTGAAATTAAGATTTAATATTATAATTTACTTATAAATATTCTAGTAATAAATAAACGGACAAATCTAGGTAATACGAACTTAGAAAAGACGTATATCATAATTACGATCAATATGAAAGCAAATGTTACTTGATTTATAAAATAGAATGGGATTAATTGTGGCATATTTCGTTTTAAAGAGGTTTCAATGTTATAATTGTATATTTTTACATTATTATACGGCTAAATATAAAGGATCTTCAGTGTGTTTATAGAGCATGAAATGTTAATTGTTTACGATATACACAAATTATAAGGCATATTGCGTATTTATAGTAGAATAAAAAAAGATTGTATGAAACCCCCGCTTAGCGGAAGTTTAACTACATAGTTAAATACTAACAACATAAACTTTATATGGTAAATATATGATTTATATTTTAATAACAATAAAAATTTAATATGTTTAGTTTTTAGATTTTATAAATGAATAAAGCCAAACCTAATATTAGTTATTATATATTAAAGATGAAACAGAGTAGTGTAAACCATCTAAAATAGGAGCAGGGTATATTCCTAATAAAACAGTAAAGACAACTAATGTAAGTAATATAAAGAATTCACGTTTATTTACATCACTTATGTTAGCTTCGAAGAATTTACTGAATGATCCTCCAAATGCTATCCGGTTAAACATATATATAGTATATGCGGCAGAGAATACAATAGATGAACTAGCAAAAACACCTAATAATGGCAATCTTTCAAATACACCATAAAGAGACATAAATTCACCTACAAAATTTAGAGTAAGCGGAACCCCACAGTTACCTAAAGATAAAATGAAAAATAAAATAGAAAATACAGGCATTACTTGAGCAATACCTCTATAAAAACTAATTAATCTAGTTCCAGATCTATCATATAGTACACCTCCAGCACAAATAAATAAACCACTAGATACAAATCCATGAGCTAGTCCTAAAGCTATACCACCCTCTATTCCTTGTATGGTATTACTAAATACACCTATAAGATAAACAGCAGCGTGTGATACAGAACTATAGGCTATAAGCTCTTTAATATCTATTGTCCTTAAAGTACTAAAACTAGCATATATAATAGTAATAACACCTACAAGATATATTATATATGTATAATCTAAAGAGGCTTTAGGTAATAAAGGTAATATTAATCTAAAAATACCATATAAGCTTAATTTTAAAACAATAGCAGCTAAAATAATACTACCACTTAAAGGTGACTCAACGTGAGCTTTTAACAATCAAGTGTTTAAAAAAATAGTAGGAGTTTTTACTGCAAATGCTAAAAAAATACCATAAAATAAAAATAACTGTGTAGAGTAATTAAAGTTAGTTTTGTATAATGCATCAAAATCTGTTGTACCCATTATAGAAGACATCGCTAATATAGATAATAATAAAAATAATGAACCAAATAAAGTATACAAAAATAAATAAAAACTAGCTCTTACTTTATTACTTGACCCAAATAAACCTATTAGTATAAATAACGGAGGTAGTATACTTTCGAAGAAAATATAAAATAATAATATATCTAAAACTAAGAAAACTGCTAATAATAATGATTCTAATACCAATATTATTATAACAAATGATCTTACATTATCATTAATAGAGTTCCAATTACTTAATAAAGCAATGGGAGTTATGATTGTTGTCAACATAACAAAATATATTGATAATCCATCTAAACCTAAATAAAAATCAAAGGAGCTAATTTCATGATATTCTTGTACAAATTGGAACTGGTTACTACTAAAATCAAATAATATAAAAATTATCAAAGAAACAAAAAGGTTAATAATAGAAGTAGTTAAAGCAATTGTCTTGATACGTCTAATATTTAAAAAAGATAACTCGTACGACATACCTGTGGATATAGTAAATACACCCAACATAGGAATCAATAATAAAAGTGTAAGTAACATAATTTATATAAATATAAATAAAACCAATTTCCCTCAGGATTAAATATTTAGTTTAATCTTTACTGACACCATATACAACTATATGGTAAAATGGCAATAATAATGACAGAATATTAATTTAAATTCTTATAAATTTAATATTTAATAAAATAAACATTAAATAAACTAAGTTATAATAAAGAAATGTTACTAGGTATAATTTCAAAACTATAAAGTATACAAGGAACTAAAATAACAAAAGCAATAACTATAGGTAACAATATTGTTCAACAGAAAGACATTAATTGATCAAACCGTATTCTAGGGAATGATGCTCTAGCTCATATAAAAACAAAAATCATTATACATGATTTTACACCTAAAGTTAAACCATATAGCAATCCTTCTAATAAAGGACCGGAAAATAAGCTTTCATTATGTAAATTATTTATGTAATATTCAAAGTTTATGTATTGCATTAATGTAAATAAGGGTAAATAATCATATAAATAACCACCTAAAAACAATATACTAGTTAATATACAAATTAAAACAATACTACCATATTCTGCTAAGAAAAAGAAAACGAATACGACAGCAGCGTGTTCTGTCATAAACCCACTAACAAGTTCCGACTCTGCCTCAGCTAAATCAAAAGGAGCTCTGTTCGTTTCCGCTATAGATCCTATGAAAAATATAATAAACACTGGAAATAAAGGTATTATAAATCATACAGCTCTTTGGGCTTCAATATTTACAGTAAGATTTAGACTACCGGTCAACATAACAACAAGTAATATAGCTGAACTTAAAATTAATTCATAGCTTATTAATTGTGCAGTACTTCTAAGTGAACCTAAAAAAGCATATTTACTGTTAGCACTTCAACCAGCTAGTAGTATACCATATGTAGATAAAGAAGAAACTGCTAACATATAAAGTATACCTAGATTAAAATCGCTTAAAGATAATCCAGGTCCATAAGGTATAACCAGATAACCCAATAAAGAGAATATTAAAGTTATAATAGGCCCAAGGAAAAATAAAGCTAGATTAGCCTGTGTTGGTGAAACATATTCTTTTAGAAGAAGCTTTAAGGCATCCGCAAATGCTTGTAAAAGACCGTAATACCCAACTATGTTAGGACCTAATCTTCTTTGCATACTAGCCATAGTTTTTCTTTCGGCTACAGTTACATAAGCTACGGTTAATAAAACAGGCACAGTTACTAATAATACTTCTAATACAGAAATTAAAGTTGGTATATATAACATAGATGAATTTTTCATTTAATATATTAAAAATATAAAAAAGACTTTTATTAAAAAATTTTTTTTTTACTTTTAAACATAAGGTTAAAGATGAATTTTACACCGTAAAATTTTTATGAAAAATTTTATTTTTTTACTTAGTAACAATTTATCTATTATTTTATCAGGCAACTCATATTTAATAAGTGGTAAAACGAACAGAATTCGCTTGATGCGTAGGGTAATATTCAGCAAAGATTTATCTTTGCTAATTGCAACTTTATCACTTATTAAAAATGTTAGATTTTAAAATCTAAAAAGAAAACTATAGTTTTACACCCTTTTGTATAAAAGTAGGTGTAAAGATCACAGTATTGTTTATAATATTATAACATAATAATAAAAGTATATTATTATTATTATTAATTTTAATATTACGTAAGATAAACCTAACATATAACATGGCAAATATTAGCTTCTTAAATATCTAATGTTAAAAATTAATTATTACACGAACAACACGGTTGATAATTTTGTCTTTTTTACGTTAAATATAAAAATGTGGTCTTCTATTCAATCATAAACATAGTCATTAACATTATATTTATAAGTATTCTTATCTAAGACTCGAACTTAGATCTAGATATTAGAAGTATCCTGCTCTACCATTAAGCTAATAAGAGTTTATAATAACATATAACGATAAACAAAAATAAGAACAATAAACCCATAACTGTAGCAAAACCAAGTACTGGGCCAAGACTTATTTTAACTATTAAATATCCTATGGCTATATCATTATTTCCTGTAAACTTATTTTTTTATGATAAGAGTGAATAAAAATAAGTTTAAATTGCTTATTAAAAATATACGCAACTTTCGTTTTTAGTTCATTAACAGTAGTATTAAAAGATAGTTAAATGAAGGGATATGGAGGAATCGAACCCCTAATTTAAGATCTGCAATCAAAACGTAGAACCATCTACCACATATCCCTGATATATATACTATATATATGTCTTTCCCACTTTCTATATAATATATATACCAACAAACTTAAAACTTAGTACAAACTAAACAAGATAAATATTTAAAGTTATTCATATACTTTCAAATTAATTATTTTTATTATTATTTTGATTATTAATTTGAATTTCTATGAATTGTATTCTAGAAGTAAGCAGAGTAGCCCTTGCTTCTGATCGCACTTTGTCTCTGTTTAGGCCTTCTAGATCTCTAATTATTTGATTTCTTAGTTTAAATTCGTATTCCGTCGTAGGTATTGTAGGTATTTTAGCATAAACACCTTGTGCATAGGCAATTTTATTGTCCAATACTCGTACAAAAGTTAAATTATTATTTCTTTGTTCTATAGCAGTTTCTAAGTCCATGTTCTGGAATTGCCTAAGTATATGCGAATTATAATCAATATGTTTACATATTTCATCTCGTAAAGGTACATCACCTCCAGGAACGTTAAAACCTGGTCCAGGGTTAATTCTTTTAGGAAAGAGTGAAGCGGGGTCTAAACCAGGGAAAACTTTAGATCAAGTAACGAAAGGTGGTTCACTAGTTGATGCTACCTCTTTGCCTTTACCTTTATCTGATTGTTGAATATCACTGCTCAAATCCCCAGATTTTCCACCTGAATTACCATCATAGTTGGGGTGTGCTTCTCTATCAATACCCTTTCCTTTATCCAAATTTTGACCTGAATCAAATTCTTCATCCAAATCCATAGCATTATACAACTTAGGTTTATAATCTACAATTGTAGAATTTCCACCTTGTTTCATTGTATCCATACCAAAGAATAATTCGTATATACTTAAATTAATACCTTTGATACCCAAGTATTCGGTTAGTCAACCTATAATACCAGTATTAATTGTTCAACCTAATAAACCTATAGCTACATTGTTTCAAAAATCACAATATTCTATATGGAAACTACCTGACATATAATATTTAATCATTGATAATATTGTAACAGTAAAAATTGCCCCACAAAGTTTTGCCAATGTAAACGCCGCCGATGTGTTTTTGAAAAAAGTTTTTATTTTTTTCATACTGTTTTTAAATGTAATAGTATAGATTTCAGAAAATGCTATCTATACCATTACTAATCTGGAGTTAGTTAAAAATATTCAAAAATATTCAAAAATATTCAAATATATTTATAAGTATTCTTATCTAAGGCTTGAACTTAGATCTAGATATTAGGAATATCCTGCTCTACCATTAAGCTAATAAGAATTTACATTACATATAGATAAGAAAAACAAAAATAATAACCATACGAAATCTAAAATTATTGTATATATTTAATTTTTAGATTATTTAAATTAGATTTTATAAACTAATAAAATCTATCGTTTATAATCTATGAAAATATTTTAATAAACGATGATTATAAATCAGACTTTAAACTACTGCTTTGTAAAGGTAAACTTACAAATGCGTGAGGTTTAGGTGGACTACTTAAAGCTCATTCTAAACTGTTATAGCTTCTATTCAGTAATGTTTGTAAACTGTCACTATAGAACTGTGGAGTTAATCAAGGGTATCTGCTTGCAGCTTTACCTTCAACTAACTGTACATAAACTATATATAAAAATAATCATGTAGCAACTACACTAATAATACTACCAAAACTACTAATTAAATTTCAACCTGCAAAAGCATCAGGGTAATCGCTAATTCTTCTAGGCATTCCTTGTAAACCTAAGAAATGTTGAGGGAAGAATGTTACGTTAACTCCTATAAATAATAATCAGAAGTGCACTTTACCTAACATTCTGTTATAATCTAATCCTAACATTTTAGGTATTCAGAAGTATCAGGCACTGAATAATGCAAATACTGCACCCATACTTAATACATAGTGGAAATGAGCAACTACGTAATAAGTATCGTGAAATGCAATATCAAGTGAAGCATTTGCTAATACAACACCACTTAATCCTCCAATTGTGAACATAAATACGAAACCTAAAGCAAATAACATTGAGGGTGTTAAGTGTAAAGATCCACCGTAACATGTTGCTAATCAACTGAATATTTTAATACCAGTAGGAACGGCAATAATTAATGTAGCAGCTGTGAAATAAGCTCTTGTATCTACATCTAAACCAACTGTGTACATGTGATGACTTCACACAACAAAACCTAATACACCAATAGACATCATAGCATATACCATACCTAAATATCCGAACACACTCTTGTTAGAGCTAGCAGATATCGTAGTACTTATTATACCGAAACCTGGTATAATTAATATATAAACTTCAGGATGACCGAAGAATCAGAAAAGATGTTGGTATAAAATAGGGTCACCACCTCCTGCTGCTTCGAAGAATGATGTATTAAAATTTCTATCAGTTAAAACCATTGTGATTCCTCCAGCTAACACTGGTAATGATAATAATAATAATACAGCTGTAACAACTACAGCTCATCCAAATAAAGCTAATTTATGTAACCTTATACCTGGACTTCTCATATTTAGTATAGTAGTAATGAAATTAACTGCTCCCAGTAAACTACTTATACCAGATAAATGTAATCCAAATATAGCTAAATCGACACTAGGTCCACTATGACTTTGTACCCCACTTAAAGGAGGATAAAGTGTTCAACCAGTACCTACCCCGTTTTCTATACCACTAGCAAATATAAACAATAATAAACTAGGTGGTAATAGTCAGAAACTTATATTATTAAGTCTAGGGAATGCCATATCTGGACCTCCTACTAACAATGGTAGTAAGAAATTACCAAAACCTCCAATTAGAGCAGGCATAACCATAAAGAATATCATTAAAATAGCGTGAGCTGTAATGATACTATTATATAGTTGATTATCAGCAATATATTGAACACCAGGTCCACTTAATTCTAATCTTATAAGAACAGAAAAAGCAGTACCCACTAATCCAGAAAATAGAGCAAATATTAAATATAGTGTACCTATATCTTTAGCATTAGAAGACAAGAATCAACGTTCTGTTCATAAGCTTATACTTGTTTTCAAAACAGAGATATTAGACCAATGTGTCTCTTCAGGTTGTCCTGATGTGTTTCCATTATATGAAACATTATAGGAATGGAGATGGGCAGCAGACAAGCAAAGACTCCATTACACTATGCTTACTTAGTAATACAATTTATTACCAGCTATAGGTAGGCATAAATTTAAATTTGACTTTAATATATTTTTTATACGAAGCACGTAACTATATTAAGAGACCTAATAGATTAGCTACTTAGGGTTTAATTTTTATTAGATTAGGTATTGTTTAATATACCATTAAATATCAGTAACTTGGCTAAAAATATTATTAATTTAGTTAATAAAAATTTAGGCCTATAACATAATACATATGATCAGATTACTGCTTATTTTGCTATTTACTCCTTATAGGATTCGAACCCATAATTTTTATACAAATATTTTTGTATTAATAACCCACAGGAATATACCCAAACCTTCATTAGGACTAACTGAATTAAATTTAAATTCAAGCCTTCGTAATTTTTTTTTTTTCATATAATAATTACAAATAAGCCTAAGTATTATTGAACATAAAATAATAAAAATATAAAACACTACTATCCTAATAATATACGTACATAATCACAATATAAAGTACTTAATCCATAGTAAGGCTATTATTACAACCTTATATAAGATTTTCTGAACTAAGTCTAATAATATTTAACATTATATGTACACGCGTTTGTTGCAAACGGCATTCTAGTTACCCTACAGGTAACAGCAAGAATAACTGTGCTATTTACGCTCTTTAAACCATATTACTTAAATTTAATGAAAAGTAGGTTTTTGTATTTAAATCTATTAGACTATTTTCTATTAAACTTATAAAAGGTACAATTATTAAGAAGTGAGCGAAATATATTACTGTACTTATTTGACCAAATTCTATAAAAGGAGATTCTACGTGTTTAGCACCTAAAACCATTAATATTAAGAAATTAGCCACAAAAATATAAAAAGCTATTTTACTTAAAGGTCTAAATTGGATACCTCTAGATCTACTTAAGTCTGTGAATGGCATAGCTAATATAACTAATATAGCACTAAGCATAGCTATAACACCTAATAATTTATTAGGTATACTTCTTAATATAGCATAGAATGGTAATAAATATCACTCAGGTACTATGGCAGGTGGAGTTTGCATTGGGTTAGCTACAACATAGTTTTCACTATCACCTAACACGTTAGGCATAAAGAATACAAATATACTTAACACAAATATAAATAAGAATATAGTAATTAAATCTTTAAATAAGAAATAAGGAGCAAAAGGTAATCTATCATAATTACCTGAAACACCTAAAGGATTACCTGACCCTGCACTATCGTGAAGAGCTATTAAATGCATTAGTACTAATGCAGCCAATACGAAAGGTAAAACAAAGTGTAATGCAAAAAATCTATTTAAAGTTGCATTATTTACGGAGAAACCACCTCAAATAAATTCAACAATGTCTTGTCCTATTCAAGGTATAGCACTCATAAGATTAGTTATAACAGTTGCACCTCATAAAGACATTTGCCCATACGGAAGCACGTAACCCAAGAAAGCTGTAACGATCATTAATATGAATATAAATGTACCTATAGTTCATACTAATGTTCTAGGTGCTCTGTATGATCCATAATATAAACCTTTACCTATGTGTAGGTAAACTAAGAAAAAGAAGGCTGAAGCTGTGTTACTATGTAAGTAACGTATTAATCAACCGTTATTTACGTCACGCATTATATGCTCTATAGAATTAAAGGCTTCTAAAATACTAGGGTTGTAATGCATAGCTAAAGTTACACCAGTAACGATTTGTATAATTAGACAAAAAGCTAATAAAGAACCAAAATTTCATAAATAACTTAAGTTAGATGGTTGTGGTGAATCGA
>Ga0207686_10000873_pt1 | contig 18220 bp, 14 predicted proteins | sample KBSM24metaG_FD_184396 | JGI IMG/M metagenome (GOLD analysis project Ga0207686, IMG submission 184396) | Miscanthus rhizosphere microbial communities from Kellogg Biological Station, Michigan, USA - KBS M2-4 metaG (SPAdes) (version 2) | ecosystem: Host-associated > Plants > Roots > Rhizosphere >...
CATCGGCAAGCGCGGACAGAACGTACGGCTGGCGACGAAACTGGTCGGCTGGAACATCGACATCCGCAGCGAAGAAGAGTTGAAGAAGGAAGTCGCCGAGGCGATGGGCGCGATGATTGCTTCCGGCGCGCCGGTGCCTTTGTCGGCAATTGAAGGCGTGAACGCGCAGCAGGCCGAGACGCTGGCAGAGCATGGCGTTAACGACATCGAAGGTCTGGCGAACACTTCTGTCGACGATCTCGTCGAATTCCTCGACGTGAGTCTCGACGAAGCCGAACAGATGTTGGCCCTGGCACAGTCGGTCATCGCCATGCGCGATCAAAACCGGCAGCCCTCCGATGATGAGAGCGATGGCGAAGGTCAAATGGAGCAGAACGCCGCTTCCATCGAAGAAGATCCCAACGCCGCGCCCGGTGACGTCGAACCCAACGAAGAAATGATTGCAGCCGGCTATGACGAAGCCGTGGAAAAAGGTGTCCCATCGATCGCTGAAGAGACTATCCGGGCAGAAGACTCAGCGGACCCGGTCGCTCTCACTGAAGCCGATCCGATGACAGTTGATGAATTGGTTTTGCAGGAAGCGGGACGCGATCTTCGTCCCGACGTGGTGACTTCCGCGCCTGACGCGCCCGCCGGCGTCGACCTCGACAAAGTTAGAGCCGCCGCAGAGGAAGAGTCTGCCACGGCAGAAGCAGAAGAATCTTTCGCTCCGTCTCCCGATGAAGTGGCCGCGACGGACGAAACTGAGGAAAAAGAGAAGCCATGAAATGCTTCTAAAGCGGCCAAACATTGTCTGCGCACGACACTTTAATCGTGCGCCTCGCCCGCGAGCCCTTTCGTAGCAGCGCTCTCCGATGCTGTGCGAACGGTTCGAGGCAACACGTTCGCCAGCAGCAAGGAGCGCATGTCAGTAGCTACTTCAAAAGTCCGCATTTACGATCTCGCCAAAGATCTAAAGATCGATACCAAGCGCCTTATCGAAGAGGTGCGGCGCGAAGGCGTCGACGTCAGCGTGCCGTCGAATTCGATCTCGAAGGAACTCGCGGAAAAAATTCGCGATAAGTATTTCCCCAAACAAAGCGCGACGGTTAAGCGCGCCGTGAAAATTGTCAAAAAGGCCGCGCGGCCGGTGGTCGAGGAAGAACCCGAGGCCGCCGAACCTGAAGAGATGGCCGCCGCACCAGCGCCAGTTCAGCCGGAACCTATGATCGCCCACGAAGAACCCGTCAGCACGCCGCAGACTCAGCCGCCGGCCCAGGTGGTTCGTCGTCTGGCTCCGGCGGTACGCGTGGTTAAGCCGGAAGCGCCGCCGCCGGCCGAGCCCGAGCCACCGATAGCTCAGCCGCCGGTGACGGCCGCTCCGGCACCCGAACCCGCTGCGCCGGAACCTGCGCCGGCCCCGGCTCCGCCGCCCGCTCCGCCGGCACGACAAGTCCGCGTGTTGCGTCCGACTGCGGCAGCTCTGAATGCCGGCATTCGTCCCGGCGAACGCGCGCCGGCTCCGCCGCCCTCGCCTTCGACTCTGCGCACTCGCGAACGCGCGACTCGTGGACGCGTCGAATACACGGGCACGCCCGGTGAGACCGCCACGCCGCAGACGACTTACATTCCCCCGCCTGATGCGGGCCGGCGACGCTCGCGGCGCGGGTCGACGCGTGGAGGCAAGCGTGCCGGTGACGGCAAGACCGGCAGGCTCGATAGAGATTTTATTGCGCCGCCCGACCATCGCACGCTCGAAGAGCGTATCGCCGGCAGAATCGCAGTTTCGGGTGATTTGAAACCAATCCGCCTGGTTGAAGGATCGACCGTAAAAGAATTCGCAGACAAGTTGGGCATCAAACCGAAAGAAGTTGTGGGCCTGCTCTTGCAGCGCGGCGTCTTTGCCACCATTAACCAGGCTCTCGACGACGATGTTACCGCCGATTTAGGCAAGCGCTTCGGCTACGACGTGACCTTCGTTCCGTTCGAAGACATGGTGGCCGAGGAAGAGTTCGAAGAACTGATCGCGACCGATGCTGACGATATCGAAGTGCCGCGCGCTCCGGTCGTCACGGTCATGGGTCACGTCGATCACGGCAAGACTTCATTGCTGGATGCCATTCGCACGACCGACGTCGCCGGCGCTGAGGCCGGCGGTATCACCCAGCACATCGGCGCGTACAGCGTCCACGTGCCCAGCCCGGACAATCCGGAAGAGAAAAGACGAGTGGTCTTTCTCGATACGCCGGGCCACGAAGCGTTCACGCTCATGCGTGCGCGCGGCGCGAAGGCGACCGACGTGGTCGTGCTGGTGGTCGCCGCCGACGACGGTGTGATGCCGCAGACCATTGAAGCGATCGAACACTCGCGGGCCGCGGGCGTTCCGATCGTAGTTGCGATTAATAAAGTCGATAAGCCCGACGCCAATCCGGATCGCGTGCGTCAGGAACTCTCGCAGCAGGGACTGAACGCCGTGGCCTGGGGCGGCGAAACGGAAATGGTTGAGGTTTCCGCGAAGAAGAAACAGAACCTCGAGACCTTGCTCGAAACTATTTTGCTGACTGCGGACATTCTGAATCTGCGGGCCAGCACGACGCGTCTGGCCTCGGGAGTGGTGCTCGAAGCGAAACTCGATCGCGGCCGCGGCGCGGTGGCGACGGTGTTGGTCCAGCAAGGTACTCTGCGTTCCGGCGACCCGTTCATCATCGGCCAAATTTTCGGCAAGGTCCGCGCCATGTTCAATGACCGCGGTGAACCGATAGCGGAAGCCGGACCGGCAACGCCGGTAGAAGTGCTGGGATTGCAGGGCGTACCGCAGGCCGGCGAGAACTTCCAGGTGGTGGCCGACATCAGCAAGGCGCAGTCGATCTCGAGTCACCGTCAGGCCGTCGAACGTCAACGCACGCTCGTTAAGACAACCAAGCGCGGTATCGAAGCGCTCGGTGAGACTGACGTCAAGGAATTGCTCGTCATCATCAAGGCCGACGTGCAGGGTTCTGTCGAAGTTTTGAAATCGACTCTGCAGAAGATGTCGACCGAGCGGGTCAAAGTGAAAGTCATCCGTTCAGGTGTGGGTGCGATTACCGAATCTGACGTCCTGCTCGCTTCGGCGACCCAGGCCGGCTCTGCCTCGAGCGCAGTCGTCATCATCGGCTTTAACGTGCGGCCGGAATCACGCGCCAATGACCTGGCGAAACAGGAAAGCGTCGACATTCGGCTGCACTCGATCATTTACAAGGTCGAGGAAGAAATTAAAGCAGCGATGATCGGCATGCTCGAGAAGATCGAGAAAGAGAAGATTCTGGGCAAAGCCGATGTCCGCGAAGTCTTCCGCGTGCCGCGCATCGGCGCAGTGGCCGGTTGCATGGTCATCGATGGCACGATCCGGCGGAACGCGCGCGCGCGTCTGATTCGCGACGGCGTCGTGACGTGGGAGGGAGGCATCGCCTCGCTCCGCCGTTTCAAGGACGACGTCTCGGAAGTGCGCGAAGGTTTCGAGTGCGGTATCGGCCTCGAGAACTTCAACGACGTGAAGGTCTCCGATCAGATCGAGGCCTACATCATCGAGAAGGTCGCGGCGACAGAACTGTAAGCAAGGAGGAAGGATGAAGGCGGAAGGATGAACAATCGAAGGATGCGCGCAGCTACAACTCATTTCATCCTTCATCCCTCATCCTTCATCCTTGCAGTTATGCACAGGCCCGAGCGCATCGCCGATACTTTGCGTGAAGAGATTACGCAGATCGTGGGTTATGAACTCGAAGACCCGCGCCTGACATCGGTCACGGTCACCGACGTGCGGGTGGCCGACGATCTGCGGGACGCCAGCGTTTATGTCACGGTCGCCGGTGACGAGGAAGAACACGATAAGGCCTTGCGGGCTTTACAACACGCAGCGCCTTACGTGCGCAAGCAACTTGGCTTTGCGTTGAATTTGCGGCATACTCCCGCGCTTCACTTCGTCCGCGATACTGTCGAAGAGAATGCGACGCGAGTCGATGCGTTGCTGGACGAAATTGAGAAAGGAAGTGAATAGTAAATCGTGAATCGTAAATAGCGCCCCTTCTATTTACCACTTACGATTTACCATTCACCTTGAAATGTTAAGTCAAGTAGTTGAATTAATTGAAAAGAAAGATCGCTTTGCGGTTACCTCTCACGTAAGACCTGACGGTGACGGCCTCGGTTCCTCCTTAGGTCTCTTCTGGCTGCTCAAGTCCCTGAACAAAGAAGTCGAAGTCGTCATGCGCGATCCGGCGCCGCATGCGTATCAGCAATTGCCGGGCGCCGATTCGATTCGTGTGGCGCCGCTGGTGGGTGAACACTTCGACGCCGTCTTCGTGATCGAATGTTCGGACGTCTCGCGCCCCGGGCTCGACGATCTCAAAGATCAATTCGTGGTGAATATCGATCATCACTCCACCACTGAATTGTTCGGACACATCAACTGGATCGATTCCACCGCGGCGGCGGTCGGCGAGATGATCTACAACCTGTGCAAGGCTACCGGCGGCCGCGTCACCAAAGAAATTGCCGAGTGCGTCTACACCGCATTGCTCACTGACACCGGTTCGTTTCATTACTCGAACACCACTGAGCGCACCTTCAAGATCGCATCTGAACTCGTGCGTATCGGCGTCAAGCCCGCTAAGACCGCGGAAGCGATTTTCGGCAGCTACGAATGGCCCAAGATCGAACTGCTCAGTCACGTCCTGTCGACGGCGAAGCGCGATGCGACGGGCCAGGTCGCCTGGATGTGGCAAACGATTGCCATGCAGGAACAGACCCGCGCCGCCGAAGAAGACGCCGACGGTTTCGTCAATTACCCGCTGGCCGTCGGCGAAGTCGAAGCCACCGCGCTCTTCAAAGAAACCGCACCCGGCATTTATCGCACCAGCCTGCGCTCGAAAGGTGATGTTAACGTCGCCAAGATCGCGGAGCGATTCGGCGGCGGCGGTCACCGCAACGCTGCGGGCTGCACGCTCAAAGGCAACTGTGAACAGATCGAGCAACAGGTTATCCCGCTAATGCAGGACGCCATTAAGCGATCGAACGGGCTGAAGGATCTCACCGAAGACGCGCTCAAGTAGTCAGTAGATAGTAGCGAGTAGTTAGTAGGTCACGGCAAATGGACTCCCCGCCAAAATCGAAGACCTTTGAAGACGTTGAGTTATGGAAGAAAGCTCACGCCTCGGTACTCGAGGTTTATCGTTTCACCGAAGGATTTCCCAAGCACGAGATGTTCGGGCTCACGTCACAACTAAGACGGGCCGCTGTTTCTGTTCCCGGCAACTTCGCAGAAGGTTTCCAAAAGCAAGGTCGCGCGGATAAGGTTCGGTTCTACAATATCGCGCAGGGTTCTTTAGAAGAGTCGCGGTATTACCTCATTCTCGCTCGTGATCTAAACTACGGCGATCCAGCTTCACTTATCAACGCTGCTATTGAGATCGGTCGAATGTGGGGAAGCTATGCTCGATCGACAGCGAGTCCGCGTTAAAGTTTTTCTACTAACTACTGACTACTAACTACTTACTACCGTGGTCGAACGTAAATACAAGTGGCGCCGCGCTGATTATCAGGAAAACACACGCGGCCTTTTAATCGTCCACACCGGAAATGGCAAAGGCAAAACGACTTGTGCGCTGGGATTAATGATGCGCGCCGCCGGGCAGGGTCTGGGCTGCTGCATGATTCAATTCATGAAGTCGCGCACCGACCGTTACGGTGAACACATTTCCGCTGAGAAGCTGGGCATCGAAGTGCACACGATGGGCGACGGCTTCACCTGGGACACCAAAAACCCCGAACAGGATCGGCAGACGGCGCGGGCGACGTGGGACGTCTGCGTCGAGAAATTGAGAAGTGGCGATTACGACCTGCTCGTTTTTGATGAACTGGTTTACGTGTTGAGTTACGACATGTTGCCCACCGATGAAGTCATTAGTGAGATTCGCGCCGCGCGCGAACGGCAACCGTCCCTGCACATCGTCGTCACCGGTCGCGACGCGCCGAAAGAGCTGATTGACGCTGCCGACCTGGTGACCGAAATGACTGAAATCAAGCATCCCTTTCAAGCCGGAATTCGGGCCCAACGCGGAGTCGAGTTCTAATAGATTTCAAGGACCTGCGGCATCTGTGCTACGCTGTGCCCATCCGTAGAAAACGCTGATTTCTGAGTGTTGCTTTCTTATGCCCTGGTTTCGCAAGAAGAAAGGCAAGATCGAGCCGGTGCGCGATAAAGATCGCGTCGTGCGCACTGAGAATGTCTTTGTCCGCTGCGAAGAGTGCGCCGCGCATCTTTACAAGAAAGAACTGGAAGAAGCCCAACAGGTCTGCGTGCATTGCGGTTACCATTTTCGCCTGGGCGCGTACGAAAGACTCGAACAACTCTTTGACGATGCTCACTGTGAAGAGCTGGATGCGGAAGTCGTCTCGGCTGATCCACTCGGTTTCGTCGACAGCAAGCCTTATTCGAACCGCATCTCGCAGGCGCAACGCGCCACCGGCTTACCCGAGGCGGTCATCACCGCGCGCGGCAAAGTCGGCGGGCATCGCGTGTTTGCCGGTGCGATGGACATGAACTTCATCGGCGGCTCGATGGGTTCGGCGGTGGGCGAAAAGATCACGAGGCTGATTGAACGCGCGATCAACGAAAGTGGCGCGGTGATCATCTTCGCGGCGTCCGGCGGTGCGCGCATGCAGGAAGGCACGCTGTCGCTGATGCAGATGGCGAAGATCTCTGCGGCCCTGGCGGCGTTGGAAGAACGACACCTGCCATTCATCTCGGTGTTGACCGATCCGACTACGGGTGGGGTCACGGCGAGCTTCGCCATGCTGGGCGACTTGATCATTGCCGAGCCGAAAGCATTGATTGGCTTTGCGGGCCCGCGCGTCATCGAGCAGACGATCAGGCAGAAACTGCCCAAAGGCTTTCAGCGTTCCGAGTTTCTGCTGGACCACGGGATGATTGACGCGGTCATTGACCGCCGCGAGATGCGTCCTTTTCTCATTAAATCGCTCGGCTTCATGATGAACCCCAGCATCAGCGAGAGGTCTCAAGTTTCAAGTTTCAAGTTTGAGGTTGCCGGCCCACAGACCTGAATCCTGAAACCTCGAAACATGCAGTTCGACGACGCACTCGCTTACCTGCTCAGTCTCGGCCACGAAACTCTCACCATCAAACTCGGCCTCCGGAACACTGAAACGCTTTTAGCCGCGCTGGGAAATCCGGAACGCAGCTATCGCTCAGTTCAGATCGCCGGCACCAATGGCAAAGGATCGACGGCGGCGTTTCTCGATTCGGTCTGCCGCGCCGCGGGAATTCATACTGGCCTTTTCACTTCACCACACCTGGTCTCAATCACGGAAAGAATAAATGTTGATGGAGCGCCGGTTACCGAGAGTCAATTCGCGCGACTGACAGGCGAGGTCAAGACCGCCGCCGAAGAATTGGTCGCGCGCGGCGAGCTGCCGACGCTGCCCACGTTCTTCGAGCACGTGACGGCGATCGCGTTGCTTGCTTTCGCGCGTGAGCGAGTCGAACTTGCAATTCTTGAAACCGGTCTCGGAGGCCGGCTTGATTCGACGACAGCCGCGCGCGCAAGCGTAGTCGCGATCACTTCGATCGACATGGACCACCAGGAGTACCTGGGTCACTCGCTGGCGGAAATCGCAGCGGAAAAGGCCGCCATCATTCAACCGGGGGTCACTGCGATCGTTGCGCCGCAGAAAAAAGAAACCTTCGATGTAATTAACCGCAGATGTGAAGCAGTCGGTGTGCAGCCACGGCTCGTCGGACGGCGCAGCGAATTACCGGCCGTTTGCTCCGGCGAGCTTTTGCGAACCACGGTGGACGGCCGGGCGGTGGTTTCGTTCACGACCGGCTCTGCGAAATACGACGAGGTGACACTGGCGTTACGCGGTCTTCATCAGATAGATAACGCGGCTGTGGCAATCGCTGCGGCTGAAGCGTTGCAGGAACACGGACTGGGTATCTCGCGCGCCGCAATCATTCAGGGAATCGAAACGGCAACTCATCCCGGACGGCTGGAGCTGTGGCCCGGCCCGCCGCGATTTCTTTTCGATGGTGCACATAACCCCGCCGCGGCCAAAGCATTGCGCGACTATCTTGACGAGTTCATTGACCAGCCAGTGGTGATGATCTTCGGCGCGATGCGCGATAAGGCGCTCAGCGAAATGATGTCGACGTTGTTTCCGTCTGCGGCCAAAGTGATCCTGACGACGCTCGATAATCCACGCGCCGCTTCGATCGATGAGTTGGTGGCGGCGCTGCCAGACGAACTTTCGAATTCGGAAATCGTGCGAACCTCAAACGTCTCTGAAGCTTTACAACGCGCGAGCGAGATCACTACCGCAAAGGACGTCGTCTGTGTCACGGGATCTCTGCATCTCGTCGGCGAGGCGCAAAGACTCTTGCAGAAACCCGACCGTGAGGGAGGGTGCATCCCTGCCGGATAGTCTCCCTGACCATCGGGTTTCCGAATGCATTGCTTTCACATTAAACTGTTCGCCTCATGTCGGAATCGCCTCCTGAATTCATCGATTCAAAGAAAGTATTCAGCGGTCGCGTCTTTGACGTCACGGTCGATACGGTGCGCGAAGCTGACCGCACCTACATTCGGGAAGTCGTCCACCATCCGGGCAGCGCTGTCATCCTGCCGGCCTTCGACGACGACACGGTTGGTTTCGTGCGGCAGTACCGGCATCCGGCGGTCAAGTATCTTTTGGAATTGCCTGCGGGGACGCTTAACCATCGTGAACGTCCGGAAGTAGGCGCAGCACGTGAACTCGAAGAAGAGTTGGGAATGATCGCCGGCCGCCTGGAGCAGCTCGCGGAGTTTTTCGTCTCACCCGGCTTCTGCGAAGAAAAGATGTGGATATATCTCGCCACTGATTTAGTGCCCACCGCGCAAAAGCTCGAGGATGATGAATTGATCGAAATTGTCAGACTGCCGATCGAGCGCGCGCTGCAAATGATCAGCGACGGCGAAATCGAAGACGCCAAGACGATCATCGGTTTGCTGCTGGCGGCACCGCGACTCGGCGCCGCCACGCTCGAACCGCCTTACCCGGCGGTTTGATTTCATCCCGCCAACCGGCTTGTTCCAGACGGACGAGTGCGATATCTTGAGCGCGCCAAACTCAGTTCGCCGTCCCTGAAAACCATGAAAAGACTAGTCCTGATTGTCATCGTGATCGCGATTCCACTTTGCCTCGGTGTGCGGGCGCAGTCGTCAGTCGATGCGGCGATCGATCGCGAAATCGCGCAACTCGTCGCCACTTACAAGATGTTGCACGCGGCGCCCGAACTCTCGCATTACGAAGAGAAGACTTCGACGTTCCTCGCCGCGCAGCTTCGTTCGTTTGGCTACACCGTGACCGAGCGCGTGGGCAAGTATGACCGGCCCCAGTTCAACGGTTACGGCGTCGTCGCGATCCTGAAAAACGGCGCCGGGCCAACCGTGCTGGTGCGCGCCGACATCGACGCGTTGCCGGTGGAAGAAAGGAACGACGTGCCCTACGCGAGCAAGGTCAAGGCGAAAAACGATTCGGGTCAGGAAGTGAGCGTGATGCACGCGTGCGGACACGACATACATATTACGAGCCTGATCGGCACGGCAAAGGTCATGGCCGCGCTGAAAGATCAATGGCACGGCACGCTGGTGCTGATCGGACAGCCCGCGGAAGAGACGGTCGACGGCGCCAGGGCCATGCTGGCCGATGGTTTGTACACACGATTTCCCAAACCTGATTTCGTCGTGGGGTTACATGACAGTGCCGACTATGAAGCGGGACAGGTCGCGTACGTTCCCGGCTATGCGATGGCCAGTTCTACGTCGGTTGATTTAACGATTCGTGGCTTAGGCGGGCACGGCTCAAAGCCTGAGGCAACAAAGGACCCGGTGGTCATTGCCGCGCAGACAGTGCTGGCGCTGCAGACGATCATCAGCCGTGAGAATTCGCCACTCGATCCCGCGGTGGTAACCGTTGGATCAATTCACGGCGGCGCCAAGCGCAACATCATTCCCGATGAGGTGCTGCTGCAACTAACAATCAGGACCTACAAGGAAGAGGTACGACAAAGGATCCTGGCGTCGATCGAACGCATCGCGAGGGGCGTGGCTGCGGCTGCCGGCCTGCCGGACGATCGCGCGCCGATCATGAAAGTCATCGAAAGCGAGAACGCGCCGTCGCTGTACAACGATCCGCAGCTCTCGGAAAAACTCGCGAACGCTATTGGCAAGGCGATTGGGCCGGCGAACGTGATTAAGTCAAACCCGTTGATGGCCAGCGAAGATTTCGGTGTGCTGAATCTGGATCATCAGATTCCATCGTTTTACTTCTGGCTGGGCGCGATGGCTCCCGAGAAGATCGCCGCCAGCAGGAAATCGGGAAAGCCACTCCCTTCATTGCATTCAAGTTTGTTTGAGCCTTTGCCGGAACCAACCCTGCGCACCGGCGTCAAAGCTATGACTACCGCGGTGCTGGAACTGATGAAGAAGTGAGCTATGGCCGCCCCGCTTAATCAACCGCCAGCGCCGAAACAAACAAACTACCTGCCGTGGGTGTTGGGAGGCTGCGCAGTCGCGCTCGTATTGGGAATCATCGTTGTCGGCGTGGCCGGTGTCATCTTCTACGCCATGACGCCGGCCAATAAGAACGGACGTGGCGGTGGATTGGGCGGCACGGGACTCGGTGGAGTGCAGACGGTCGACCGGCATGGCCTTGAGACCGTCGCCAAGAACTGGAATAGTTGCACGGCGTTCGCGCCGGCCGACTGGACGATCGTCGGCAATGAGCAACGAGTTGGAATTGGCACTGACCTGGCCGCGCCAGATCAAAGCATGAGCAGTTCGTACGGCATCTTCGCGCTCCAGAACACGTCAGGTTACGGCGGAGATTATTACGGCACGGCCACGCCTGAGCGCGCGATCCAGACCATTATGGAGTCGGGCGCCGGCGCCAGCGGTTTCAATCTCGAGGACGACAGTCAAACGGTCGGCAGTTATACGCTCAGGTTCTGGCGGGCGAATATGCGCGGCCGGCCGTTCCGCGGTTTCGTCCTTTATCAAACTTTTGATACCGGCGATCCGAGTAATTACATCATGGCGTACCGAATCGGCTCGACGGAAGTTGATAAGTGGGACCAGTACAAAAATCTGGTCTACGACGTTGCCGCTTCCATTCGTTGCACGAAGCATTTGTTTCCCGCGCAGGAGACCCGGTCGCGCGAGCCGAAAGGCACCTCGAAGGATGACATCGAACGTGAGTTGTCGATCAAACGGCAGGAAGCGACGATGGGTTTTCAGAACGTCTATTCGCCGTCCACCGGTCAACACTGGGAAGCTTCGTACAGTGATTACAATGCTACCGGGCCGGATGGACCTGGTTACTATCGGCGTGTGGGAAATTCGTACGAGAAACTGAACGAGGGGTTTCCGCCGAACTGATCAGACGCGCTGTTCGAAGGTGACCTGATCGGGTGTTAAGAAAAAGAAGCAGGCTGCGATGGACGAACAGATGCCAAGCGACGCGCACGTTCAGAAACATGGATCGCACCGGGTGGCCCACTTCGCGTTGGGCGCGCGCGGCGAAGCCCTCGCGATCGAGCATCTTGAACAGAGGGGCTATCGCATCGTGGCGGCCAATTTCAGCCTGCCAATCGGCCGCAACACCCGCGACGCGATCGTCAATGGCGAGATTGACGTGGTCGCTTACGACGGCGCCACGCTTTGTTTTATCGAGGTCAAAACGCGCGCTTCCGATGAGATCGCCACACCGGAAACCAACGTCGACCGGCGCAAACGGCGGCAGATTGCGCGCGCCGCCCGTGGTTATCGACGCATGTTCGGATTAATGGACTCGCCCTTTCGCTACGATGTTGTTAGTGTAGTCGCGAAACCCGACGATACGCGGCCGCGTATTGAACTTCACAAAGCATTTTGGACGGATGAGCAATTGCGAAAGAAGACATGGCGCGAGCCCTTCTGGGATTAGCTAAGTACTAACCGTTTAGATGCCCGGACTTGTCTTGATTCGAAAACGGCACCAGTGCCGCATCTAAACGAGATCATTTTTATCGATGACTCCACTCGAAACATACGTCGGCGAAATCCTCGACGATAAGTATCGGCTCGAACGGCTGCTCGGCAAGGGCGGCATGGGCGCGGTTTATCTGGCGACGCACCTCGGCACAGATCGATACGTCGCCTTGAAGTTGATCGCGCCGCAGTTCATGCGCAACGAGGAGTTCGTCGAGCGGTTCAAACGCGAAGCGCGCGCCGCCGGACGATTGCGCCATCCCAACGTGGTCGATGTCACCGACTTCGGGTTCTCGAGCAGTGGCCCGAACCGCGTCGCTTACCTGATCATGGAATACCTGGACGGCTGCACCCTCAGCGACGTGTTGCAGGAAGAGGACCGTCTGCCGGTCTATTGGGTCGTGGACATCCTCGAGCAAGTTTGCTCTGCCGTTCATGAGGCGCACCAACAGGGCGTCGTGCATCGCGATCTGAAGCCCGACAACATCTGGCTCGAGCCAAACGGACTCGGCGGGTACCGCGTCAAAGTCCTCGACTTTGGTATTGCCAAGCTCGGTGAAGCAGCTCCGCTCGATTTGGAATTCATTCCGCCGGCCCGCGTTGATGAAGATGCGGTGACGCAAATTCCGCTGAATCGATCAATACCCTCAACCGTGGCGGCCGGTGTGGCCCAATCTGAAGCACACGAGTCGCCGGCGCCAAAGCGCGAGGTGCTCGAAGCTGCCACGCTGATTAATCCCGTCGCGAATGACGAGCCCGAACCACAAGGTGGTGATCAAGCGACCCGAATGTTTTCACGAGCGCGCAGTACCGTCGCTGATGGGCGGCTGACAGCGATGCCGGTGACTGACGCGGTGAGCGACACCGGACTCACGCGAGTCGGCGCCATCCTCGGCACGCCCCTCTACATGTCGCCCGAGCAGTGTCGGGGTGAACACCTGGACGCGCGCTCGGATATCTACAGCATCGGCGTCATCGCCTATCAAATGCTGACCGGCTCGACCCCGTTCAATGGCGAAACGACTACGATCATCAACGCGCACAAAGAAAGCCAGCCGTTGCCTGCGCGCGAACTGAACAAAAAATTGCCGAAGCGCGTTTCTCGCGCGGTGATGAGCGCGCTGGAAAAGGACCGCGCCGCGCGGCCACAAACTGCGGCGGCCTTTGCCAACGCCATGCGCGCGAATGCCGATGGCCTGGGAACTCTCTATCGTCGCGCTTTCTCGCTCTACAGCGAATATTTTCCGAAGTTTTTGCGGCTGTCTTTCTTTGCGCACATTCCGGTAATCGTGTTGACCCTGGCTATGGCGATAGTCGTGTTTTTTCAATCGCGCGGCCACAAGATTTTGTTCGGTGTCGGCATTGCCGTAATCGGGTTGTTGCAAATACCCGCGACCCTCTTCGCGGCCTGGATGATCTCAGCCGTCACTTCGGTCATCGTTTCGCAATTGGCAGTCGCGCCGCTCAAGCCCGTCGAGCTGCGAATCGGATTCGACGTGTTGCGTCAACGATTGCGTCCCTTTGTGCGGACCGGACTACGCGTCTTTTTCAAGATACTGCTGGGTTGGATCCTGTTTTTAATTCCCGGCATCGTCCTGACCATTCGCTACATGCTCTGGGCGCCGGTCGTCTTACTGGAAGGGCTGCAGGGGAAGCCGGCTTTGAAGCGCGCGCGGCAATTGGCCTCCCGCTCATGGCTGAGCGTGATTATCGTGTGCGTGATCCAGTTTCTCACTCCGTCGATCGTCAATCTGATTATGGTGCGCCTGATCGGCATCAGCCGCGGCGTGCAGGTCAGTCCACGCGTCAGAGTCACCAGCCAACTGACCTCGCTGAGCACAATCTTCATCATGCCGCTGATGTCGATCGTGCCGGCGCTGCTTTATTTGAAGATGAGGCAGTTAGGCGGCGAAACACTGGCTGGTGTCATGGACCAGATCAACCAGGTGGAAGGCGTGCACAGCCACTGGCAACAACGCATGCGCACGCGCCTCACCGTCACGCCACAAAGCCGCACGCCGACGTTTTAGAACTATCTGCAACCTTCTTCCGTCTGGCGCCACTTACCGATGGCGGAATTAATTCATGAAATCAAACTGTGCTTGCAGGTTACGCCTACTCCTCTTTCTGATTTTCTCCGGTGTCTTCATGTCTTCGACTGGTTATGCACAGACGGCCGGCTTGTCTGCGGTCAACGTCCGACTGGTGACCGATGAGGCCGAAGCCGTGCTGGCGATTCTCGCCAAGCGGAAAACAAACGCTCCGGTAACCGAGGCCGACTGGCAAGAGGTTTTTTTGAGTGAAGGTTATATCCGATTGAAAAAACGCGAAGCTTCCATGAAACGCGCATTTGAGGATGCCGACTTCAAGGCTTTCGTGCTGGCCGATCAAACTGCTGAGAGGGCGCCGGCGCTCGCAGACACTTTAGCGAAGTGGAAACGCGCTGACGTAAGCGGAGCTGCGCGCCTGGCGCTGGCTTACCTGCCAAAGGAGGCACGCATCACGGCCAAAATTTATCCGGTGATCAAGCCGCTACCGAACAGTTTTGTTTTCGAGGTGACCACCGATCCGGCGATCTTTCTTTATCTCGATCCTTCGGTGACGCGAGAAAAATTCGAAAACACACTGGCCCACGAACTCCATCACATCGGCTACGGCAGCAGTTGCCCGGCGGCAGCGACCCGAGCCGAAATTGCAAAGCTGCCCAAAGACACTCAGACAGTAATTGAAATAATCGGCGCATTTGGGGAAGGGTTCGCCATGCTCGCTGCGGCCGGCGGTCCCGATATCCATCCCCACGCTGTCAGCAATCCGGAAGACCGCGCCCGTTGGGATCGGGACCTGGCGAACTTCAATGACGACTTAAAGAAGGTCGAGCAATTCTTTGTGGATGTAGGTGGCGGTCGTTTGACGGACACGCAGATTCAAGAAAAGGCCGGGTCGTTTTTCGGCATCCAGGGACCGTGGTACACGGTCGGCTGGAAAATGTCGGTGGTGATCGAAAAGACGTTCGGACGAGCCCGGCTGATCGAATGTTTTTGCGACCAAAGAAAGCTGCTTCCCACATACAACAGCGCGGTCGTGATTTACAATCAAAAAAACGGCGAACACCTCGCGACCTGGTCACCAGCCCTGCTCGAGGCTATCGCATCGCGACCGTGAGCGAATTCAGGTTACTGACTATTAGTCAACGCCAAAAACTTTAATTCGCATTCGTTGTTTGACTGTCCCGAGGCGGCGCGTTCTTCACGTACTTGTCGAACCAGTTGATGCGCTCCGCGAGCACGTGCAGCAAAGTCTCCCGCGCAGCGTAGCCGTGCGCTTCGAACGGCAGAGTGATGTAACGCACAGTCGCCCCGTGGCCCTTCAAGGCCATGTAGAAGCGCTCGGACTGAATCGGGAAGGTGCCTGAATTATCGTCCGCCTCTCCGTGCATCAAGAGGATTGGATCCTTCACATCCTTCGCGTACCAGAACGGCGACATCCTGGCGTAAAGCTCGGGCACTTCCCAGAACGTGCGTCGCTCGCTTTGAAAACCAAATGGCGTGAGCGAACGATTGTAAGCGCCGCTCTCCGCAAACCCCGCGCGGAACAGACGCGAGTGCGCGAGCAGATTTGCCGTCATAAACGCGCCATAGCTGTGGCCGCCGACGCCGATCCGATCGCGATCTCCGACGCCCATCTCGACCACCTTGTCGATGGCCGCCTGTGCGTCCGAAACTAATTGGTCGACGTAGGTGTCGTTCGCGGTTTCGCCCGGGCCGATGATCGGCATCGTCGGGTTGTCGAAGATCGCATAGCCGGACAGCAGCAGGAAGAGATGCGAATAACCGCTGACGGTCGTGAAGCGATTCGGTGACCCGGTGATTTGGCTGGCCGAATCGGCATCGCCGAACTCGCGCGGATACGCCCACATGATCACCGGCAGACGCGTGCCCGGCTTGTAACCCGGCGGCAGGTAAAGCGTCGCGCTCAACTTCACGCCATCCTTCCGCTGATAGGTGACGAACTGGTGCGTGATGTTGCGCAGCTGCGGCTGCGGATCTTTAAAGTCCGTTACCGCTTTGCGCGTGTTCGCCGCGAGATCGCGAATGTAATAATTCGGCGCCTCGGCCTGCGTCTCGTAGCGCGTGAGGATTGTCTTGCCTTCTTCATCCAACGGCGCGACGACGGTTTCATAAGCCTTGGCATCGCTGCGGAAGAGGCGCGTGGTTTCGAACGTCTTGAGATTCAAGCGATCGATGAATGGACGATCGCCTTCGGGCGAAGAGCCCTGGCCCGTCAGGAAAATGAAATCGCCGTTCTGCATGATTGCGCCGGCAGCGCCACCGCCGCCGAAGCCACCGCCACCCCCGCCGCCAAATCCACCCGCGCCGCTGTCGCGACGAATGACCGGCGTGCCGGGATTTTCGTAGGCCCGATCCTGGATGCGGTCCCAAAGCTGGCGCGGTTCGGAAGCGATCACCCACGTGCGAATGTGACGCGACGCGCGATCAGATTCAGTAAGTAAGGCCACGCCTTTTTCAGTGAACGAAACGTTCGAGTAACGCCATTCGGTCTTCGCGAACTCATTCGCTTCGCCGCCAAAAGGCGCAGACCAGGTCATTACTTTGTCGCGGAAAGGAACCTTATTCTTCAGGTCACCCTTGTCCAGGGCTTCTACCCAGAGCACCGTCGCCGGTTGGTCCGGCCGCCAGCGAATTCCCCGCGGTCCGGTCTGCACGCCGGTCAGCGACACACCTTCGCGTGAAGGCACTTCAGCCAGCTTTCGCGCCAGTTGGCCGGCGCGCGACCACACTTCGATGTCCTGCGGAAAACCATTCATCGGAATCAGGTGCGAGAACGGTCTCTTGATTTTGGTAACCAGAATGAAGTCGCCGCTCGGCGAAGGAGTGACGGCATCGAAGATCGCCGGCTTGCCGATCAAGGTCTTGCGTCCGGTGGCCGCGTCGACCGAAGCGAGTTGGCTCGTGAAGAAGTATTCAAACAAGTCTTCGTCGTGCGCCGTCTTGATCATGTCTTCGTAGGTCGCGGCGGGCGCGGCTTTGCCGCTCGTCTCCTGAACGTTCGGTCCCATCGGCACTGTCAGTTCTGCCGGCGCCGGTCCGCGACCGACGGGCACGAACTGGCAAATCAAAGTCTTGCTGTCTCGCAACCAGTCGCAGGGATCACCGGTCGTGGCATTCAAACGATCGGTGCCGCTAATCAATCGCGACTTACCCGTCGCGGCCTCGGCAATCCACAGCTCCAGTCGATCGTCCTTGCGATTGATGAACGACAGCTGGGTCCCGTCCGGCGAAAAATGAAGGTTCGAGATGTTGGCGCCCGGTGGCAGCGTGACTTTGGTCTCACTCCCATCAGAAATCTTCCGTAGCGTAATTCCATAGACTTCCTGCGCGCGCTGCGGTCCATAATTCCTGGGATTGACGCGCGCGCCGGCGATGCGCAGGATCGGCTGCGACAATTCGGCGATCGTGGGATACGGATGCCGGTAAGTCAGCGCAAACATCTGCTTCGTCGGACTGAGTATCGCCGCCGGCAAGGGCTGCGCATCAAACGCGTCCACCACCTCTTTTGGCGGCAACTGATATCGCGGCGCGTCCGCGCTTTGTGCCTGCACGAACGCGACAGCAGACAACAGCAGCATTGCTGCGAAACCACAATTGATCTTTCGCATTGGGGAAACCTCCAAAGAAGAAATTTGATTCGGTCCGACGGGAAGGCGGATTCTATCAGAAGACCGAGAACGCCGCTAACTGTTTAGCCGGCGACTTCGGGTGTGCCGATGCCAACCTTGGCTGTACGGACGACAACCTTGGCTGTACGGACGCCAACCTTGGCTGTACGGACGCCAACCTTGGCTGCACGGACGCCAACTTTGGCTGTACGGACGCCAACTTCGGCTGCACGGACGCCAACTTCGGCTGTGCGGACGCCAACTTTGGCTGTACGGACGCCAACTTTGGCTGTACGGACGCCAACTTTGGCTGTACGGACGACAACTTTGGCTGTGCGGACGACAACTTTGGCTGTGCGGACGCGGAAATGCTGAAGAAAATCGGAAACTCGGCTTAATATGGAGCGTGTAAAAAGATTTGTGTAAATGGTCATTGAGGGCCAAAGGGAGTAGCTTGGCAGGGAGAAGCGATGACCATAGACAATGAACTGATAGACGATCT
>Ga0207686_10000874_pt1 | contig 18214 bp, 16 predicted proteins | sample KBSM24metaG_FD_184396 | JGI IMG/M metagenome (GOLD analysis project Ga0207686, IMG submission 184396) | Miscanthus rhizosphere microbial communities from Kellogg Biological Station, Michigan, USA - KBS M2-4 metaG (SPAdes) (version 2) | ecosystem: Host-associated > Plants > Roots > Rhizosphere >...
CTACTACCTCATCAAGACCTTTTCCAACCTTTACTCCATTGATACCCGTTTCTTTTATTGTTCCCTTACCACGTCCACCCGCATGTATCTGTGCTTTTACAACGGCAAACGGACTTCCGAATTGAGTTTTTATTTGGCGATAAGCCTCTTCAGCTTCATGTACAGTGCCACATGCAATTCCTTCTTGCACGGGTACATTAAATTTTTTCAAAAGTTCTTTTGCCTGGAATTCGTGAAGGTTCATGTGGGAAAAATTTGGGCGAAGATAAGATGTTGGTTTGAGGTTTGATATTTGAAGTTTGATGTTTTTGTGCCCGACGCCACTGCTACTATTTGACTTTACTTGCGACGCTCCATTCATCTTTCTGAAATCTATTGAGCTTTTTATTATCTTTCATTCATGAGAGGGATCATTGCCATATTTATTTTTTTCTTTGTCTCCTGCCAAACAATAAAAAAGATAGAAGCTCCCCAACGAACTTCATCGTTTACAGGCAATGATTTTTATCACCAGGCATTTGTTATGAAATGGCAAGAAAGAGATTCATTTGCTGTGAAAGAAATTCTTGCAGGTAATATCCCTTCATTTCTAAAAAAGTTTAAAAGAATAAGAGCTTCGATCATTGATTCTGCAACTGGTAAAACTATCAAAGCTGAATATTTTGTTTCGCCGGATTATCTAAGTATTGGCACAGATGATGATTGGGCAAGAATAAATATCACTCCGTTAGCTGCTCAAAAGATCGCCGATAGTTTTCAATGTTTTTTACCAACAAGAAAAATGGTGGATGATATTTATAAAGCTGCTAAAATAAAATTGGAACCTGTTCCCATGTTTGCTTTTCGTGACAGTACTCCAACTATGTGGCATCATCATTTAATAATAGAAGGGCAACGCAAAGGAAGAAAGGGATTGATCGCAGGCATTCAAAAAGATGTTGTTATCAGCGGGAAAATTTCAAGAGATCCAAAACCTGATCGTGTTGCAATTTATGGATGGCACAAACTTGATGGCAATCCTATTCAGCCATTGTATACAGGTCATATCTATTGGTGGGTTGATTATAGCCAGGGCATTCGGTTGGTTTACCGAAAAATAAAAGTTGGTCCGAAAGGACTCCTTCGGAGAAAGAAATGGATCGATTATGTTGATGTCTTAAATGACCCCGTTCTCAAAAAACTTTTATGTGATGAGGAGTGGTGTGATTTTTACCGGTATCATTATTAGTAAAGTCATTAATGAATAGGTTCTTAAATTAAACTTCACCGCCAAAAAATCTATATTTGCCGTCTTATCTTTTTCTATGAGTAAAAAAACATTGAAACAACTGAATGAGGCGGTTGAGTATTTAAAGAAAAAATATAAGCATCAACCCGAAGTAGGTATTGTATTGGGTAGTGGTCTTGGAAATTTTACTGAAGAGATCGAGATCGAAAAAGAAATTGATTACAGCGATATACCAAATTTTCCTGTATCAACAGTAGAAGGTCATAAAGGCAAATTGATCTTCGGAAATCTTTCTGGTAAAAAAATTGTATGCATGGGTGGCCGCTTTCATTATTATGAAGGCTATTCATCTGAGGAGGTTGTTTTCCCGATTCGCGTACTTGGATTGTTGGGTATTAAAACATTATTACTTTCAAATGCGGCGGGTGGTGTTAATCCATTATTGAATGTTGGCGATATTATGCTCATCAAAGATCATATCGGCATTGATATGAGAAACCCATTGATCGGAAAAAACATTGATGAACTTGGTCCACGTTTTCCAGATATGAGTGAGCCATATAAAAAAGATTTGATCGAAAAAGCAAAAATGGTGGCGGCCAATTTGCAAATTGAGGTTAAGGAGGGTGTGTATTTCTGTGTTACCGGGCCCACTTATGAAACTCCCGCCGAGTATAAGATGATACATATAATAGGAGGCGATGCAGTAGGTATGAGTACTGTCCAGGAATGCATCGTCGCCAATCATATGGGTATTCCCGTTTTTGCAATGAGTGTTATTACAGACCTGGGTCTTAGAGAAGATCATACTAAGATCACACATGAAGAGGTATTGCATTTTGCAAAAGCGGCAGAACCGAAACTGGCAGCTATTTTTAAGGAATTGGTTGGTGTACTTTAACTTTTGATATTCCCGGTTTTATTTTTGCGGCTGTAATTTCACATTATAATTATTAACACTGGCATTAAGATCTACATACTTCATTTTTTTACTGTTTTTCTCAGGAACAATTTTTTCTCAGCGGACAAACCCGATGGGAAGAGGAATTAATAATTTGCAGGGCCAGGTGCAAGGGAGATTTTCAGGTTTATCCGGACAGGGTTCCGACAGTCTTCAGCACCGCGATAAATACGAAGATTCAATTACTATTTATTATCAATTACCTTTTTCTCTTCAACGCAACAAGCTTGATTCTTCAATAATGGATTTCAACAAACGTTTCCCGATCCCTGCAGAACATGCTTTTTTAGGAAATTTAGGAACAGCAACCCATTCAATACTTTTTAATCCCGATATGCATAGTGGCTGGGATCACGGCATGCATGCTTTTGACGCATATCACTGGAACCTGGAAACAATACGTTTTTTTAATACGACAAAGCCATATACCGAATTAGCTTATATGCTTGGTGGCAGAGCCGAACAGATAGCAGAGATCACACACACACAAAATGTGAAACCGAACTTAAATATATTACTTCAGTATCGTCTTATTAACGCCCCAGGCTTCTTTAAAAATCAAAAGACAAATGATAATAATTATCTTATTACTTCCTGGTATCAGTCAATAAACAAACGGTACAATAATTATTTTGCATTACTTGCAAATACGCTGCAATCAGATGAAAATGGTGGTTTAAGAAACGACCAGGATTATTTGAATGACCCTATCTACAACGATCGGTTCAATATTCCGACCAAATTAGGTGGTGATGCACAATTTGGGACAAATTTTTTCAGTTCAACTTTACACACGGGAAATCGTTACGCTGATCTTCACTTCATGATCAAGCAACAGTATGATCTTGGTAAAAAGGATTCCATAGTCGGTGACTCAGTAGTTATTCCTTTATTTTATCCCAGGCTCAGGTTTGAACATGTCTTCAGGTATAGCACTTATAAGTTAAAGTTCATGGATACCCCTAATTTAGATATAGGCTATTATCCTTCTACATTTTATTACGACACTGCATATAATTATGTTTTGGTTGATAGTACATTGACACTTTTCGACAGGTGGAAAGAAATAAACAATGAGTTTTCGATCTACACCTTTCCTGACGCAAAAAACCAATTACAGTTTCTTAAGCTCGGCATAATTGTCCAAAATCTGAAAGCAGTTACAGATTCCTTTAGCGGTTCGTTTTACAACCTGATTGGGCAGGGTGAGTACAGGAATATGACACGTAATAAGAAATGGGATGTTTCAATCGCAGGGAAACTTTATTTTGCGGGATTTAATTCCGGCGATTATGAAGCTTTTATGAACTTGAAAAGGATCGTGTCAAGGAAAGGAGATTATATTGACCTCAGTTTTAGAAACGTGAATCGAACCCCTTCGTTTTCTTTTGATCATCGTAGCAGTTTTTATTTTGATGCTCCAAAAGATCTCAACAAAGAGAATATTACACTGATCAACGGATCATTTTATTTGGCAAAGCCCGCCCTTGAAATTTCCGGTAACTATTTTCTTGCGGCTAACTACACTTATTACACAGATTATTACAAAGTGCAGCAGGAAAATGCCCTGTTTAATGTTTTACAGATATCTCTCGGAAAAGTATTTAGAATCGGTAAACGATGGTTATGGCACACTGATGTTTATTTTCAGCAAAAAACAGGAAATGTTGATCTCAATCTGCCAACGTTCTTTACCCGCAACCGCTTCGGTTATGAAGGAACGCTAGGATTTAAGAAACTGAATATTGCAACGGGATTTGAAATAAAGTATCATACACCTTATAACGCCGATGGATATTCACCAGCGACGGGGCAATTCTTTTTCCAGGACAGTGTTCGCATTAGTAACCGTCCTGACATTGCGGCATATATACACTTCCGAATTCGTAATTTCCGTGCCTTTATCCGTGCGGAGAACCTGAACACCTTAACTGTTGAAAATGGTTTGGGTTTCCGGCATAATAATTTTGCTGCTCCTGACTACCCTTACCCGGGTTTGAACTTCCGCTTGAGTATTTATTGGACATTTCTTAACTGATTAACAAAACCTTACCACTCATAGATTTCTTTTAAAAGGCATACGATTTTAATAGAAACTCGTGTTATCTTTGTGTACTTCTAAGATGAAAAAGTCTATTGCTTCCATATTGCTAATCTTGTATGTTGCTTTCAGCAGCGGTGTGGTAATTAGTTTTCACTACTGCATGGATAGTTTTGATTCGGTAAAGATCGGCGCTAACAAATCTGATTATTGTGGTGTATGTGGTATGCATAAATCAGAAGGCAATGAATGCTGCAAAGATGAAGTGAAGATCTTTAAGATCCAGGATGATCAGCAAACATCTGCTATCAGTTTTAAATTTACTTCCCCTGATGTCGTTGTTGCTGACCTGCCGCTTTGGAATGAAACACTTTTGGTCAGATCAACTCATCCACTTTACTTACAAACACATTCCCCTCCATTAAGTAAGCAGAACACCTACTTACAAAATTGCGTTTTCAGGATCTGAGATTAATTTTTATGAACCCGGCAGATGTGCTACTATGAACCTTGGTTGCGTCGCACACTTGTACGTTCATATCACTATTCAGCATTAAAATGAATAGTATGTTCTATGAATAAAAAATTAATCGAATTAAAATTCTAAATTTAAGATCATGAAATCGCTAAAAATATTTTCAACTGTTCTTCTTTGTTGCACAATTGCAACAACATCTTTTTCTCAAAAGACAAAAACAGAAACCTTCCAGGTTTCTGGAAATTGTGGCATGTGTGAAGCCAAAATTGAAAAAGCTGCAAAAGCAGCCGGTGCCAGCTATGCTGATTGGAATAAAGACACAAAGGTCATTACCGTTAAATACAATTCCACTTCATCCAATCTTGCCAAAATTCAGAAAAGCATTGCCGATGCAGGGTATGATAATGTAGGTGCAAAAACTACAACTGAAGCATACGATAAACTTCATGATTGCTGCAAATATGATAGGACAGCAACTGCGTCAACAAGCAATGAAAAAATGGATTGTTGCAAAGACAGCAAATGCACCAAAGAAGATTGTGCAGGTATGGATTGCTGTAAAAATGGTAAATGTACAATGCAGGCTTGTAAAGATGCGGGTTGTTGCAAAGACGGCAAATGTGATATGACAGTCTGTGCAGAGAAAGGCTGCTGTAAAAAATCGTGATTTATTTTTAAATTATAGTAACATGAAAAAGAGTTTATTGTTGCTAATTGCAGCATTCATCTACATAGGCTGCTTCTCGCAGTTTTCTAAAGCTTCCTTACAGGCAAGTGGGCTCACCTGCTCCATGTGTTCAAAGGCCGTTAAAGTGGCATTGGAGAAAGTTCCGTTTGTACAGGAAGTAAAAGTGAATATCAAAAACCAGGAATATACTATCATCTTTAAGGAAAACAATAATGCTGATTTTGATGCGTTGAAGAAAGCGGTGGAAGATGCAGGGTTTTCTGTTGCATCATTTAAAGTAACAGGGAATTTCTCTGATGTGAGTGTCCAAAAAGATAAACACCTGGAGCTTGATGGTAAGAATTTTCATTTTGTAAGCAACAGCGATAAAGTGTTGAATGGTGAGCAGACTTTAACCATTGTTGATAAGGATTTTCTTTCAGCAAAGGATTTTAAAAAGTTCAGCGCTGCTACAAAAATGGAATGCATTAAGACAGGCAAAGCTGGCAATTGTTGTGTTAAAGATGGTATGCATTCAGAAGAAAGAGTCTATCATGTTATCATTTGATCAAAAGTTTTTCTCCCGCTAACAGCGGGAGAAAAACTTTCTTAATAAAAACGAAATGAAGAACCTTCGCAATCTTACCCTTAGTTTAATTCTTACTTTTTTTGCATCAGCAATCAAAGCACAAGGACCGATCCCTAACATCACTGATTATCGTCTTGATTTTACAGTTGTTGGTATAAAAGGCGATTCAATAAAACTATCGTCTTTAAAAGGAAAAGTTTTTATACTTGATTTCTGGGCAAGTTGGTGCGGCCCATGCCGATACTCAAATAAGCATTTGGTAAAAATGTACAATAAATACAAGGATAAAGGATTTGAAATACTAAGTGTTTCACTGGATGATCAAAAGAATGACTGGAAAAAAGCGGCTGCTAAGGATAAGATCACATGGATGTCAGGGATTGATCCTGGCGGATGGGATGCTATGGCTGCAACAAAATGGCAGGTGGATGCAATACCGGCATCGTTTCTAATAAATAAAAATGGAGACGTAGTTGCCATTAATCTTGAAAAAGATGACCTGGAAAAGAAAATTAAAGAACTGCTTGGGTTATAAAATTTAAAATGAAAATATTTTTACCTGCATTCCTGGTATTAATAGGATTCAATACTACAGCGCAGGAACTTTTTCCATATACCGAACCAGCCTCTAACATGCCGGCAAGATCAATGAGCCTGAAGTTGAACTCTATGTTTGGCAATGGTGTGCATGGAGACAAGATAGATCAGCGATATAGTCCTGAAGTTATGTTTGGGCTAAGTAAAAAATGGATGTTACATGCAGGTCTTACTTTCTCCAACATGTATGAGAATTTTTTTTATTACGAGTCAGCAAGAGTATATGCCAAGTATCGTTTTCTTTCAAATGATGATGTGCATAAGCATTTTCGTATGGCTGCATTTGCAACAGCAGCTTACAGCAGGAATCACCTTCAGCATAATGAATTAAACTTAATGGGAGATCATAGTGGTGTACAAGCTGGGCTAATTGCTACACAACTTTGGAATAAACTCGCTGTATCAGGCACCGCAAGTTTGATCGAAGTTCTTGATGAAAAAAGAAACGACAAGCCACAGCAGTATGCTTTTCAAAGTTTGAATTATTCTTTATCCGCCGGTTATCTTGTTTTACCACTGGAGTATAAAGATTATAATCAGACAAACCTCAATATCTACGCTGAGTTATTAGGCGGGCAAAATCTTGATTGGGAATTTGAAAAATATTATCTCGATCTTGCTCCCTCATTACAATTGATCTTTAAAAGCACCAGCAAATTGAATCTTGGTTATCGCTTTCAATTGAAGAGTGATATTTATAGGAATATGAAGAGTAGCTGGATGATAAGCTATGAGTATATATTCCTGAATGCTTTGAAGAGAAAGTCTGCAAAATGAGTTAGGTCAGGAAAATAATTTATTCGAATGAGCAAGGTCATCTTGATAAAGTGGCAGTAATTCTAATTTTACCATGAAATGAAAAAAATACTGGTATCCATATTAGCTGTTTTCTATCTCACTTCTACTGTGGGTGCCACGGTTCATTTACATTATTGCATGGACAAGTTCATTAATTGGAGCTTATTGAAAGGTGGAGACAAATGCAATAAATGCGGAATGGAAAAGGATGGCGGTTGTTGTAAAGATGAAAACAAGTTTGTAAAAAACAATATTGATCAGAAAGTAGCTGAGTCTTCTTTCCAACTTATACAGATGACGGCGGTTGCTTCACCAGCTGCTTTTATACATACTACTGAATATTATGTAACTTCTATAACTCAGGAAAAGTCCTTCGACCACGCACCCCCGCGAAGTAATAGCGTCGGAATTTATCTTCTTAACAGCGTTTTCCGTCTTTAGATTTCAGTTAGTTATTGGCTGTGTTCCGATAGTTATCGGGGCCGGCCTATTGGCGTTTGTATTACATTTTTAATTTTCAAAATTATTTATATGAAAAAGATTATGATGCTGTTGATAGCAGCTTTGACTATCAGTTCTGTTTCTGTTCTTGCCCAGGAAAAAGCAGGAAAAAAAGACACCACTCAAAATACTGTTCTATACACATGTCCAATGCATCCGGATGTCAAGATGGATAAGGCGGGGAAATGTCCTAAATGCGGTATGGAATTATCATTAAGCAAAAAAGAAGAAATGAAGATTGCTGTGACAAAGAACTATACCTGTCCGGTTCACGCAGATGTAGTAAGTGATAAATCTGGCAAATGCCCTCAGTGCGGGAAAAAATTATCTCTTTCAAATAAAGAACAAATGAAATCTGAAGTAATGAAAACATATTGCTGCAGTATGCATCCAGATATGATCAGTGACAAGCCCGGCAAATGTTCAAAATGCGGAATGGATTTAATAGTGAAAAAAGCAGGAGCTGAAAAAAATAAATGATAGGTTAGTAAAGGGAGCAACTCAATTGAGTTCCTCCCTTCACAAACTTTTAATAGTAATGTTATGAAATCATTTAAATATTTTTTATTCATTGTCACCGTATTCGCATCGCTTGATCTAACAGCGCAGGTTAATAAAAGTAAAGACAGCACGGTTTCTTTTAGAGTGAGTGGCGCTTGTGAAATCTGTAAAGACCGTATTGAAAAAGCATTGAAGATAAGAGGTGTAAGATCTGCCAATTGGAATGTTGATAGTAAAATGCTGACTTTAGTTTACAGTCCTACTATTATTTCCTTGCTGAAAGTAAATAAGATAATTGCCGGAGTGGGACATGATACAGAATTAGAAAAAGCAAAAGATGCTGTCTATAATGAATTACCTGAATGTTGTCACTATAGAAAAAAAGAGGTGATTGAAAACAGCCTGCAAGCGGCTGATGCTGTAGATCATACCGGTAAAATAAAAGGAGTTGTTCTCGAAGAGGATAAAAAAGGCTCATTCAAGTCTTTGCCTGGCGCATCAGTTACCTGGTTAGGAACAAATAAGGGAACATTCACTGACAGTTCCGGTATATTTTTTATTCAGTATGATGAAAACTCAGGTCGCCTTATCGTGAGCTATGCCGGGTATACGGCTGATACTATAACTATAAGTGATACAAAGGAATTAAAAATCATTCTTGCATCAGGCAAACAGTTAAGTGAAGTAAAAGTATATGCGAAGCAACGATCTACTTATTTAGCTGCATTAAGCCCTATACGTACACAGGTGATGACAGAAAAGGAATTATTTAAAGCAGCCTGCTGTAATCTTAGTGAAAGTTTTGAAACCAATCCCTCAGTTGATGTTTCATATAACGATGCGGTAACTGGTAGTAAGCAAATTCAATTGTTGGGTTTGAGTGGTAATTACACACAACTAACCGTTGAGAATCTTCCAGGCCCAAGAGGAATTGCAACCCCACTTGGTCTAAGCTCTATTGCTGGGCCGTGGGTTGAATCGATACAACTGAATAAAGGGGTAGGTTCTGTCGCAAATGGTTTTGAAAGTATTGCCGGCCAAATAAATATTGAATTAAAGAAACCGGAGAAAGCCGAAAGACTCTACGCAAATGCCTACATAAATGATATGGGTAAAACTGATTTGAATCTTATTCTTACACAGAAGCTTGGTAAAAAATGGAGTACAGCATTATTGCTGCATGATGATTTTTTAAAAAACAAATCGATCGACTTTAACAATGATGGTTTTCGTGATCTGCCAACCGGAAATCAGTTTAGTGCAATTAATCGTTGGAAGTATGAAGACGGCAAAGGCTTCATAACCCAGTTTGGCTTTAAATATTTAAGTGACACGAGAACAGGCGGAGAAACAGTCTATAATCCGGATGATGATAAGTTCACAACAAATCATTATGGACTTGGGATTAATACAAAAAGATATGAAGGCTTTGCGAAGATCGGTTATGTATTCCCCGAGAAAAAATACAAGAGTATCGGCTTGCAACTTTCTGCATTTGATCATCAACAAGATTCTTATTTTGGACTTACAGCCTACAACGCAAGACAAAATGATCTTTATGCCAACCTCATTTATCAATCCATTATTGCTACTTCGGCACATAAATTCAGAACAGGTTTAAGTGTTATGTCAGACAAATACAATGAGGATTTTAAATCTATCAATTTTAAAAGAACAGAAACTGTCCCGGGTGCATTTTTCGAATATACTTTTACACCGGTGGAAAAATTTAATATAGTAGCGGGGATGCGTGCAGATCTTAATAGTTTGTTTGGCTGGTTTGCAACGCCACGTTTGCATGTACGATATGAACCTGTAAAAGGCACTACTATTCGTCTTAGCACCGGTCGTGGCCAGCGAACAGCAAATATTTTTGCCGAAAACATGAGTGTGTTTGTAAGCTCAAGACAAGTAAATATCTTATCAGCCTCGGCAGGCAAAGCCTATGGACTTGATCCTGAAGTTGCATGGAATAAAGGGATCAGTGTTGATCAGAAGTTTAAACTCTTCAAACGTGATGCATCATTTAATGTTGATTATTTCAGAAATGATTTCGATAAACAAGTTGTAGTAGATCTTGAAGATGCAAGACAAGTTAAGTTCTACAATCTCGCTGGAAGATCTTTCTCAAATAGTTTCCAGGCTGAAATGAACTTTGAACCTGTTCGCAAACTCGAGATCAGGTTGGCTTATCGCTTCTTTGATGTAAGAACAACTTATAACAATGTACTTTTAGAAAAGCCGTTCACTGCAAAACACAGGGCATTTACAAACCTGGCTTACGAAGTTAGTGGCTGGAAGTTTGATTATACTTTTAACTACAATGGTTCAAAGAGGATCCCCAATACATCAGCTAATCCTGTTCAATATCAGCTTAACACAAGTTCACCATCTTATGTGCTGATGAACGCACAGATTAGCAAAACGCTTGGTAAAAAGCATCCGTTTGAGTTATATCTCGGCGGCGAAAATTTATCTAATTATTTTCAAAAGGATCCAATTATTGCAGCTGACCAGCCTTTTAGCCAATACTTTGATGCTTCATTGGTTTGGGGTCCGGTGAGTGGAAGATTAATTTATGCAGGGGTGAGGTATAAATTGAAATAATCATACAGGATCAGGAAAAGAACTCCGGCAGAATTCTTGTAGCTTGGAATAAAATTGCGGTAAGTCATTAGATAATATTTGAAATATGAGATCATCAGTCATGATAATTTCTATTGTATTCATTTTTTTATGTAGTTGTAAAAATGAAAATGGCAATCCGGTTATTGCTGTTGGGCAAATGCCAAATCTTGTAAAAGATAATTCCGATAATATTCATCTTGTATATGGAAATGGCGATAGTATATTATATTCTTATTCTTCCAATCGTGGGAGTACATTCTCTGCACCTTCATTAATTTCCATTCTTCCCAAACTGGCAGCTTCACATACAAGAGGACCTCAGATCGCATCAACTTCAAAAGGCTTAATAGTTACAGCGTGTAATGAGATGGGTGATATTTTCTCGTTCGCAAAAGATGGATCTGGTAAATGGTCACAAGGAGCAAGAGTAAACGATATGGATACAGTAGCCAAAGAAAACCTGATGGCTTTAGCCGCTGATGGTGATAATGCTTTTGCTGTATGGCTTGATCTTCGTGATAAACACAATAAGATATTTGGCGCAAAGTCAACAGATGGCGGTAAGTCCTGGTCAAAAAATATTATGATCTATGCTTCACCCGATACAACAGTATGTGAATGTTGTAAGCCATCTGTTGCAGTGAATGGAAATAATGTTTATGTAATGTTCCGTAACTGGCTTAATGGAAACAGGGATCTGTATTTGATTCAATCTTCTGACAACGGAGATACTTTTGGGCAAGCGGAAAAGTTAGGTAGTGGTAGCTGGGCATTGAATGGTTGTCCAATGGATGGCGGCGGAATTGCTATCAGCAATAGAGGAAATCCTGAAACGGTTTGGAATAGAAAAGGTGTAATATATGCTTGTGAGCCTGGTAAAGAAGAAAAAGAGTTAGGAAAGGGCAAGAATTGCACGATCGAAACTGTAAATGGTAAAAATGTTTATGCGTGGGTAGAAGATGGTGAAGTAATCATATTAAAACCACAGGGCATGAAAAAGAATTTAGGCAGAGGACATCTACCAGTAATAAAAGCTGTCAATAACGAACATATTCTCTGCGTATGGGAAAACGGTAAGCAGATCCACAGAGCCATCATTGAATTATAGCTGCAAAATTCAATAAATTAAATCAAAATGAAAAAATCAATCTTAGTGATCACATTGCTGGCAACAGTATTTGCTCAAAAGACTTTTGCCCAGGATAGTACACAACAACATCAGTTATCGCAACTACTCACTCAATACTATAATATAAAAGATGCCTTAGTAGCAGGAAACGGAAATCTTGCTTCGGTTAAAGCCGAGGAGTTTATTAAAACAGCCAATAGTATTGACTATAAGGTGATCTCCGAAGGCAACATCAATGCCCTTTTAAAGGATGCCACTCCAATTTCGGAAACAAAGGACGTTAATGTTCAGCGGGAGCACTTCTCTAATCTCTCAAACAACATGGCATCATTAGCTAAATCTGTTAAGCTAACCACAGAGCCAATTTACCAGGCATATTGCCCAATGAAGAAAGCAAACTGGCTTAGTAGTGATAAGGCAATTAAAAACCCTTATTATGGAAGTGCAATGCTTACATGCGGCAAAGTTGTAGAAACAATAAATCAATAGTCATAAATAGGGGCGAAGCACAGGAATAAATTCCACTTTGCTCTTATTGTTAAGTGTTAAAATCAAACAAAATGAAAACATTTCTTTTATTAGTATTCCTGTCAGTTAGTCTTGGCTTTGTAGCCTGTAGTAGTAATAATAGTTCCCAGGAAAGCAGTGCGACTAATACTGAAACTACTCCGCAGGCGTCTAAAACCGACAATAGTGATGTACAAAAAAGTAGTGGGACGATCAATGATGTTGTTTCCAACTATCTAAGTTTAAAAAATGCGCTTACAAACGATAATGGAAATGAAGCAGCGTCGGCCGCAAAAGAAATAGGCGAATCTCTCACAAAAGTTGATGAATCAAGTTTAACGCCTGAGCAAAAAAAGATGTATGATGACGTAAAAGACGACATAAAAGAACATGCAGAACATATTGGAGCAAATGGCTCAGATATAAAACATCAAAGAGAGCATTTTGATCTTTTAAGCATAGATATGATCGACCTTGTTAAAGCCACTGGAAGCTCTCAAACATTGTACAAAGATTTTTGCCCAATGTATAATAACAAAAAAGGTGCTTCGTGGCTCAGTGAAACAAAAGAGATCAAAAATCCATACTATGGCAAAGAAATGCCAAAATGTGGCTTAGTAAAAGAAGAGATCAAAGCTAAAGGATGAGGCACTTAAAAAAAATATTATTAGGTCTATTGATAGTGTTAGCTCTAATTCAATTCATCCAACCTGATCGCAATCGGAGTAATGAAATATTATCAACAGATGTGGCAAAAACAATCAATGTCCCGGAAAATGTACAAAAGATCTTAAAACTTGCTTGTTATGATTGCCACAGCAACAATACAAGTTATCCCTGGTATTCAAAGGTTCAACCATTTGGATGGTTACAGGCAAAACATATTAACCAAGGGAAAGCAGAGCTTGACTTCAGTGAATTTGGTTCATATTCCCCGAGACGGCAAGTAAGTAAACTAAATGGAATTGCAAATAGTATAAAGGATGGAACAATGCCATTAAATTCTTATGCAATAATTCATAAAGATGCCCGGCTATCAAAGGAAGATAAGGCGTTGCTCATTAATTGGGCCACAAGAATAAAAGACAGTCTTGGGTTGAACAACTAAAGAGGAAAAATGAAAAAGATATATCTCATCTTGTTATTTATTAGTGCATACTTCTTTGTGAATGCTCAAACGACGAAGGTGATATGGACTTGTCCGATGCATACGCAAATAAAAAAGGATAAGCCTGGTACTTGTCCTATTTGCGGAATGACACTGGTGAAAAAAACAGTAAAGGTTCCTCCACCTAAAGTAGTGCCTAAAGAGACTGAGAAAAAGCAGGACCAAAATGACATGAAGGATATGGACATGAAGAAAGATACCACGAAGAAGAACGATGTGCCGGAGAATGAAGGCAAAATGAAAATGGATAGTATTAAAGCAGATACTGCTGATCAAATTCAAAGCAAGGTGTATGTTCTTCCAGGAAAAATAATTCGCTATGACTTATATGTGAAAGATACCATTGTAAATTTTACAGGTAAATCAAAGAGAGCAATTGCAATTAATGGATCCATTCCAGGGCCTGCTTTAATCTTTACAGAAGGAGATACTGCAGAAATTTACCTGCACAATAACCTTAATGAAGAAACCTCTTTGCACTGGCATGGTGTGATCTTGCCAAACCAGGCTGATGGGGTTCCTTTTTTAACTACAGCCAAAATTAGACCAGGTGAAACCCACTTATATAAATTCAAAATTGTTCAAAACGGAACTTATTGGTATCACTCTCACAGTGGCTTACAGGAACAGTCAGGTATGTACGGTGCATTGATATTTAAGACAAGAGAAGATGTTCAAATGGACCTTACCACAATGAGCCATTCTTCCAAGGCAATGAACAAATTGTTTGATAAGGAATATACTGTTGTATTAAGCGAATGGACAGATGATAATCCAATGCAAGTACAGCGTCGTCTTCGTACAGCTAACGACTGGTTTGCTATTAAGAAAGGAAGTGTACAGAGCTATGCGGAAGCAATTAAGGAAGGGCATTTTACAACAAAACTAACCAACGAATGGAAGCGAATGAAAGCGATGGACGTAAGCGATGTTTATTATAACCGTTTTCTCACCAATGGTAAGTCAGAAAATACAACAACAGAATTTAAAGCTGGTGATAAAATAAAACTAAAAGTAGTTAATGCAGGTGCGTCAAGTTATTTCTGGCTTGGCTATGCCGGAGGAAAAATAACCGTCGTAGGAAATGATGGAAACGACATGGTTCCTGTTGAAGTAGACAGGCTGATCATAGCACCATCAGAAACTTATGATCTTATTGTAACTATCCCTGAAAATATGAGTTATGAATTCAGAGCCACATCAGAAGACAGAACAGGCTATTCGTCTCTATGGTTAGGTGTGGGGCATAAAATGCCTGCACCAACTCTACCACGATTAAAATATTTTGAAGGCATGAAGATGATGAACGACATGATGAATATGAATGGGACAATGAATGACATGGGGATGAAGATGAGCAATCAAATGATGGATATGAATTCAGTCATGTATCCTGAGATTTCCGGTGATGCTACTGAAACTGATACAATGCATATGGATCATTCACAGAATATGAGTATGAAAGTCAGCTCAGACATTGTAACTCTTAGTTATGATATGCTTCGTTCACCCGTTAAAACAACACTTCCGGATGGTCCTGTTAGAGTCTTGAATTTCTCTCTTACAGGAAATATGAATCGGTATGTATGGACATTGGACAACAAGACAGTAAAGGAAGCTGACAGGATCTTAATTAATAAAGGGGAGGTATTACGAGTTGCTATAACTAATAATTCAATGATGAGACACCCTATGCATTTACATGGCCATGATTTCAGAGTTGTAAACAGCCAGGGTGAATATTCGCCATTGAAAAATGTGATAGACATAATGCCTATGGAAACAGATACTATTGAGTTTGCAGCCAATCAAAGTGGCAATTGGTTTTTCCATTGTCATATCCTCTTTCATATGATGGCTGGAATGGGCAGAGTGTTTACTTATACTGATTCACCTGTTAATCCTGAGTTACCAGATGCTGAAAAAGCTTATCAAATGTTCAGGAAGCATAAAGATCAGAACATGTATCACCTGATGGTCCGTGCGGGCATTGAATACAATGGCAGTGATGGTGAGGCTATGGTCTCCACAAATCGTTCAGCACTAAAAGAAATGTGGCATCTTGGTTATCATGATATGCATGGTTATGAAAGCGAAACAATCCTGGGAAGATATTTGGGCGTTAACCAGTGGTGGTTTCCTTACATCGGATTCGATTATCACTACAAAAAAGTGGAAGGAGACATAACGAAATCATCCGATTATAAAAACATGTTTGGGCAGGTCAGTAACAAAAATGATCGCCAAACATTTGTAGTGGGTGTGGAATATACATTGCCATGGTTAGTTATAGCAGACTCAAGAATAGATGGAGATGGGAAGCTAAGATTTCAATTAAGTCGTGAAGATGTTCCGATCACTAAACGTTTGCGCTTCAATGTTATGGGAAATACTGATAAAGAATATACCATTGGATTCAGGTACATCGTTTCCAAATGGTTTGCTCTTTCAACACATTATGACAGCGACATGGGATTAGGCGCCGGGATCACTATTACTTATTAAATACTATTTGTTAAAAAACATCTGTACTAAACTTATTACATGGATCATTCGCACCATCACCATCAAAATACCGAAGCAGCACCTGTAAAGAAGCAAACAGCTACTGTTTCACATTCACATCATGACATGAACCCTCCAATGGGTCATGAAGGGCACGATCATCACGCCATGATGATCAACGATTTTAAAAAACGTTTTTGGATCTCATTGATTTTTACAGTGCCCATTTTATTGCTATCAGAAATGATACAGCATTTGTTAGGATTTGAAATAAAATTTCCCGGAGATAAATATGTGCTGCTGAGTTTATCCAGTTTTATATTCTTTTATGGTGGCTGGCCTTTTTTAAAAGGCTTCGTTGATGAAATAAAATCAAAGTCACCCGGCATGATGACATTGATAGCCCTCGCCATCACTGTGGCTTATGTTTTCAGTGTCGCAATCATATTTGGTTTCGAGGGAATGGATTTCTTTTGGGAACTGGCGACGTTGATTGTTATCATGCTGCTCGGTCATTGGGTGGAAATGAAATCCGTGTTAGGTGCCTCGAACGCATTGCAATTATTAGTAAGCATGATGCCTGCAGAAGCACACAAGGTTCATGGCGATCATATAACGGATGTAAAATTGGAAGAGCTGCAAAAAGATGATATCATTCTTATTAAACCGGGAGAAAAGATACCTGCTGATGGAACAGTGACAGAAGGGGAAAGTTATCTCAATGAAAGTATGCTGACAGGGGAGAGCAAACCAGTAAAGAAAGAAAAGAATGATAGAGTTATTGGTGGTTCGATCAATGGCAATGGCTCACTCAAGGTAAGAGTTTTGCATACCGGCAAGGATAGTTACCTGAATAAAGTAATCACGATGGTGCAGGAAGCGCAGAAAACAAAATCAAGAACACAACACCTTGCTGACCGGGCTGCAAAATGGCTTACTTATATTGCATTGGGTGTTGGTCTTGTTACTCTCATTGTATGGTTGGCATTGGGACAAGGAACTAATTATGCAATTGAAAGAATGGTAACAGTGATGGTGATCTCCTGTCCACATGCACTTGGTTTAGCTATTCCATTAGTGGTTGCTATCTCTACTGCAGTTTCTGCTCAACATGGTTTATTGATCCGTAACAGGACCGCTTTCGAAAATTCAAGAAAAATAACAACTATTGTTTTTGATAAAACGGGCACATTGACTAAGGGTGAATTTGGAGTTACAAGAATTGAATCATTTGGCACTATTTCTAAAAATGAATTACTTCAATATGCTGCTTCATTGGAACAATCATCCGAACATCCAATTGCTATTGGAGTAATGCAAAAGGCGAAAGAGGAAAAACTGGAAATATTTAAGACAGAAAATTTTAATGCTATTACCGGTAAAGGTGTTGAAGCGAGTGCAAATGGCAAAAACGTAAAAATTGTAAGCCCGGGTTATTTAAAGGAAAAACAAATAGGGATTCCAACGAATAGTATTTCGAGTGAAGCAGAAACCATTGTCTTTGTTTTGATCGAAGAACAATCAATCGGTTTTATTGCACTGGCCGATGAAGTCCGTCCGGAGTCGAGATCTGCGATCGAAACTTTTAAGAAAAACGGAATTAAAGTTATGATGGCAACAGGTGATAACGAAAAAGTAGCAAAAGCTGTTGCTGATGAATTAGGTCTTGATGGATATTATGCTGAAGTGTTACCGCATCAGAAAGTAGAAATTATAAAAGAGTTGCAGAATAAAAATGAATTTGTTGCAATGACAGGTGACGGAGTAAATGATGCACCAGCATTAGCACAAGCAGATGTAGGTATTGCTGTTGGCTCAGGAACAGATGTGGCAGCAGAAACAGCTGATATTATTTTAGTAAACAGTAATCCAAAAGATATTTTGAATTTGATCCTATTTGGAAAAGCAACCTATAA